>ERZ1034719.597-NODE-597-length-20380-cov-4.436999_pt1 | contig 20380 bp, 14 predicted proteins | sample MGYA00520703_ERZ1034719 | MGnify/ENA primary metagenome ERZ1034719 (study PRJEB33766, sample SAMN09781716) | gut metagenome | biome: gut microbiome | host: Homo sapiens | place: Madagascar | study: EMG produced TPA metagenomics assembly of the PRJNA485056 data set...
AAACTGAAGTGCGTTTTCTGTCGAGAAAAGCTCAAATACATGCAATCAGTACCGCTCGAGGCATCATCGTTACTTCGAAGTCTCCATCTACGCTTCGGCGGGACGCTTATAGCGGGCTTCCTGTCAATATGTTTCTCGCGCCCAATGTACATTTTGTAGTAGATACCGGTTTATCATCAGAGATAGATAAGAAAATCTCAGATACCATTCGTAAGATGGCTGAACCTAAAGGATATTTGGACAGATGGACCGCATATGAAGAGTTGTCTGTACGGCTTCGCAAAGAAGAAGCGGATAGCTTTGGTAAGGTTTCATACTTTGGTGTGATTCGGGAAGATGATCTTGATCAGACAGTGCTTGAGTTTCAAATCTCAAAAGAGGACAGCGTATCTTTTGAACCGAACATAAGCCTTGAAGTAAGACGGTCAGAAGATGAAAACGAACGCGCTGTGTTTGCAGGCACCGTTACAAGAGTGAAAGCGGATAGTGTAGTAACTGTACTTAAAGCTACAAATGGCATATTTGAAGTGCCCAGCTCCGGTATATTAACTTTATCCACCTTTGGAGACAGAGTCATTTCAGAACGTCGTAAGCGGGCAAAAGATAGAATTATTCAAAAGGGGTCGCCAATCAAATATCTGGCTTCACTCGTTGAAAATGGAACCAGTCATTTTGCTGAAAGCTGGGGTTCGCATAAAGGCGTAACAAAAGAATTCGAAAAAAACTTTGAACGCAGCAAAATGCTTAATGAGATGCAGCGTGCTGCTCTTGAGGCGGCGATTAATACACCCGATATTGCCTTGATTCAAGGACCTCCAGGAACTGGAAAAACAACGGTTATCAAGGCCATACAGGAACGCTTTCGGGAGTTGTTTGAGGCGGAAGAACGCCGACGTCAGAGCGCAGATCCGGAATACACAACGCATAGTCCGCGGATCCTCATTTCGAGCTTTCAAAATGAAGCTGTCGACAACGCGATTGCCGATCCTTTGCCGGGAGATATGCCCGCAAACCGAAAAGGAAGAAGGGCGGATATTAGAGAGCGGAGCACTCGCGCACTTGACGAATGGTATTTACGCCTGAAAACGGAACTTGAGAGCGGATTAAATAACGAAGCTATGGCGCGCTTCTGCGCGACAAGAAGAAAGCTTGCGGATCAGTACTTTGCATATGTTAAGAACGGCGAAAGCATTGATGACGCAGTTCAACTGATTCGAGAATATTTAGCTCTCGGTGAAGAATGTTTCCCGAAAGAGACAGTGCGGATAGCACATGAAATCATCTCCGCATACAACAAAGGACAGTCAGTATCCGAAGACGATGAAGAAGCGGAGCTAATAAGACTCCTTGAAGGACAGAGAATCATACCAGAAGCCTATGCGGATGACGGTGAGGATCAGACCGGGAGACTATTGATCTATTTACGAAACCATCCCGCGCTGGACGTTGATGAAACTGACATTTCCGCAATTAATGAAATGTATTTTTCGGATGAATCAGACACCGAGGTTTACCATCGGTATGTTTCTGCTGTCGCCAAATTGTTGGATACTTATGGTCGAGTCGAACACAGGTTGAATTTAAGCGATACGGAAAGCATTAGCCAGTTTCTTTTGAAACTTGCTGATGAATATGCCAACGGAGTCTTGACCGCAAATCCTGACTTGTCAGCGAGAATAGCCATAATAGTTAGTGATTTTCTTGCGCGACTCGAACAGGAATACGATACAATGGTTGCAAAATATTCGCTGACAACGGCAGCAACTTGTCAAAGCGCATTAGACTGGAGGAATGATGACAGTCAGGTATATGATCTGGTAATTATCGATGAGGCGGCAAGAGCAAATCCCCTTGATCTTCTCATACCAATGTCCATGGGGAAAAAAATCATACTTGTCGGCGACCACAAACAGCTGCCACCCATGCTGGAACCGGATATTATCAAAAAACTTCAGGAAAATCCGGAGTTCAGGAATATACCTGATATTGAAATAAGTTTGTTTGAAAGGCTGTTCGAGATTTTCATTAAGGAAAAAAACAGCCATATTAAGGCTATTCGACTTGAGCAGCAGTACAGGATGCATCCAGATATATGTCATTTTGTCAGCGATGCTTTCTACGATGGCACCCTGAAGCCCGGGATTTCAGCCGAAGAAAGAAAAAGTCCCCTTTCAATTAATCAGGGGAAGGCGCTGACCTTTATCAGTGTGCCTATTACGCGAGGTTCTGAAACAGGAGGCGGGAGCCGTTCCAGAATGCGTTACGCGGAAGTAGAGACGGCAATCAAAGAACTGCGGAGCATATTGCGCAACGATCCCGGGAAAAGGATAGGAATCATTACATTCTACTCAGCGCAAGCAAAGGCTTTTCTGGAAGAAATGCAAAAGTTTTTAGATGAGGAGCAGAAACGTTTGGTCGAAGTCGGAACTGTGGATGCCTTCCAGGGAAAAGAATATGACTATGTTATCCTGTCCGCCGTTCGCTCAAATGAGATCGAAAATAATCCGCAAAAGAGTGTGGGATTCTTGCTAAAGCCAAATCGTCTGTGTGTTGCCTTTAGCCGCGCCCAGAGACAGCTGATTGTTTGTGGGGATCCTAACACACTCCAACAGATTGAACCTTTCGCCAAACTGATAAACCTTTGCAAAACCGGAAAGGAGGGATTGTACCGTGAGTGCTGATGTATTGATTTTCAGCGAAGGCAGAGACGATGAACAGAGACAATCTTATAATGTCCTTCTTCCGGTTTACGCAGTTGAATGCGAAGCCCACCCACCTGTTGAAACAGAACTAGACGCATATGAAGAAGCAGTCCTGAAATTCTTGAATATTGATTTGCCGCCGGCTTCTATACGAGACGCAATCAATGTTACACAAGGCATGCTCGACACTATCTTGTCACAGCTCGCGCAGAGTGGTTATGCTGAAAGAAAAAAGAATATCGGTTGGGTCATAACAGAAGCAGGTCAAAGATATCTGAAAAACGAACAAACCGAGGAACTGGTGTCCAAGAACAGCGAGCATGGGTACATGTTTGTTAGCGCCTTAAGGAAGGACATCCTGTGTTATTTCCACAAAGAACCAATTGACAAGATTCAGGTTAGGCAATCCACCCCGAATGATCACACACTGAGAAGAAATGGTAATGAACAAGAAACTTTTACTGGAATTTCTGTGTCCAGCCGGCAACTTGGCAGGGTATACGCCGCATGGCGGAAACTGGACGACAGACTTGCGGCAAACGATCGAAGTGAGCAAAGAAAGGAAAGCGTAGAAGAATCCCACATTATTGCGGAGCAATTGTTCGCGGATCTCGAGTCTTACGATGAAGTTGACGAAACGCCTTTACCGGAGCGGGTTGATACTCTACGGGATGGCTGCAATATCGAAGACCTCGGCGAAGTTAAGGAAGACAGAAAACGCTATATTAGAAAGCTTGAAACACCACACAAGCGCTTCTATATTCAGATATGCCTGATTTTTGACCCTAGTAAATTAAATGGATATGACACGGAATCTCCTTTTAGCAGGCTGGGTGGAATTGATACCCCCTGGTTTTTACGCCAGATTCAATGGATGGCCCGCAGTGAGGGAATAACTCTTGATAACACGCCATTACGAGAATTCCTGGATCGGGAGTGCGTAAAATTCGGCGGTACTGCTCCGCTGAAAGAAAAGGATGTTTCTGTACATATGCTGCAAGTCATTCCACGCCTTAAGTATCATCAGGAGATGTTCCCGGCACTATACAACATATATCCGGAACTGTACAGCCTCCAGCAGCGCGCTTCTTCAATTTTGGAAAAGGAAAGCGTTGTTACGCAGTTCTGTACAAAACTACTTGAACCGCTTTTCAACATGATTTTCAAAACCGTCCCGGAAAGTACATTACGTCGAATACGAGCTCAGATAAGAAGAGACGACCAGGCAGGAGACGCAAATCTCGTTTGCCAACGTATAGAAAATGCCACAGGCGTTTCCATGGCAGCGCTCGGATGGAATGTCGGCATGGTGATGACCGCGATAGGGCGTTTGGAACGCACTCATGGAAACAGCACCTTGGAAAAAGCAATCAATCTCTTAACGCTTTATGCATGTGCACCGTCTCCTAATGTTAGACGGTATATTGAAGCGGAGGACCTTTCAAATCATCTAATGAAGGTGGGTCAACTTAATGACATAAGGAGATCTGTGTCGCACGATACAAACCATCGGTTCAACGAGCATGACTATAATCAGTTCATGCAGATTGTCTATCCAATTGCGGATAGGCTGTTACTCGCAATTGTGGGAGGATGAAAAATATGGCCAAGAAGGCAAAACGTCAACCCTACAAAAAACCGCAGCAAGTGACGCCGCAAAAGCCTGTAAACACTGATTCCGAGGTCGCTTCGGGAGCGGTCGCCCTAGCGTCAGAAACTTATACCCCAGTAGTAACAACTACTGAGGTGAAGAACAGCTCCACTGAGTCGGAATTTGCTGCCAAGAAGGAGACTCTTATCAAACAACTCGATGAGGAAATCACCATGTATCAGGGCATGGTGGATGATGAAAAAGCAAAAGCAGAACACGCCGCCGCCGACGCTGAATCAGCGCGTTCTGCTCTTGCTGATGTGAATGCGCAACTTGAACCAGCACGCGCAGAACTCGATTCCTTGTTAAAACAGCAACGGGAAGCGGAAGCAGCTAGGGATAAGGCTGTTTCCGAGGTCGAGTCTGTTAAGACAAAAGCTGAACAGGAAGCAGAAAGGATTACAGCCGAAGCACAGAAGAAAGCGGAAAAGCAAGCTGCTGAAGCAACGGCTGAAGCGGCAAAAACGCGAGATCAGGCTAAAGCCAGAGCGCGAGAGGCTCTTCATGAACTTAGCGATTCTCTTGATAAGCAAAGCAAGAATCTCGAAGAGCGGGAAGGGCAGCTACAAGCTGACTGCGCTAAACTAAAAAAAGAACAGAAGCTTTTAAAACTTGATAGAGAGGACTTCCAGGGTGAAAAAGAGGCTTTACAGCGGCAGCGCGAGCTTTACAGCACGGCGAATCCAGCCTATTGTGAACAGCTAAAGCGCGAACTTGATGGCAAGGTGTCCGCGTATGATCAGCTTCTTGCCGACTATAATTCACTTCGCAGTCAGTTTGTCACATTGCAGGTTCAAGTGGATGAAATCCGAACTGAAGTCCAAGAACCTGATGGAAGCAGTCGTATATATTCCATGAAAGAACTCTTGGAACGCATTAGGCAGCTCACCTCCCAACTGGAGGTGCAACGGGATCTTTTGGATGATTATCCGGATGTTGAAAGTGTTCGCCAGCTTCAAAGCCAGGCGGCATTATGCAACAAACTCGAAAATCAACTGCGGGAAGCCGAGCACGATCGCGACACTTTCAGAGACCAGGCCATGGCTGGACGCAGACTCAATAGTGAGCTTGCAGCTGTCCGCCGGGAATTGGACGCGACATATGCGTTAAATGAGCATTTGTTGAATGAACTGGAGAAAAACAAAAAAGCGCTTGAAAACAGGACCGGCAACATTTGTCCCGCTCTGACAAAGGTAGACGATGAGACCGAAGCTGGTTCCAACTGCCAGAAGCATTGGACTGAGCACAGACGAAGACCCCCCTATAAAAACACTTAAGGAATTGGTGGAACTGGTGTATTCATACGCTGGAAGCGGCAATGCTGGTGAACGTTTGTACTATACAAGGAATGATATCCGAGCGTTCCTTGCAGGCATGGCGGTTAGCAGATTGATTATGCTTGAAGGCATGTCTGGTACAGGAAAATCCAGTCTGCCGAGAATATTCTCCAAGGCAATCTCCGGGGATCATCATCTAATCCCGGTTGAGTCTTCATGGCGTGACCGAAATGAACTACTTGGATATTACAACGATTTCAATAAACTGTTCAATGCTAAGACCTTTACAATCGAGCTGTATAGAAGCGGGAAAGCTCCGGACATTCCTACATTCATAGTCCTTGACGAAATGAACCTGGCGAGAATTGAGTACTACTTCTCCGACTTCCTTGCCATCCTTCAGGAACCTGATCAGAAGAAATGGCTTATTGATCTTGTTTCAACAGACATGAGAACCTTGCCGACGGAGTTGTCTTCTGATGTTGAAAAAAAACTAAGGGTGGTCAACACTACTGCGTTTGAAATCTGGCAAAAGAAACAAAGAGAACGTCAAGGCGACTCGAAGGTCTCGCTTTCGGAGCAGGAAGAAAAGGCGCTTTTCGACCAACTTGCTCGTTTGGGGGCTTTGATTGGCGCGAAAGATCTCGTGGACGGAAGAAAGATTCGAGTGACGACCAATATATGGTTTATTGGAACAGCGAATCAGGATGAATCTACGTTTGAGGTCAGCGATAAAGTTTATGACCGTGCGCAGGTTATTTCTCTGAACCAAAAAGGCAAACCGGAAGGCTCTTATGACCATAAAGCCCAACCAGGCTTCATTTCCGTAGAGATATTGCAGCAACTGTTTGAAGGCGCAGGAGAAGGTAAAAGAGAACAGGTGGAAGAGCGGCTTGAGGCGATAGATACTGTACTAATGCAGTACTTTGATCTATCGTTCGGCAACCGTATTGTGACGCAAACGATAAAGTTCGTCGCCGTATATGTCGCGGCGGGCGGATCCCTTAACGATGCTTTGGATGCTCCGATTTCAAACAAGATTATCAGAAAGGGATTGACCCGCGACAACTCAGAAGGATTTATGGCACTGGAAGATGTCTGCAAGGACTATGAAAAAACCCTTCGGTTAATTCGGAAGCGTCTGAACGAACTTAATTGATCCTTCATTTCAGGAGTGGTAACCATGACAACGCTCAAATATCAGACACCTTTTGAGACAATAGAACTGCGGGAGGGAGAGATTGCCAAGTCTCTCTCTCCTGTAGGCAAGCTGTGCCTGTCCTCCATACCTGACGAAATCAAAGTTAACGATGAACAAGTATTCCCTTCTGATGAAAGAACGGTTGAGTGCAGCGGCGCTGTCAGGATTTCGATTCGAGAGGGAGAACAATGGCATCAATATTTGCTTCAGCCAATTTATCCTTTAATGGAGGAAAAAGATGCCAGAGCATACATTGATTTTATCAATGAAAAAACGCGATGTCACGATGATTTCGCTGACATGCGTGAAATCGAATGGGTTCAGTTTGGTTGGCTGCATTTGTTTGACAGTCTGTCGTTGAAAATTGCGGATAACAGCGAAATGCTTCAGCAGCTTATCGAATGTCTGCCCGCTTTACGAAATATCTGCAAGCGGCCGAAATCCCACCTGAAATCTGTTAATGAAATTCGGCCTGTTGATGCGGTAAAAAGAATCGGGCATGAAGCTATACCATACCTCGCTGCCCATAATGAGGATTGGGAAGCCCGTACTGCAACCGGTTTGAAACCGGCACGATTGTTTTCCAGAATTGAGGATGATGATTTTCAGATTTATGAGAACCGTGTCGTAAAAACAGTTGTTGATATAGCATTACGGTTCCTGTGCAGACTTTGTCGAGATCTCCAGCAAACAAAAGATCAACTGAACGGGATCCTGATGAGCAGTGGTGTTTCAACCGCGAGTTTCGGATTTGATCTCAGTCACCAAAGATGTGTCAACACAATGATGGGGCGTGACGAAAACTCTGAAGACGATTATGAAGAACAGAATAATCAGGCAAAAAGAGTCGCGGAAGAATTGCGGCGTGCTACACAGTTGCTGAGAAGATACCGAGAATTAAAGCAGACCCGCTTGTATCGCCTACTTCATAAAACCAAACCAATCACAGGATTATTATTGCCCACGAATATTCTTAGAATGGATAAGAACTATCACAGGGTATACCTTCTCTGGTCTCCTCTGATGGCCGTCATGCATAAAATCTATACTGAGCCTCGCATTGGTGAAGTTGGCGCAAAAATAGCTGCGTGCGATCTAAATACTGCTTATACAAGCTTTCTACTGACACTGATCGGTTTTGCGGCACATTCTCTTGGCTTTGAAGAAGAAGCACCAAATCACTTTATTCGGAAATCGGACGCTGCTTACGTTAGGAGCAACATTCAAAAAAATCTCATTCAGGTTGAGGTTGGGCAGGAAGTCGATTATCATATTACTGTCAGCAGACAGATTTGCAGCCCGATTGAAGCGGGAACCGCGGATGGTTGCTTTTTCTTTGATGGTCAGGCAATACACTGGCATCAAAAACTCATGGATTCGGAAATCGAAAATTTTGCCAGAAGGCTGAAAACCAGAGAAAGCAGAGGCGAACAACAGACGGTAGAAGCCAGAAAGTACATATCGTTAAGGCAAGTAATGACTGAGGAAAATGCTTCTAAGCAAGCGCCTCATCATTTCATTGTGATTGTCCCCACGCTTGCTGCATTGGATGACCAAAGCCAGGTTCGCTTTGTGGATGAAATGAAATCAAAAGTTAAGGAAATCAAGGAGCACTATCATGCTGATGCGGCTTCAATTTGTATGCCGCTTTGCAGACCAAATGAACAAGCAGTTACTGATTACGGGTATTCCTCTTCTGGAGACATAGCATTTTGCCCTATCTCAATGTATGACATAAATTCGTATCGCAGACTTCGGCTAATGTTGCTTCGATTCATCACCGAAATGGAACGAGACAGGTGTCCTTGCTGTGGAGAGCAGATGATTCAAGATAAAAATGGCGGATATGTGTGCTACCACTGTGATAATTTGCAGGTAATCAACACTACATGTTCAAAATGCGGTTCGTCCTATAAATATCTCAGCTATGGACTGTCAGCTGAGACTCGACAAAAAATGTGCAATGAGCTTGATGGAAAAAACTCCAATGATGAAAGCAGCTTCTTCCGGCACGATAGCCTTTTTCAATATAAGAATATTGTTCCGATGCGTGTGAATCCAGACAGGGTGAGCCCTATTTGCCCGTACTGTGCGTCCGAAGATTGAAGCTCTACTTTCCTTCGATACTTGCCTACTGGTTTTTACCTTTTTCTTGTGATATGCTTTTCACGTCAGGAGGTGAGGCAATGCGGGATTATGCGTTTGGAAATCTGGTCACAAAACTGAGGACAGAACTGGGCTTTTCGCAGTTTCAACTCGGTAAGCTGATTGGCGTTTCTGACAAGGCAGTCTCCAAATGGGAAAACGGCAACGCAAAGCCGAGAATTGCAACTTGCTGCCGCCTGGCAGATATTCTGGGCGTTTCATTGGATGAGCTTCTATCCGCTGCTGGTTATGCGAGGAGAACACAGATGGAATCGCCCGAAGATAATACGGAGGCGGTATTGATGCGGGAAGAAAAAAGAATTATGGGAAGACAGGACTCTGAGTTGGAAAAGAGAATTGAGTTGCATTTAAGAACCGGAATGTCATCGGCTGATGGCGTTGCTTCGGCAGCTCAATACATCAGCCGGGCGGCTGAATGGGGGCATACGGCTATCGCTGTTACGGATTTTGGCGTTGTTCAGTCCTTCACGGCTGCATTTCAGGAAGCAGCCAAGAAGCAGATCAAACTTCTCCCCGGCTGCGAAGGCTTTATGCTCCCCTCAGAAGATAGCCCGGTGGAAGATGGGTATCCTGTCATGCTTCTGGCGACGAACAGGGTCGGCATTATCCACTTGAATCAACTGATATCACTCAGTCATACATACTGTTATAAAGGATTCCCCTGCATTCCGAGAAAGTGGATCCAGACACATCGTGATGGATTGCTAATTGGCAGTGCCTGTGATGGGGGCGAAATCGCCCGAAGCATTTATGAGGGCATTTCTGCTGAAGTGCTTATGCGCATTGCTGCTTTTTACGATTATCTGGAGATTGAACCTGTTGAAAATGTGACAGATGATCCGGTGGAACAAATTCAACTCCGCCAACAAGTATCTGACACCATACTGCTCGGAAATGAGATCGGAATCCCGGTTGTTGCTGTCGGCAATGCCCGCTACCTTGATCCGGAGGATGCTGTTTGCAGGGCCGTGATCAGATACAATACCGGCATTCTGGACACAGAACCTCAGCCGTTATACCATTTTAGAACAACGGCTGAAATGCTCGAAGCATTCCACTTTCTTGGCAAAGATGTCGCTAAGGAAATCGTGATTGATGCGCCAAGGCGGATTGCGAATCTTGTTGACAGCCATCTGGCATTATTCCCGGATGAAGGTAAATCCTATCCTGTTTTACTGGACGCGAAAGAACACATTTCTGGGGAAGCCATGATACAAGCACATTCGTTTTATGGGGATTCACTTCCGCCACAGGTTGAGGAGCGCCTGAGAGATGAATTGGCGATAATAGACCGACAGGAATCATGGACAATCTTCGAGACAGCCAGACTTGCTGTAGGGCAATCCAAAAGAGATGGGTATCCAGTTGGTACCCGCGGGGCAGTTGCCTCTTCGCTCGTTGCCTGGTTGACAGGCATTTCCGAGATCAATCCATTGCCTCCTCATTATCGCTGTACAGCCTGCCGTTACGCCGACTTTGCTGTCAATGCAGCCCAGTATCGTATTGGTGCAGACTTGCCTGCAAGGAACTGCCCGATCTGTGGAAGGATCATGGACAGAGACGGATTTGCAATCCCATTTGAAGCCTTCTTTGGTTTGAACGGTGAAAAAGAGCCAGACATCGATCTGAACTTCTCAAGTGAAGAACAATGGAAGGCGCATGAATTCGTTCGAGAAAAGTTTGGCTACGATCATGTTTTTCGTGCAGGAACCATCGGTATGTTATCAGAACGGAATGCGGAAAAGTATACCCGTCAGTATTTCTTGGATCACCATCTTGATCCGGAATCCAGTGAGGCAGAAAGGGTCAAAGAGAAACTCTCTTACGCTGTGAAAACCACGACCGGTCAAAACACGGCCGGGTTAGTCATCGTGCCGGAAAACAGGGACATCAATGAGTTCACCCCTGTTCAATTTCCCGCAAATGATTTTTCTGCCTCTTTTGCCACTACGCATTATGATTTCTTTCAGATGCATGGTACTCTCCTTAAAATGGATTTGTTAGGGCATGATTCACCTACATTGCTTCATCTGCTGACAGAATCCACAGGTGTTAAACTGTCTGACATACCACTGAATGATCAGCGGGTGATTAGCCTTTTCACTTCTCCAGGGATATTGGGCGTGACAGCGCAGCAGATCCTTTCAGAAACAGGAAGTTACGGAATTCCGGAGTTTTCAGCTGTTTTTGTGCGTCACATGCTGATTGAACTGCGTCCCTCCACGGTGGAAGAACTGATTCGTATTTCGGGTCTTTCCCATGGGCTGGATATCTGGATTGGCAACGCCCGGGAGTTGATTGCTTCAAAAACCGCAGCCTGTGCAGATGTTCCGGCGTTGCGTGATGACATTATGAAGGATCTCATACACGCCGGCATGGAACGAGCAGCAGCATACAGGATCATGGAATCGGTGCGGCGTGGGAGAGAATTGAGCCAAGAAATGGCAGATACCATGAGAAAGCATGGAATTCCCGAATGGTATATCGAAGCATGTCGAAAAATCAAGTATCTTTTCCCGCGGGCACATGCGGCTGCTTATGTGACAGCAAGTCTGCAACTTGCCTGGTTTAAGATATACTATCCGGAGTCTTTTTATAAAGCATGGTTTACAGTCCATCAAGATGATATGGAGGAAACCGATCTGATGATGGATGTTACGCATCTCAGACGTGCTCTTCTGGCTGTGCGGTCTGATGCTCAAAAGGATTATTTCGATGAAGAATCTTGGAAGGCCTTCGCCGAAAGGGAACAACGCCAAGCTGTTCTGGAAATCATTCTGGAGATGCGGCTCAGAGGAATAGACTTCGCAGCAGTCATCCCGGAAACAAGGGAATAATGTCAAGTGCGACGATAGCAGTTTCCCTAAAATCCGGTCGATAGCCGTCAGCGGCAAACCAGCGCTTACTGTTGCTGCGGCATTTGCTTTTGGAATTCACTTTCCGCGGAGATGCAGCAAAAATACAGTCATCGCCTCTTGACAGCACAATAGAATCGTGATAGAATGCAGTCGTTGGTGAAAACCAACCTTTTTCCGGTGGTTATGACGGAGAGGTTCCACCTGTTCCCATCCCGAACACAGAAGTTAAGCTCTCCAGTGCTGAAAGTACTTGGCTGGACACGGCCCGGGAGGATAAGTCGCTGCCGGATTCCATAATCCTCAGTAGCTCAATGGCAGAGCACTCGGCTGTTAACCGAGTTGTTGTAGGTTCGAGCCCTACCTGGGGAGCGCTTGCCGATTCCGCATGGAGTCGGCTTTTTTTGTAATATCATAAGGAGGCAAAGCATGAAGCGCAAAGGAATGCGTCGGCGCCGCAAATTGGTGCTGCTGGCAGTTTTGCTGGTAATGGTGGGCATAGCGGTATGGCGGATTTGGCAAACGCCGCGGCCAACAGTGCTGCACCGGCAGGATGCGTGGCTGTCATCTGCCGAGCCGGAAATGGTGGATGCGCTGCCGGACAATGCGTTCACGGCGGAGCTGCCGGAGGAAATCGACGGCTGCCTTTTGTACATCCGCGATTATTCCGCATCGGGGCATTACCAGATTGTATGGGAGGGCGTATCAGCGGAGGCGGCGGAAGCGTACCTGACTGCCCTGCTGGACAAGGGCTTTACGCGCCTGATGGGGACGGCGGAGGATATCGCCAGCGGCGTTTTGCTTGCGCGCGGCGACTTGACGCTGAGCATCTCCCTGTCCGGTGGGACGCTGAACATGCTGATGACGCGCGCCGAAGAACCTACGCCGACACCGCTTCCGGAGTGGCTTGCAGATTGGTAATCCCCGCGAAAGGTGCTTCCATGCCGCGAAAAGATGTGCTATAATGGAGGCACATATGATTTTCGGAGGTCGCTTATGGCGAAGGAAAAGACCCTGTTTGCCTGCACCGCGTGCGGGTATGAAACATCCCGCTGGGTGGGGCGCTGTCCGGGGTGCGGCGCGTGGAACACGATGGTGGAGTCCGCGCCTATTGTGACGGGTGCGCCCGCGAAAGCCCCGAAACAGCGGCCGGGCACAGGCGCTTCAGCCATGCTCCTCCGCGAAATCCCGGAAGATGTGGCGGTTCGCTCGTCCACGGGCATCAGCGAGCTTGACCGCGTGTTAGGCGGCGGCATTGTCGAGGGGGCGCTGATGCTCATCGGCGGCGATCCCGGCATTGGCAAATCCACGCTGCTGCTGCAGGTGTGCGCGAATTTGTGCAAAACGGGCAAGCGCGTGCTGTATGTCAGCGGCGAGGAATCCGCCAAGCAGCTGAAACTCCGCGCGAACCGCCTCGGCATCACGTCGGAGACGCTTTATGTGCTGGCGGAAAACGCGCTGGACAATGTGGAAGAAAAACTGCGCGGCTTATCGCCGGACGTCGCCGTCATCGACTCCATTCAGACAATGTACCGCCCTGACATGGCGTCCGCGCCGGGTTCAGTCAGCCAGATTCGCGAATGCACGAGCCAAATCATGCGCCTGTGCAAGGAGAGCGGCACGGCGATTTTCCTTGTCGGGCATGTGACGAAGGACGGCGCGATTGCCGGGCCCCGAATGCTGGAACACATGGTGGACGTCGTGCTGTACTTCGAGGGCGACCGTCAGCAGGAATATCGGCTGCTGCGCGCGGTCAAAAACCGCTTTGGGTCAGTCAACGAGCTGGGCGTTTTCCAGATGACGGAAGCCGGAATGCAGATTGTGCCGAATCCGTCGGAGCAGCTGCTGAGCCACCGCGCGAAGGGCGCAAGCGGCTCGGTCGTGTTCTGCGGACTGGAAGGTTCGCGCCCGCTGCTGTGCGACGTGCAGGCGCTGGCGAGCACCTCCTATTTCGGCACGCCGCGGCGGACGGTCGGCGGTGCGGATACCGGGCGCGTGGCGCTGCTGCTGGCGGTGCTGGAGAAGCGTGCGAATCAGAAAACATATAATCAGGATGTGTATATCAACGTCGCGGGCGGGTTGGAGCTGTCCGAGCCGGCGGCGGATTTGGCGCTGTGCATGGCGGTCGTGTCGTCGCTGAAGGATGCCGCGATTGGCGCGGAAGTCGCTGTGATGGGCGAAGTCGGCTTGGCGGGCGAAGTCCGCGCGATTCCGCAGTGCGACCGACGCATCTCCGAATGCCAGCGGCTGGGATTTACGACCATCCTGCTGCCGAAGGAGAATATGCGGCGGCTGAAAGCGCCGGAAGGCATGAAGCTGGTGGGCGTCGATACGGTGATGCAGGCAATCAGCGTTTTATTCTAATGGTGTTGTTCTATTGTAAGGAGTTTTGCAACAGCTATGAAATCGGATCTTGTGAAGAAACTGCTGCGGGCGCTGGTGACGGCGCTGGGCATCGGGCTGGGGTCGGTGCTGGCGTTCATCATCGTGCAGCTGAACGCAATGGCGGGCAATCCCGCAATGGGCATCGGCGCGCTGCTGGCGCTGTATGCGGCGTTCGCGCTGCTGCTGGGGCTGGGCGGATACCTGATTGCGCCGCGCACGATTGACAGCATTACCCGCCTCATCGCGCTGGTCGAACGCTGCATGGACAAAATGACGTTCGAGCAGCAGGCAGGCAGCATCAGCGGGCTTGTCGGCGGTTTCATTATCGCCGCGCTGCTGTCACAGCTGGTGATGCTCATGGGCGCGAGCATGTTTACCGTGGCGATGTGCGCGATTCTGTTCGTGGTATTCGGCGTTTTGGGTGTGACGCTGGGGATTCGCCGCGCGGCGGATTTCAAGCGGATGTTCCAGCGCTTCAGCCCCAAAGGAAACAAACAGGTCGCTTTGTCACACAGGAAAGTCAAGACGGCGAAACCGAAGCTACTGGACGAAACCGTGCTGATTGACGGGCGCATTGCTGCCGTCTGCCGCGCGGGATTTCTGGAGGGGACGCTGTTGATTCCGCGCTCGGTGGAGAAGGAATTGCAGCGCCTGAGCGCATCGGAGGAGGAAACGTGCCGAATCCGCGGCGAAAAGGGACGAGAAACGCTTTCGCAGCTCGAAGCATTGGGGCGCGTCAAGCGCGTGGACAGCACGGCGGGCGGCGAACTCGCGCAGGTGCTGCTGGCGGACGCGAAGAAGCACCATATGGTGATTGTGACATGCGATGCGGCAATGAGCCGGGCGGCGGAAAAGGCGGGCGTGGCGGTGATGAACCTGAACGACCTTGCCTGCGCGCTTCGCCCTACGGTGCAAATGGGCGACTTGCTGGATGTGCGCATTGTCAAGGCGGGGCGTGAAGCCACGCAGGGCGTAGGGTATACGCCGGATGGGACGATGGTCGTTGTTGAAGGCGGGCGCGATGCGGTGGGGCAGGTGCTGCATGTGCAGGTGAGCAGCGTCCTGCAAACCAGCGCCGGACGGATGATCTTCGCGAAGAAAGTCTAACGTTTCTCAATTAACACGCGGGCGTTGTATGAGCGTGTCACCAACTCAATCGCGCGGAAGGGTCAAGGGGCAACGCCCCTCGGGTCTCCCCTAATCAACACGCGGGCGTTGTATGGTAGTGTCACCAACTCAATCGCGCGAAAGGGTGCAGGGACAAAGTCCCTGCCGGAGTCCAGAGGCAGCGCCTCTGGGGAGGTCTTTTGATATGGAAAGTAAGTTGATTTTGGCGTTTCATGTGACGCCGCAGAAGCTCGGAAAAATCCGGTTCTGTGCGATGAAAATGGGGATGCGCGTGATGGATGTGCCGATGGCGGACTGCGGGCAGACGCTGGGGGCACTGTGCGGAAAGGCGGAGCGTCAAACGGATGCGGCCGCGCCGGAGGATGCCATCAGTGGCGAAATGCTCTACTTCGCGTTTTCGGAACTGCCGCTGGTTGACCGCTTTTTGACGACGATGAAGCAGATGCGCGTTCCCCCGGTGCGGCTCAAGGGCGTTATGACCGAAACGAACCTTGCATGGACGCCCGCCCAGCTGTATCAGGAGCTGACGCGCGAGCATCAGGCAATGGCGGGGCACGGCGCACCCATTCACGCGGCAAAACAGGAGGAATAAATGATGCTGATTCAAGTGGCACCAGGGCAATCCCTGCAAACGGTGATTGATGCGCTTCCGGCGGACGACCAGCCCGTGACGATTCATCTTGCGCCCGGCGTGTACGAGGAGAAAATTGAGCTTCGCCGCCCGCGCACCTGCATTGAGGGCGAAAGCGCCGAAACGACCCGCATCACTTGGCACGACGGCGCAGCGGAAATCCTCCCAGACGGCAAAAAACGCGGCACGTTCCGCACGGCAACGCTGCTTATCAACGCCCGCGACTGTGCACTCCGCAGCGTGACGGTGGAGAACAGCGCATATCCGCGCGAGCAGGTCGGGCAGGCGCTTGCCCTCTATGTGGACGGCGACGGCTTCTGCTGCGAGGACTGCACGCTCAAATCCTGCCAGGATACGCTGTTCACCGCGCCCTTGCCGCCCCGTGAAATCCAGAAGGACGGCTTCATCGGCCCGACGCAGTTCCTGCCGCGCATCCCGCAGAGGCAGGTCTACCGCCATTGCCGCATCGAGGGCGATATCGACTTCATCTTCGGCGGCGCGGCGGCGTGGTTCGAGGACTGCGACATCGTGAGCATCGACGGCCTGCGCGACCACGGCGATAAAAAAGAACCCGCGCTCGGCTTCTGCACAGCGGCATCCACCCCGGAAGGGCAGGAATTCGGCTATGTGTTCATGAAATGCCGCTTTCAGGGCGAGGGCGTCCCGGACGGTGCGATTTACCTCGGCAGACCGTGGCGCGAGTTCGCGAAAACTGTCCTGCTGCACTGCGAACTGGGCGCGCACATCCGTCCGGAGGGGTGGCACGACTGGAACAAGCCCTGCTTCCCCGCAACGGGCTACTATGCGGAGTTCGCATCCACCGGCGCGGGAAGCCAAGGTCAGCGCGCGGCGTATGTGCATCAGCTGACGGCGGAGGAAGCGGAAAAGTACACGTTTGAACGGTTCTGGGCATCCATGCCGAAGGACGGGTGAAAAGAACAGGAGGTGCACCATGATTTCCGTCTACGGCGACTTGAAGGGCGAGAACTACAAGACGTTTGTTTCGTTCGCAATGGAACACAGCGATGCCATGATGCTGATATACTGCGGCTATGGCTATCCGCTCAAGCGGCGGATTCGAGACATTCGGCGGATGCTGCGCCCCTTCCGCGTCGCCTCCAGAGACAACAGCAAAAGCCTCAAAAAGGGCAAACCTGAATTTAAATGGCCGAGCACGATTTCATGGACAAAGGCGCTGATTTGCGCGGAGACGTATCGCGTATCCCCCGAAGTGAAGGAAATTGTGCTGTCCGTTGATGATATATTTGCGTGGAACTATCCGCAACGCCCGGAGGACATTTCGTTCTTCTATCAGGGCGAATGCTGGATTGCCACAACGGCGCATGAGAAGCTCTTCTTTATTTATGACCATGAAAGGGAAGTGGCGCTGATGCTGACTGAGATGGGTATCGAGTATAAGCGCTATCCGGGGGAATGCACGCGGTTCAAGGAGAAGTACACGCTAAAGGACAAGGCGGACGGCGCTGCCACATGACAATGGCGCATGATGGAGGTTCAGCACCGAAAATCCGCCATCATACAAAACGCCGCAGACACGCTGTTTTTCAGCCATGTCTGCGGCGCATTTTATTTGTCCGGATACTTGATGAGGTCGTAGAGTGTGCCGAGTTCGCCCGCGTCGCGTGTGCCAGCAAGCTCCATGCCCAAATGTACATACTTGTCGCACTTCGATTTTGCGTCTGTCTCCAGAATCACCGGCACTTGCAGACGGTTGCCGTCCGCGAACGCCATCTCCAGCACCTTCCGCAAGTACCCCTGCCCCTGATATTTCTCCGTCACGCACACCAGCCCAACGTAGATGTGCGGCTTCTTCTCCTTGTCGCAGCGGTCATTCAGGCTTGCCCCGGCGCGCTTCATCTGCCGCGCGAACCGGCACAGTTCCCGGAAGGTCATCGCCTGAAACACGCCTTTGAGCAGTGGGAGAAACGCTGTCAGCTTCACCCTTTCGCCCGGCAGACGATAGGCAATGAACGCTTCGCCGCGCTCACTGGTGGTGTAGAGCAGTCCGGCGGCGAGCATCGCGCGGACAAAACCGCAGATATACAGCGCTGTTTTGTCGGGGGAAGAACATGCCGCCCCCATTCCGGTTTCCTTGCCGTAATCGTAGTAGCCAAAGGCATGGCCGATGGCTTGAATGGATGCTTCATCCAGTGTGGTTAGGTGCATTGTGCTGCCCTCCCTTTCTCCATCTTCGGAATCACCCAGAACTTGCTGTGACCAACCCAGAGCATGTCAATCACAATCAGCTGCAGCAGAAAGCAGTACCGCGCCAGTTGAATCACAATCGTCATGATGATTTTCTCCTTGTGCCCGCAGATGCGCCCATGCGAATCAGCGCCACCGCGCAGGGAATCCGCCCTTCGCACATCGTATATTGTACATCCGTATAGCCCGCGTCGGCGAAAAACTGCCGGTACGTCTCCAGCGTAAATTCGCGCTTGAAGTCCGCGCCCGCCTTGCCGATGACGCCGGAAACGCGGTTTGTTTTGCCCTTGCCCGTTCGGTTCATGTAGGTGGGGATGATAAGTTTTCCACCCGGCTTGCACACGCGGGCAAGCTCCCGCAGCGCCTGATGCGGATTATCCAGCAGGTGAATCACGTTCGCGGCGACGACGGCATCAAAGCGCGCATCGGGGTAGGGGAGATGCAGGATATCCGCCTGCTCAAACCGCACATGCGGATACTGTCCGTACTTCTTCCGGGCGAGCGCAAGCATCTTCGCGGAGAAGTCCGTTGCCGTCAGGGATTTGCAGCGCTTTGCAATCACACCGCTGAGCAGCCCCGTGCCGCACGCGCATTCCAGCACGTCGTCCGTCGGCGAAATCAGCCCCGCAACCACCTTGCACAGCTTGCGATTCGCTTTGCGGTTGATGCCATCCGCGAAAATGTCGTAGACCCATGCGACGTTGTCCCAGAACATGGTGCTCCTCCTATGCCGTGATGAATGGCAGCTCAGGCAGTTTGCCTGCGTCCATGATGCTTATCAGCATGTTCGCAAAGCCTTTCGGGTCGCGAATCTGGTATTGTATGTGGTTGAAGTCCGCAAAAATCGGGAAATTCGCCGCCGGATACGCCTGCATGACCGCCGGACGGTACTTCATGTGCTCCTCGATGCTGCCGAACTCGAAGAAAGCGCGCTTCTGCCAATCCTCCGGCATCGGCGGAAACGGCTTATCCTCCAAGCTGTCCGCTATTTGACGGCGCAGATTGCCATAGCGCAGATTTTTCCCTGCCGCGATGAAGTACGGCTTGATGGCATCATCGTCACACCACATGATTTTCTTCAGCGTCCCGCCCCTTGACCAGTACAGGCTCTTGATGGCGAGATACAGGAACGGCGTCAAGATGCGCCGCGTCGCGCGCCCAATCTGCGCGAACTGCCCGCCGTCGAAGAAAACGTGTCCGACGGGGCGTTTCGTCTGCTTCAGGAACGCCATCGCGAGGTCAGCGCCGATGGATGACGCGACGACAAGCGCCAATTCGCTGATGCCCTGCGCCGTTAGGAAATCTTCTACCTGCCGCACCTCGTCCGCTTTGCCGCGGTACGTCTGCCCCGCGCAGTAAACGGTCGAAGTCGGCAGAATGCAGAAGCAGCGGGACTGCAGGTGCTTTGCTACCGGTTCACTGCTTGCGCCTGTCACGCCCATCGCGTGGAAAAACAGCACGGCGGGCTTGCACTTTTCACCATATGTTTGAAACAGCATACAAATCGCCTCGATATGCCATAATCAATGCACGAAAATCATCATGATACCCACAGCGCCATGCAGACGATTCCGACCGCACAAACCGCATGAGCAGAACGCCCAGATCAACGCTTTTCAGAAGCGCCTGCCCAATCATTTCAGGTACTTTCCGCATTCTTTCTCCAACGCGCGCCAGACGGGATACTCCGCGCTGTTAGCATCAAAGAACTGCTTCAAGTCCCGATTGAGCGCACTCATTTCATCCGTGGCGCTCATTGCGTGGTCGGATGCGCAGACTTTGCCGAGGCTTGTCGCCGCCATCAGCTTGAAGAAGCGCAGGCACGTCTTGCGGTACTTGTCGCTCTCGAACGCCTTGTCGGCATCCGGCAGAATCTCGTGCCCGGCGTCGCGGATGGCGCGGTACGCTTCGATGTTTGCGTCCACCATCTTGCGCAGGTACGCCGTATTCCCCTTGAGCTTCTTCAAGTTGCCGTCTGTTTTGTAGCACGCAAACGCCGCCGGGGTGACGAACGCGGCATGACAGAGCAGATAATCGCCCATGTTCGGCTGATAGACGACCTTGTACTTCGTTCCGGCGAAAATCTCGTCAATCAGCGCCTTGTTGGACGGCGATGTGCGCAGCTGACCAATCGTGATTTTTTTCAGGTCAATCGACA
>ERZ1034719.598-NODE-598-length-20292-cov-5.504719_pt1 | contig 20292 bp, 16 predicted proteins | sample MGYA00520703_ERZ1034719 | MGnify/ENA primary metagenome ERZ1034719 (study PRJEB33766, sample SAMN09781716) | gut metagenome | biome: gut microbiome | host: Homo sapiens | place: Madagascar | study: EMG produced TPA metagenomics assembly of the PRJNA485056 data set...
GCCCACGGCACGGTAAAGCGCCACGACCTTCTCGGGCGTGATCTCACGGGAGAAATATACCTTAGCCTTCATCGCGTTTTCCTCCTTGCACGGAAAATAATCATTTGCATTATAACCCATTGCGCGAAATATTGCAACTCCCGGCGAAACGGGACCGGCCTGCGGAGGGAGCATATCGCGGATTCGTCAAAAAGCGGCAAAAAATACGATGCAGGTTTCCTCAAATTTCAAAAAAAGTAGGAATTGCGCTTGACTGCGCTATCGTGATAGCGCGGAGCGAAACCTGCTGATTTGGTAGGATATAGCAGATGGCAAGAAGAAAACGGCAAAATATTGATGTATAGGAGAATGAATATTCATACAAAAGCATTTTGCGTGTGATCCGCTGCTCTCGCGAAAAGGGCTGCGCGCGCTTAACGGAGTCCTTACGGCGGAAAACATCTCCTGAACGCCCCGGATACAGGGGGAGCGCGGGCGCGAAAATGCGGCAGAATATGAAGTTTTTACGGCGAAATACTAATTTTGCTGAAAAAACAAAAGGAAAAAGTGACTGATAGCACAAAAAGAAAGAAGCATTTCTGTGCGGAATGACAATGACCAGAAAATTTCATCGAAAAAACAGGAAAATATGCTTGTGAAAGACTTGACAAGACGAGGATGAATGAATTATAATCCGTCCATAAAAAATGAATAAGCTGTGAACGTACCAAACATACCGCACGAGGGTGCGGCGTACGCGAAAAAGACCATGTGGTCTTTTCTCTGTTCTGAGCCGGAACAGAGAATTTAACTTTTTTGTCGTATTCGGCGCAAGCCGGGTATATAAATTTTGAAAGGAAGATATCAGCATGAAAAAAGTATTGTCTCTGATCCTCGCACTGGCAATGGTTTTCGCTCTGGTCGCCTGCGGCGAGAAGCAGCCTGCCACCGACGGTGACGCCTCCAGCGACGGCGATAAGTCCGCCCGCGGCAACGTCATTATGACCTTCGGCACCGCCGACACCGGCGGCTCCATGTATCCCGCCGGTGCGGCCGTCTCTCAGGTTTGGACGAACAACGTTGAGGGTGTGAAGTGCAATACCCAGACCTCCACCGGCTCCTTCCAGAACTGCCAGGACGTCTCCACCGGTGAGGTCGACGTCGCGGTCGCTACCTCTGACGTTGTTCTCAACGCCTACAACGGCACCGGCAAGTTCGCCGACATCGGCAAGCTGGACAACCTGCGCGTCATCGGCGCGGTCTACACCTCCGTGCTCAGCGGCGTGACCCTCAAGAGCTCCGGCCTGACCTACATCCATGACCTGCTCGGCAAGCGCGTTGCCGTCGGTCCTGCGGCCTCCGCGACCGAGAACGCCACCCTCGCTGCCTTTGGTGTCATGGGCATTGATTCCAGCAACACCAGCCTTGAGAACCTCGGCCTCGGCGACGGCGCTGACTCCGTCGGCGACGGCATCCTCGACGCGGCCTTCGGCTTCGCCGGCCTGCCCATCGGCGGTCAGCTGAACCTCGCTGCCACCAAGGAGATCCAGGTCCTCGACATGACCCAGGAGGAGATCGACAAGGTCCTCGCGGGCAACGCTGCCTACATCCAGACCAAGATCCCCGCCGGCACCTACACCGGTCAGGACAATGATGCCAACACCTTCGGCGTCAAGTGCCTCATCATCGTCACCGCCGATATGGACGCGGATCTCGTCTACGATCTGTGCAAGGCCATGAACGAGCACACTGAGGAGATGGCTGCCGGTAACGCCCTGCTCAAGGACATGACCGATCCCAGTTTCCTCTGCACCCAGATGCCCATTCCTCTGCACGACGGCGCCCAGAAGTACTACAGCGAGCAGGGCCTCATCTAATCGAGGAATTCTGAAAACTTGATCAAAAGGACGATCTGACCGTCCCTGCGAAAAGCATTTTTTGGCCGGAGTTGGGACATCCCAACTCCGGCTCCCCCTTTTCATTAAGGTTTCGTTAAGACCCCCCACTTAACAGAAAGGATGCGTTTATGTCCGATAAGAAAGAAATCAAAGAGATCGACGTCGCCTCGCTTGACAGCGAACTGGCAGCAGCGAGAACTCTCGAAGAGGGTAAGGGCGACAAGTTCATTATGATGGCCTCCGTCGTCGCCTTCCTGATGACCTCCTTCCACATCTACACGGGCTTCAAGGGCCTGTTCGACTACTCCGTGCAGCGCGGCGTGCATCTGGGCTTCGCCCTCACGCTGATCCTGCTCACTCAGCCTCTCTATAAGCACGTTTTCAAGGATAAATTCGCCGGCAGCAAGGCCTTCCGTGCCATCTGCCGCGCGTTTGATATGATCCTCGTCATCCTCACATGGGTCTCCGTATGGATGGCGCAGGACGAGGTCCATCACCTCACCGAGCGTCTGAGCAAGACGACCTGGATGGCGACCTTCGCCGGCGCCTGCCTCGTCATTATCGTGCTCGAGTGCGCCCGCCGCACCCTCGGCTATATCATGCCGATCCTCTCTCTCCTCTTCATCGCTTACGCACTGGCCGGGCCGAACCTGCCCATGGCCATCGCCCACCGCGGCTATTCCCTCGAGCGTATCTGCAAGTTCCTCGCCACCGACCTTGACGGCCTGTTCGGTACGACCATGAGCGTTTCCGCCACGGTCATCTTCATGTTCGTCATGTTCGGCGCGTTCCTCGAGGCTTCCGGCTGCTCCGACTTCATCAACGACATCGCCATCTCTCTTACCGGTAAGATCAAGTCCGGCCCCGCGCTCAGCGCAGTCGTGGCCTCCGGTCTGATGGGCTCCATCAACGGCTCCGCCGTCGCCAACGTCGTCGGCACCGGTACGTTTACCATTCCTCTGATGAAGTCCCGCGGCTATAAGCCCCAGTTCGCCGGCGGCGTTGAGGCCGTTGCCTCCACCGGCGGTCAGATCCTGCCCCCCGTCATGGGCTCCGGCGCGTTCCTGATGGTCGCGTTCACCGAGCAGAAGTACATCGCCATCGTCATCGCGGCGGTCATTCCCGCGCTGCTCTATTACTGGGGCTGCGCCGTCGCCGTTATGACGCAGACCGAGATCGCGCACGTCACCCTCATGGACCCCAAGGACATTCCCAAGACCCGCGATGTCATGAAGGACGGCTGGATCTATCTGCTCATCATCTGCGTTCTGCTCTACTGCCTGCTCATCGCGCAGTATTCTCCGCTCTACTCTGCCCTGTGGGCGACCTGCGCGGTGCCCGTGGTCATGCTCTTCGATAAGAAGAAGCGCTTCACCCTCAAGACCATCCCCAGCGCCATGGTCAAGTCCGGCTTCAGCGCCATGTCCATCGTCATCGGCTGCGCCTGCGCCGGTATCGTCGTTGGCATGGTCTCCATCACCGGCATCGGCGTTATCTTCGGCGACATGATGATCCAGGCGGCGCATAACATGCTCTTCCCGTCTCTGGTCTTCACCGCCATCACCTGCATCGTCCTCGGTATGGGCCTGCCCACCACCGCGGCCTATGTTATCGCGGCGTCCATCCTCGCTCCGTCCCTCATCAAGCTCGGCCTTGCCCCGCTGACGGCGCACCTGTTCGTGTTCTACTTCGCGTGCCTGTCCGCCATCACCCCGCCGGTCGCCCTCGCGGCCTATGCCGGCGCCGGCATCGCCAAGACCAACCCGATGACCACGGCGGTCGAGGCCTGCAAGCTCGGCTTCGCCGGCTTCATGGTGCCCTTCGCGTTCTGCTACAACCCGGCAATGATGATGCAGGGCAGCGTCGGCGAGATCATCTCCGTCGCCATCAGCGCGATCATCGGCGTTGCCATCATGTCCGCCGGCTTCCAGGGCTGGCTGCTGTGGAGGCTCAACTGGCTTGAACGCATCGTGTTCATCGCCGGCGGCCTGCTGATGTTCATCCCCGGCACGCTGACGGATATCGCCGGTCTTGTGATCGCGGTCGCTCTGCTTCTCATCAACGTGAAGAAGTGGGAGAAGGGCCCCAAGTTCATCATGGACAAGCACAAGGCCAAGCAGGAGCAGAAGTAAGCTCCGCTGAACCGGATACGGAATATGAGGGCCCCGAAAAGGGACCCTCATATTTTTTCATTGACCGCGTCCCCGGTGCGCGGTATACTGTAGCGTAAGAATCCAAGCGAGGAGAGAAGAACCATGGAAGCTCAGGAGATCCGTTACCGCGTCAATAAAAAGGTGTTTCGGCAGGCGTCGCTCTACGCCATGTTCCTGCGAAACCGCAATACCTTCCGCGTGGGCATCGCCGTCGTGCTGGCGGTGGCATTTTACACCGTGCTTGCCGTGCAGGGTACCTTTCCCCTGAGCTACCTTCCGATCTACATCGCGGCGGCCTATCTTGTCTGGATGCTTTTGCTGCTCGGACGCGAGGAGCAGCGCGTGCTGCGCTACCTCAAAAGCGACGAGTCGCTGCTGGGGACGGAGTACGTTCTGCGTTTTGACGCGGGCAAGCTTTCGGTCGAGATCCCCGAGAAGAAGCTCCGCAACACGGTCGCGCTCGCGAAGCTCGCCTCGGCCATCGAAATTTCGAGCGTGTTCATGCTCTGCCTTACGGCCGATCAGCTCTACCTTGTGCCGACCGCAGCCATGACGGACGAGCAGCGCACGGCGCTGCGCGGCCTTCTGAGCAGCCGCCTCGGCGAGCGCTTTTATTCCAGTATTCTAGCGCGCGAGAAAAAGAAATGAACAAGGCCCGCCTCCGACATCGCTTCGGAGGCGGGCTTTGCCGTGCTATACCGGACGGCCGTGCTCCACGCGGCAGTCGCACTCGCTGCGCCACGACTGCGATTGCAGGAAGCGGCGCGCGGCATCGACGAAGGCGCGGGCGGCGGGCAGAAGGTGGCGCTTTTTCTTGTAGACCACGCTCAGCGGGTGGACAAGGTCGGGGGAGTCGAGGTCGAAGAAGAGCAGTTCGCCGCGGTTCGGCGCGTTGTGGACGGCGGTCTCATTGACGAAGCAGAAGCCGTAGTTTTCCGCCGTCAGGTTCAGCGCCGTGGTGGCGTTGGTGGTGTAGAGCGCGTTTTCGACGGTGATATGCTCCCGTTCGAGAAAGTTGTTGACGCGCATGGCGAGCAGGATCTCGGGGTAGAGCAGGACAAAGCGCTCGTGCTCGAGAACGGAGAGCTCCGGCTCCCGTCCCGCGCGGCAGGCCTCCGCAAGCGCCTGCGCGGCGCGGTTGCCGCGGTTGCCGACCAGGAGGATCTTTTCGTAGAGAATGGTCTCGGTGGTCAGGTAGTCGGGCGTATTGAGATTGGTGTTCATGATGGCGAAGTCCACCGTGTTGTCCGCCACCAGTCGGAACATCTCGCTCGTCGGGCGTTCGAGCAGCTCAAGATGGGCCTCGGGGTGCTCCTGCGAAAAGGCGGGCAGGATGCTCGGCAGGAGCGTGCTGGCGCGCCAGTTGCTCATGGCGACGCGGAGCGTCTGGCGGCGGCTGGCGTTCAAACGTGTGAAATCCTGCAAAAGCTGCTCATAGAGCTGCGAGCTGTCCTCGAGATAGTTGGCGTAGACCTTGCCGGCGGCGGTCAGCGCCAGCGGCGACTTGGTGCGGTCGAGCAGGCGGACGCCGAATTCCTTTTCCAGATGGATGACGTATTGGCTCAAGTAGGGCTGCGAGATGTGCAGCCGCTCTGCGGCCTTGGAAATGCTTTTCTCGGACGCAATGGCAAGAAAATATTCCGGATTCCGGTCCTGTACCATCCAGATCACCTCGTTTTCCTCTTTGATTATAACAAAAAATACGGCGCCGTCAAGCACGGTATAGTAAAAATGCTATAGGGATAGTCACATTTAAGTCTTTGACCTTTGGCAAACGGTGGGCTATGATAAAAGCAGTTCAAGGGAACACCCAAAAATAACGAAAAAGGTGATTCATATGCCAAAGTTTTCTCCTTCTGTTCTGCGTCAGTACTGCTATGATGTGATGACCGCCTCCGGCGTGGACAGCGTTTGCGCCGAGGCAACGGCAGAAATGCTGGTGGATGCGGAGGTCACCGGCATGTCCACCCACGGCGTGAGCCGCCTGAGCATCTACATGGAGCGTATTCAGGCCGGGATCATGTCTCCCGATAACAACATCCGCATCGTGCAGGAGGCTCCCTCCGCCCTGACGGTGGATGCCGGCAACTCGCTGGGCGCAGCGGCGGCTAAGTTCACCATGACCAAGTGCATCGAAAAGGCCGGAGAGACGGGCGTTTGCTTCGCCGCTGTGCGCAACTCAAACCACTTCGGCACCGCGGCCTTCTACACCAAGATGGCGGCTGAGGCCGGAATGATGGGTCTTTGTTGCGCCAACCTCAAGGGCAATGTGGCGCCCTTCGGCGCGGCGGAGCCGTATCTAGGCACGAACCCGCTGTCCCTCTCCTGCCCCACCAAGACCCGCCCGCTGGTGACGGACATCGCCACGAGCACCGTGGCGCTGGGCAAGCTGATCCTGGCGCAGAAGCTGGGAAAGTCTATTCCCGAGGGCTGGGCGCTGGATAAGGAAGGCAATCCCACCACCGATCCGGCGGAGGGCCGCAAGGGAATGCTCACTCCCTTCGGCGGTCCCAAGGGCAGCGGCATTGCCATTATGATCGACATTGCCAGCGGCATCCTCTCCGGCGGCGGCTTCGGCAACCACCTTACCGGCCTTTATGAGATGACCGGACCGCAGGGCGTGGGCCACTTCATGGGCGCCATCGACGTTTCCCATTTCACCGATCTTGAGACCTTCAAGGAAAAGGTCAGCGAGATGTCCGCGGAGATCAAGGCGCTGAAGAAGGCGCCCGGCGTGCAGGAGATCCTGATGCCCGGCGATCTGGAGGCCAACAAGCGCGCGGCCAACGAGGCCAACGGCATCGAGGTGGAGGAGCCCGTTTATCAGGAGCTTTTGAAGCTCGGCAAGCCCTACGGTCTGAGCCTGTAAAGGAGGAAGCATCATGGCAAAAATTCTCATCACCGAATCGGTCCACCCCATCGGACCCGAGCTGCTGACCGCGGCGGGCCACACCGTCGTCTACGCCGACCGCGACATGGATGTCATCCGCCGCGAGGTCGTGGACGCGGACGCCGTGCTCGTGCGCATCATCGAGCTGCCCGGCTCGCTGCTCGCGACGGCGAAGAACCTCAAGATCGTCTCCAAGCATGGCGTGGGCTACGATAATATCGACCTGGACTACTGCAAGAGCCACGGCATCGCCGTGACCATCACCCCGAACGCGAACAGCCTTTCCGTCGCCGAGCACGCCTTCACGCTGATGCTCACGCTGGCGAAGAACATCATTCCCGTTTCCAACGAGTACCGCACGGTTGGCTTTGCCGCGAAGAACCACGCCCCCGGCATCGAAATGACCGGCAAGACGCTGGGTCTGATCGGCATGGGCCGCATCGGAAAGCACGTCCTGCACATGTGTAAGGACGGCTTGGATATGCACGTCATCGTCTACGACCCCTACATCAGCGAGGTCCCCGAGGGCGTCGAGAAGGTGGACGACCTTTCCGAGCTGCTGCGCCGCGCCGACGTCGTGACGCTCCATTGTCTGCTCACCGACGAGACGCGCAAGCTCATCGACCGCGAGCGCCTCGCGCTGATGAAGCCCACCGCGCTGCTCATCAACTGCGCCCGCGGCCCCATCGTGGACGAAGCCGCACTCATCGAGGCGCTGGAGAGCGGCAGACTCGCCGGCGCCGGTCTTGACGTCACCGACCCCGAACCGGTCGCGCCGGACAGCCCGCTCTTTAAGCTGCCGAACGTCATTGTCACGCCGCACTACGCGCCCACAACGGTCGAATCCGCCACGCGCGTTTCCAAGATCGCAGCCGAAAACATCAACGCGGTGCTTGCCGGTCAAGAGCCGGTGGGCCGCATCGTCTGAACAAGATTAAGAGGAGGAAAGCAACCATGAGACTCGCAACGATCAAGCTGCACGGCGCGGAGGTCGCCGGCATCGTCACCGGGAAGGGCATCCTGCCCGTCGCCGCGCTCAACGCCTATAAGGGCACGGGCTGGAAGGAGGACATGATGAGCCTCATTCAGGCCAATCACATCCCCGGCCTGACGAAGTGGTACAACGAGGGCGGCAAGGAGGAGCTTGAGACCATCCCCGGCGTCGTGCCGACAGAAGAGGTCGTCTACGCCCCGCTCTACCGCAACCCCAAGCGCATCTTCGGCATCGGCCTCAATTACGCCGACCACGCCAAGGACATCGGCAACGCCGCGCCCACGGGCTTCCCCGGCAGCTTCTTCAAGATGGCGGATACCCTCATCGGCCCGAATGACGACATCCTGCTGCCCAAGCTCAAGGAGGCGCAGAAGACCACCGCGGAGGCGGAGCTCGGCATCATCATGGGCCGCGACTGCCGCGACGTTCCCGAGGAGGAGTGGGAGAGCGCCATCGTCGGCTACACCACGATCCTCGACATGACCGAGGAATCCATCCTCAAGGGCAACGACTTCGTGCCCGGCAACCCCCGCTACCTGACCATCGTCAAGAACTTCCCGACATTCTTCTCCTTCGGCCCCCAGCTCGTCACGCCTGACGAGGTGCCCGACGTCCTCAAGCTCGAGGTCCAGAGCGTCCACAACGGCGAGATCCATGCGAAGAACACCGTCGATCACATGACGCACGTTCCGTCCCGCCTCGTTTCCCTGCACTCGAGCATCCAGGGCTGGTACGCCGGCGACGTGCTCTCCACCGGCACCCCGCGCGCGTTCCACATTCAGGACGGCGACATTGCCGAGTGCCGCATCGTCGGTCCGGACGGCTTCGAGATGGAGCCGCTGAAGAATCCCGTCGTGGATCTCAAGCTGCACTAAGGAAGATCAAAAATTTTAACATATCAGGAGGAAATTATCATGGATCTGGGTTTGAAGGATAAGGTCGTCGTTTGTATGTCCAGCGCGTCCGGCTTCGGCAAGGGCATCGCGACGGAGTTCGCCCGCGAGGGCGCAAAGGTGGTCATCTGCACCAGCGAGGCGTTCAAGGCAGAGCTCGATCAGGCGGTCATCGACATCGAGAAGGAGACCGGCAACCGTCCCCACCCCTATATGTACGACGTGCTCAACAACGAGAGCATCGCCGCGATGATCAACAAGGTCGCGGAGGATCTCGGCGGCATTTACGGCCTCGTCAATCATTGCCCCGGCCCGAAGGCCGGCACCTTCGAGGCGCTGACCGAGGCCGACTGGGCGGACGGCTATCAGAAGTGCCTGTACAGCTACACCACCGCCATCCGCGCGGCGCTGCCCTACATGAAGCAGGGCGGCGGCGGACGCATCGTCAACTCCACGTCTTCTTCCATCAAGCAGGAGCTGGATAACCTCATTCTCTCCAACACGTTCCGCATGGGCGTGGTGGGCATGAGCAAGACGATGGCGCGCGAGTTCGGTCCGTACAACATCATGGTCAACACGATGGGCCCCGGCCGCATCTACACCGACCGCATCAAGTACCTCAACACCATCCGCGCCGAGAAGGCGGGCATCACGCTCGAGGAGTACAACACCCGCGACGCCGCGAGCTTCCCGCAGAAGCGCTACCAGACGGCGGACGAGTACGCCCGCTCCGTGGTGTTCATCTGCTCTCCCGCGAACAGCGCGATCTCCGGTCAGGTCATCTGCGTCGACGGCGCCATGACCACTGCGTACTAAGCTTATCCTCTCAGCATACGCTGATCTCTCTTACAGGGAAACGGCAGCGGCTCAAAGAGCCGCTGCCGTTTCCTATTCCGTTTACGGATCGCCGACGCCGTTTTCCCGCAGCCACGCGCAGATGGCGGCTTCCTCCGGTCGGTCGTTTTTCCACAGCATACCGAAAAAAGGCTGTATATCAAGCTTTTTCTTGTAGAAAGGCGTTGGAATTTCTGCTTTTCTTTTAAGCAAAGCTGCGCTATAATGGGGACAACCGATAAGACGAACGGAGGAAAACACGATGGAAAGCTGGAAGGGAAACCGCACCCCCTCGAACCCGCAGGAGGGCTATTACGTCGGCCTGATGAACGCCTGCGGCTACCGCACAAAGGACCTGGAAAAGCCCGTCATCGGCATCGTCAATTCCTTTACGGACGTCAACCCCGGACACCGCGCCTTCAAGGAGCTGGTGGGCTACGTCAAGGAGGGCGTGTGGGCGGCCGGCGGTACGCCGGCGGAGTTCAACGTTCCCGCCCCCTGCGACGGCATGGCGCAGGGCGAGGGGATGCACTTCATCCTGCCCTCGCGCGACCTGATCGCCGGCAGCATTCAGGCGATGGCGAGCGCTCACGGCTTCGACGGCCTGGTGTTCCTGTGCTCCTGCGACAAGATCGTGCCCGGTATGCTCATGGCCGCCGCAGCGCTCGACAAGCCCTGTATGTTCCTCACGGCAGGCAGTATGCTGCCCTACGAGGCGGACGAGGGCACCTATGTCACGCCCGACCTCAAGGAATCCATCGGTCAGCGCAACATCGACGCCATCAGCGAGGAGACCTTCACCCGCTTCCGTGAGAACATCTGCTTCTCCTGCGGCACCTGCTCGATGTACGGCACCGCCAACACCATGGGCGTATTCGCCGAGGTTATCGGCCTCTGCCCCATCGACAGCACGACCATGCTCTTCTGCTCGTCCGCCAAGTACAAGCAGGCGCGCGACGTCGGCGAGCGCATCGTCACGCTCACGAAGGAGGGTGTGCGCTTTTCCGATGTCGTCACCGAGGCGAGCCTCAAGAACGGTCTGCGCCACGTCGCCGCGACCGGCGGCTCGACGAACGCCCAGCTCCACATCTGTGCGCTCGCGCGCGTGATGGGCATTCCGATGGACCTCACGGCCTTTGACGCGATCCAGCGCGACGTGCCCTGCGTCGCGAAGTTCAAGCCGTCCTCAAAATTCAATATGTACGACTATTATAAGGCTGGCGGCGTGGGCGCGACGATGAAGGCCATCGAGCGCTATCTCGACCCCGACGCGCGTCTCGCGACGGGCGGCACGGTGGGCGAGTTCCTCGCCCGCTTCCGCCGCAGGGCCGCCCCCGAGGTCATCCACACGGCCGACGAGCCGCTCTACCCCGACGGCTGCTTCGCCGTGCTGCACGGCAACCTTGCCCCCGGCGGCTGCATCGTGAAAAAGAGCGGCGTGGTGCCCGAGATGTTCCACCACCGCGGCCCCGCGGTCTGCTTCGACTCCGAGGACGCGCTGCGCGCGGCCATGGCGGAGAAGTCCGTCAAGCCCGGCGATGTGCTGGTCATTCGCTACGAGGGTCCCAAGGGCGGGCCGGGGATGCGCGAGATGTCCATTCCCGCGGCGATGCTCGTCGGCATGGGCCTGCACACGAGCTGCGCCATGGTCACCGACGGGCGCTACTCCGGCGCGACGCGCGGCCCCTGCATCGGCCACGTCTCGCCCGAGGCGTGGGACGGCGGTCCCATCGCTGCGGTGCGCGACGGTGACATGATCGAGATCGACATCGACAAACACACCATCCACCTCGAGGTCAGCGACGAGGAGCTCGCGGAGCGGCTGGGACACATCAAGCGTCCCGCGCATCCCGCGCCCGGCGTGCTCGGCGCCTACCGCAAAGCGGTCGACAGCGTGAACGAGGGCTGCACCTGGCTCTACGGCAAGGAAGAATAAGAAAACGGCAAGCGCCGCGGTCACCCGACCGCGGCGCTTGTATTGTGATCGTTTGCTGCTTCAGCGGAGCTTCACCGCGGCGAGCACGGCGGCCTTGCCGTCCGCCTTTTTGATGGCGAGGCGGCAGCCGCTCTCCTCACGGCGGCAGTAGACGCCCAGCTCCTCGCCCTCCAGACAGGGAGCGGCGTAGTGGACCTCCATCGACGCGATGCGGCCCGAGGCCAGCTCGGCGGCGGAGAAGCAGTCGAGCAGCACACGGACGTAGGCGACGTTGTTCATGTGACGGCCAAAGTCGATGTCCGTTGAGCGGACCGTATAGCCGCGCACGAGCTCCGCCTGCGTCAGGTCGTCCGCGAAGCGGGTGGGGTGATCGGTGATGCCGGTGCGGTCGGAGAACGGGAAATCGGCGGGAAAGCCGGTCTGCGCGAACGGCATCAGCTTCCTTTCCGGGCCGAGGACGGCCCACTGCGTGCGCCCGAGGGCGAGCAGCGTGCCGCCGCGGCGCAGACTGTAGCTGCGGTAGCAGCGCACGGCCTTGCCGTCGCACGGCTCCGGCCATGTTGCGGCGGTAAGCTCGTCCATGAGACCTGCGCGATGCAGGAAGTCCACGCGCGTGTGGACGGTCAGCCAGAACTCGCCGCGCTTCGCCATCGCTGCGCCGCCGACACCGATGAGCTCGGCGTGCTGGGCGGCGATGCCCTGAAAGATGGTAAAGGCCGCAAGGGGCGAGAGCTGCGCCGCGGCGTCGCAGTAGTCGGGCGTGACGGTGATGCTTTTTTCAAAAATGCCTTGCTGCATAGCTGCCTCCGATGTGCGTTCAGCTCCGTGCGCGGCGGCTCAGCTGCTGCTGCGCCGCGTGGCGGCGGCGACGCTGCGCGTTCACCACGACGTAGACCATCATAATGATGGTGATGGCGTAGGGGATGATGCCGGTGAGGTCGGAGCTGACGTAGTCCTGCAATCTCAGGCCGATGGCGTCGAAGAAGCCGAACATCAGCGCCGCGAGGTAGGCCTTGGCGGGATTCGCCGCGCCGAAGATGACGCAGGCAAAGGCGATGTAGCCGCGGGAGTTGGACATATTCTCGGCAAAGGTGCCGTTGAGGTAGCCGAGCGACAGGTGCGCGCCCGCGAGCGCGCACAGCACGCCGCAGAGGATGCTCGCGAGCCACTTCATTTTTTCCGGCTCGATGCCGGCGGTGCGCAGCGTCTCGGGCTTTTCGCCGCTCGCGCGCAGCCAGAAGCCGTAGGGGGTTTTGTAGATGAACACCCACAGCACGAGGACGAAGAGCCAGGTGAGATACACAAACAGCGAATGACCGTTGAGCACCGCACCGAGGAAGGGAATTTTATCCAGCAGCGGAATGCTCACCGTCGGCAGGGAGGGGAAGCCCTTCGCGCCGGAGGTGCCGAACACGGAGCGGGAGAGATAGGTCGTCAGGCCGAGCGCGAAGGTATTGAGCGCGCAGCCGATGATGAACTCGTCTGAGCGGAACTTCACGACGAAGAGCGCGAAGAACAGGCCGACGAGCAGTCCCATAAGAAGCACCAGTCCCACGCCGCCCCAGGCGGAGGTAAAGAGATAGCTGCCGAACACGCCGAAGAACGCGCCCATGAGGATCATGCCGTCCATGCCGATGTTCATGATGCCGGCGTGCTCGGTGAGCGAGCCGCCGATGGCGGCGAGCGCCACGGGCGTGGCGCGGCGGAGCATCTCGTTAAAGGTGCCGGAGGAGAAAATGCTGGCGAGGATCGCGGAAAGGTCATCCATGTTTCAGTTCCTCCTTTAAGCGTTCTTCGGCGGCGCGCTTGGCTCTGCGGCGCTCGTGCGCCGCGGTGAGCGAGCGGGTGATACCGCTCTCGGCGGCCATGCAGAAGATGATAACGGTCTGAATGATGAGGTAGATCTGCGAGGGGATGCCGATGAGCTCCATGCCCTGCGCGCCGATCTTCAGCACGGCGAAGAAGAGCGAGAGGAGGATGACGGTCACAGGCTTATACTGCGCGATCATGGCGACCATCAGGGCCTCGAAGTAGTAGTCCTTGCTCACGCTGTCGCGGTAAAGATGCTCTACGCCGTAGACGCGGAACATACCGACCAGACCGCACATCGCGCCGGAGACGACCATGGAGAGCAGCACGATCTGATCGGTGCGCAGGCCGGAGAAGAAGGCGAAGCGCGGATTCTCGCCGGTGATGCGCATTTCGTAGCCGATGGAGGTGCGCTCCATCACATACCACACAAGGAAGGCCATCACCGCCGCGGCAAACACGGCGCTGGTGAGGTTGGAGCGGGGAATGACATTGCCGAACCAGTATTGCGCGCCGAGCTGTTCGGTCGCGGCGACCATGTTCTTATTGGCGTTCTTCCACGGGCCCTTGGCAAGGTACTGGCAGAGGTAAGCGGCAACGGTGTTGAGCATGATGGTGGTGATGACCTCATTGACCTTGACCTTCACCTTCAGAACGCCGGGGAGGAAGGCGTACAGGCCGCCGACCGCCATCGCGGCGAGCGCCGCGCAGACGATGACAAGGAAGCGGGGCTGCCCATCCATCCACACGCCGACCTGCGCGGCAAAGATCGCGCCGAGGAGCAGCTGGCCCTCACCGCCGACGTTGAAGATGCCGACGCGCGCGCCGAGCACGCAGGCAAGGCCGCACACGCACAGCACCATCGCGTACTCCAGAAAGTCGCCGATGTGGCGCGCGCTGTCGAACGCGCCGGAGAGCATCGCACCATAGGCCTCGAGCGGATGGAAGCCGGAGACGGCGAGGATGCCCGCGCCGATGAGGAAGGCGAAGAGGATCGAGAGCAGCAGCGAGAGCAGATAGCGGTAATTCACCGCGCCTGCAAGCTTTTTCATGTCTTTGCCGCCTCCTTTCCCTCACGGTGGCCGGTCATGTACCAGCCGATCTCCTCCTTGGTGATGTCACTTGTGCGGAACTCGCCGGTGATGCGCCCCTCGTACATCGTGATGATGCGGTCGGACAGGCGGAACACCTCGTCGAGGTCGGCCGAGCAGAGGAGAATGGCACAGCCGGCGTTGCGCTTTTCAATGATGCGGGTGTGGATGAATTCGATGGCGCCCACGTCCACGCCGCGCGTGGGCTGGGCGATGATGAGCACGGGGGAATCAAACGAAAATTCACGCGCGACGACGACCTTCTGCATATTGCCGCCGGACATGGAGCCGACGGCGGTGTCGATGCCCGCGCCGCGGATGTCGAACCTCTCATAGACCTCCTCCGCGTAGCGCTCGATGGAGCTGCGCCGCTGATGAAACGCGAAGCCGCTGAAGGCCTTGTCGCGCTGCTTGCCCATGAGAAGGTTGTCCGTCACGCTCGCGCTCCGGCTCACGCCGGTGGCGAGACGGTCCTCGGGGATGTGGGAGAGACCGACCTTGCGGATCTCACCCGCCGTTTTTCCGGTGACGTTCTGCCCGCAGACCTCCACCGTGCCGCGCTCGACGCGGCGCATACCGGTGATGGCCTCCAGAAGCTCGCTTTGGCCGTTGCCCTCGATGGCGGCGATGCCGAGCACCTCGCCCGCGCGGACGGACAGGCTCAGACCGTCCACGGCGACCAGCCCGCGGTCATCGCAGACCGTGAGGTCATGGACGGCAATCTGCTCCGCGCCCGCTTCGCCGGCCTTTTCCAGCCGGTCGTAGAGCACCGGGCGGCCGACCATCATCGAGGCGAGCTTTTTTTCGTCCACGTCGCAGGTGTTCTCCACGCCGATGAGCTTTCCCTTGCGCATCACGCCCACGCGGTCGCTGATTGCCATGACCTCGTAGAGCTTGTGCGTGATAATAATGACCGTCATGCCCAGCTCGCGCACCACGCGGCGGATGACGGCGAACAGCTCATCCGTCTCCTGCGGGGTGAGGACGGCGGTCGGCTCGTCCAGAATGAGAATGTCCGCGCCGCGGTAGAGCGTTTTGAGAATTTCCACGCGCTGCTGAAGCCCCACGCCGATCTCGCGCACCACGGCGGCGGGATCGACCACGAGGCCGTACTCCTCCACCAGCTTCTGCGCGGCGGCCTCGGCGGCCTTGTTGTCAAAGAGCACGCCGAGCCTGCGCGGCTCGCGGCTCATAACGATGTTCTGTGCCACGGTGAAGCTGGGCACGAGCATGAAGTGCTGGTGCACCATGCCGACGCCCATAGAGATGGCGGTTTTGGGCGAGAAGCGCTCGACCTTCCTCCCGCGGATATACACCTCGCCGTTCGTCGGCTCGTGGATGCCGTAGAGAATGTTCATCAGCGTGGTTTTGCCCGCGCCGTTCTCGCCGACGAGGGCAAAGACCTCGCCCTTTCGGATGTCGAGCGATACGTCGTCGTTGGCGAGCACGCCGGGGAACTCCATGGAGATATGGCGGAATTCGACTGCATTTTCCTGCAAGGCTCGTTACCTCACTTTCTTTGGAATAGAGGAAGCGGCGCGGCTTTTGCCGCGCCGCAAGGCAAGCGCATGAAATTACGCGCGCGTCGTCTCCACGACGATCTCGCCGGAGGCGATCTTCGCGGCCAGCTCCTCGACGGCGGCCTTGACCTCGTCGGGGACCTGCTGTGTCATGCCGCTGTCGCCGTAGCCGATGCCGACGTAGCCGGTCGCCATGTCGGCGATCCAGGTGGTGCCGAAGCGGCTGTCGCCCGCGAGATAGGCCTTGACGGCGTCATAGATGGAGCTGCCGACTTCCTTCTTCATGGAGCAGATGATGACCTCGGGGTCGATGTACTTCTGGTCGCTGTCCACGCCGATGGCGTAGAAGCCTTTCTCCTTGGCGGCCTCGAACACGCCGTCGCCGCAGGCGGAGGCGATCTGGAAGATGACGTCCGCACCCTGATCGTTGAGCGCGATGGCGCAGTCCTTGCCGACGGCGGGATCGTCGTAGGTGTTGGAGTAGTTCTTCACCACGCTGATCTCCTTACCGTTCTCGGTGCCGTAATACTCGGCGCCCTGCGCGTAGCCGACGATGAAGTCGTTGATGGTATCGACATCGTCGCCGCCGACTGCGCCGACCACACCGCTCTTGGAGACCGCGGCGGCGATGTAGCCCGCGAGGAAGCTGCCCTCGTTCTGGGCGTAGGTGATGTTGAGCACGTTGGATACGGGCGCGCTGGTGGCGTTATCGACCCAGATCCAGTTGACCTCGGGATAGTCGGGCGCGATGGTCTCGACATTGTAGAACTCCCAGCCGACGCAGACCACGATGTTCGCCTTCTCGGCGGCGTTCTTCATCTGGATGTCGTGGTTTTCGTTGTTGCACTCGATGACGATGGGCTTCACGCCGAGGTCGGCGACCATGCGGTCAAGCCCCTCCTTGGAGGAGTCGTAGAAGCTGCGGTCGCCGAGCTTGCCGGCTACGACCAGCGCGACGGTCAGGCCCTCGGTCTCGCCGTTGGGGTCTGGGCCGGGGGTTGGAGCATTTTCCTTTTTGCCGCAGGCGGCAAGGCTGAGCACCATGACGGCGCACAGCAGCACAGAGAGTAGCTTTTTCATTCCAATTTACCTCTTCAAAACATTGTAGTCTCTGCGCGGCGGATGCAGGAGAGCCGCGCAGGTATGCTCTATTATAGGCATTCCCGCGCGGCTTTGCAAGACCATATCGCAAAAATCGCGTTGTATTTTGTGCTCAGGAGGGCGTTTTTTCGCCCAACGCTTCGCGCAGCGTGCGCCAGCCGAGCATGGCACACTTCACGCGCGCGGGCATATGGGAGACGTCGCGCAGAGCCGAGGCCTCCTCGAGGCTGTCGATCTCCTCCTCGCTCGCCTCGCCGCGGATCATGCGCAGAAAGAGGTCGCCAAGCCGCAGAGCCTCCTCGCGGCTCTTGCCGACGATCATGCCGAGCATGATGTCTGTGGAGGCCTGCGAGATGGCGCAGCCGTCGCCGACAAAGGCCCCGTCGGCGATGGTATCGCCATCGAGCTTGAGCTTGAGCTGAATTTCGTCGCCGCAGCTCGGGTTCACGCCGTCGAGCACGAGGTCGGCGTCCGGCAGATCGTGCTTGAACTCCGGGCGGACGTTGTGTTCGGTAAGGATCTCGTTGTAGAAAGGATTAGTCGTCATAGCCCATGCGTCCCCTGACGGTGGATAGGCTGCCGACCAGCCGGTCCACATCGGTTTTGTCATTATAGAATGCGAAGCTCGCGCGCACCGTGGCGTGATAGCCGAGGAAGCGGTGGAGCGGCTCGGCGCAGTGATGCCCCGCGCGGACGGCTACGCCGTCGGCGGCAAGCAGCTCGCTCACGTCGTGCGGGTGGACGTTGTCCACCACAAAGGTCAGGATGCCGTTGTGCTCCTCCGCATGGTCCGAGCCGAGGATGCGGACGTGCGGCAGCGCGCGCATCCGCGCGAGGGCGTCGGCGGTGACGGCCAACTCACGCGCGTGGATGGTGTCGAAGCCGACGCGCTCCACATAGTCGATGGCGGCGTGCAGGCCCGCCGCGCCCGCGGCGTTGACGGTGCCGGCCTCAAATTTGTGCGGCACCTCGGCGAACACCGCGCCCTCGCGCGTGACGGACTCGATCATCTCGCCGCCCGTGAGAAACGGCGGCATCTGCTCCAGAAGCTCGCGCCGCCCGTACAGCGCCCCGATGCCCATAGGCCCGTAGAGCTTGTGGCCGGAGAAGGCGAGGAAGTCTGCGCCCAGCTCCTGTACGTTGACCGGCAGGTGCGGCGTGCTCTGCGCGCCGTCCACCACCAGCACCGCGCCCACGCGGTGCGCCAGCTCCGCGACCGCGCGGATGGGGTATTCGCGTCCGAGCACGTTCGAGACCTGCTGCAGCGCGACGACCCTTGTCCTTGCCGTGATGAGCGCTTCGACCTTGTTGAGGTCCAGACTGCCGTCCGGCTCACATTCCATGAATTTGAGCTGCGCGCCGGTCTGACGGCAGACCATCTGCCAGGGAAGGATGTTGCTGTGGTGCTCCATCGTGGAGATCAGGATCTCATCGCCCGCCTTGACATGGCTGAGCCCGTAGCTGTAGGCCACAAGGTTCAGCCCCTCGGTCGTGTTGCGGGTGAAGACGATCTCCTCGCTCTGCGCCGCGCCGAGAAAGCGGGCGACGGCGGCGCGGGCGCTCTCGAGCGCGTCGGTCGCCTCGATGCTCAGCGGGTAGAGCCCGCGCAGGGGATTGGCGTTGTGGCGCGTATAGAACTCCCGCTCCGCGTCCAGCACGCACTGCGGGCGCTGGGCGGTGGCGGCGCTGTCGAGATAGGCGACATCACGCTGCGCGAGCAGCGGGAAATCGGCTTTGTAATTCGTGCTCATTCGCGTTCCTCCTTCGTACACAGGACCTGCGCGAGCGCGCCGAGGGCGCGCGCGGAAAAGGCTTCGTCCTCCGCCATGCGCGCGAGCCGCTCCACGGCGGCGCGGGCGAGGATGGCTTCGGCGGCGGCGCGGTCGATGCCGCGGCTGGCAAAGTAAAAGAGCGTGTCCTCGTCCAGCTCGCCGATGGTCGCGCCGTGGCTGCCCTCGACGTTCTCCTCGGCGCAGAGGATGACGGGGACGGTCTTGTTTTCCGCGTCCTCGCCGAGGAGCAGGACGGTCTCGTTTTCGCTGCCGACCGAGCCGGCGGAGCCGCGCTTGAAGTCAATGGTGCCGCGGAAGACCTTTTTCGCGCGCTCCATCAGCGCACCGGAAGCGTGGATCTCGCTCACGGTGCCTTTGCCGAGCTGCTCAACGGTCAGATCAATGTCCGCCGTGTCGCTCCGGCGGGCGAGGTAGCCGAGGTCGGCGCGCAGCGCCGCGCCGTCGCCCGCAAGGGCGATCTGATGGTCGGCGTAAACAGCGCCGTCGCCGAGCTGGAGGGAGATGAGGTCGAGCCGTGCGTTTTCGGCGAGCTGCGCGCTCAGCTCGTGGCGCAGCACCGCGCCCCGCGCGGGATTCAGAAGCTGCACGACGCGAAGGTGCGCACCCTCCGCCGCCATGAGCCTGAGCTCCGCGGCAAGGGGCTGCGCGGCGGTGCAGACCTCAAAGACGGTCAGCTCCGCGCCCGCCTCGGCGGTCACGGTATAGACGCGGCGGCCATAGGCCGCGCCGCCGTCCGCAGCCTCGATGCGGAGAGGGGCGTTTTCGCCGGAAACGGCGGTGAAGCGCTCGTTCGAGAGCAGCGCCTCCGCGTCCGTGTCCCAGCGGACGGCGGCCTCGTTCACGCCGAGACGGTTCCAGGTGCGCGAAACGGGACGGTTGACATAAATCGTTTTTTCCATATCGTTCGCTCCTTTCGCTCAGCCGATGCTGCCCTTCATCTCAAGGCGGATGAGGTTGTTCATTTCCACGGCGTATTCCAGCGGCAGCTCCTTGGACACGTTGTCCGCGAAGCCGCTGACGATCAGCGCGCGGGCGTCCTCCTCGCTCATGCCGCGGCTCATCAGGTAAAAGACCGCGTCGTTGCTGATGGCTCCGATCCTGGCCTCGTGGCCCACGGCGGCGTCGCGCGTCTTGATATCCATGGCGGGGATGGTGTCCGAGCGCGATTCGGAATCGAGCATCAGCGACTGGCAGGAAACCGCGCTTTTTGCGCCCTTTGCGCTCTTTTCCACCACGACGCTCGAGCGGAAGGTGCTCACGCCGCCGCTTTTGCTGATCGAGCGCGTGTTCATATAGCTGCTGGTGTTTTTGCCGACATGGACGACCTTCGCGCCCGTGTCGAGGTCCTGCCCCGCGCCGGCAAAGGTCACGCCGGTGAACTCCATGCGGGAATTGTCGCCC
>ERZ1034719.604-NODE-604-length-20214-cov-6.219009_pt1 | contig 20214 bp, 20 predicted proteins | sample MGYA00520703_ERZ1034719 | MGnify/ENA primary metagenome ERZ1034719 (study PRJEB33766, sample SAMN09781716) | gut metagenome | biome: gut microbiome | host: Homo sapiens | place: Madagascar | study: EMG produced TPA metagenomics assembly of the PRJNA485056 data set...
GCTGCCGAGAACATAGCACGCTAGACGTGCGTATTGCCGAGAGGCAATAGCACGGTCGCGGAGCCGTATTGGGGGCTGTAGGCCGCCAATAGGCGAAGCCCCAAAAAGCGTGCGTATGCTCGCAGGTAGTCGGCGCAAGCCGGCTGCCGAGAACATAGCACGCTAGACGTGCGTATTGCCGAGAGGCAATAGCACGGCCGCGGAGCCGTATGGGTGGCTGTAGGCCGCCAATAGGCGTAGCCCCCCCAAAAAAAAAGAGCTTCGACTGGTGAGTTAGTCGCGGAGTGAGAATTGGTAGGGGATGCGGATTTTGCGGGTTTTGGCGGCGATTTGTGGGGGGAATGGTGGGAGCGGTTGGGCACTGCGAGCGGCTTGTAGGGCGGCTTTGTCGAGTATGTCGTGGCCCGATGAGGCGTCGATTTGTGCGTCGAGGATGGTGCCGTCGCGTTGGAGTTCGATGCGAACCCAGGCGGTGCCGGTGAGTTTGAGGCGTTGCGCCATGGGGGGGTATTTTTTGAAGCGTTTGAAGTGTGCGGAGAGCTGGCGTGCGTAGGCGTTCCAGATGGCGGCTTCGTTTGGCGCTGTGGCTTTGCCGTGGGGTGCGCCGGCGTGTGAGCCCGTGCCCGTTTGCGGGCGAGTGGCCGTTTTGGGGGGGGGGCGATGGCCATTATTATGGATAGAGGGCAAGCCCGAGGTGGCTGTTTGTGCTGTTTGGGCTAAAAGTGGCTCGGTAGGTGGGTTTGCGGCTTCTGTTGGGGAGGCTTCTGTGGGTGCGTTTGCGGCTTCTGTGGGTGCGTTTGCGGCTTGTTGTGGCGCATTTGTGGCTTGTTGTGGCGCATTTGTGGCTTGTTGGGGTGTATTTGTGGCTTGTTGTGGCGCGTTTGTGGCTTGTTGTGGCGCGTTTGTGGCTTCTGTAGATGCGTTGGGCGTGGGTAGCGGGATATGAAGCGCCATGGGCATATTATCGGTGGGATCGAGGAGTTTGCGGCGCAAATCGTCGTCGTCGTGAGATGCCTCGAATGGGTCGTCGTCGGGCGTGGCGGCAGGCGCGGCGGGGGCGGGATCGCTGGGAATGAGTGCGATGGTGACGGCTGGGCGCACGGGCGCGATGGCGTGGAGTGCGATGAAATCTTGGCGCACGTGGAGCATTGGCGCAACGACGTAGAGAAGCGCGAAGTGGCATAATGCGCTTGGCACGATGAAGTGATACCAAGCGATTTTTAGTCTTTTCGGTGGAACCACTGCAAGTATTCCCACGTGCGGATGAGGTATTGGACTTCGGCGTCGTCGAGGGGGATTGGAATGGGGGCGCGTCGCTCGTCGGTTGGGCGTAGGGCCGTCGCTGGATCGATTCGGGCATCGGCGGGCTCGCCATTGTATGCAATGCGTTGCACGACTGTTTCGGCGTCGAACGAGGCGTTGGGGTGAATGCGCCATGCTTTGCGCGTGGCAAATTCGTAGGTGATGCGGCGCCCGTCGGCGTAGCGGAGCGATATTTCGGTCGGGACTGTCGTCGCCCCGATAAATTGAATGACGGGAAAGGCGTTTTGTTGGGATTGGGCTTTTAGTTGAGAATCGCCGTTGATTAAATGATCGCCGATTTGTGAATTGATGGCGTTTTGCGCAGAATTGCCGTTGATTAAATGATCGCCGGTTTGTGTGTTGATGGCGTTTTGCTGGGAATCGCCGTTTTGTAGAGGTTTGGCGCGTGATTTGAAGCTGTTCCAAATCATGGGGCGCAAATCGACGTGTGAAAGGATGGGGGGAGGCGGCGTTTCGAGGCCTCGGACGGCCATGACGCAGTGCGTCATGAGGTCGCCGATGGCAATGCCGTGCCCGAGGAGGTAGCCGTCGTCGAAGAGGGATTCGCCGTGGTCGCTGATGAATAGGATGATGGCGTCGTCGTAGAGTTTGGCTTTTTTGAGAGCGTCGATGAGTCGTCCGGCGGCGGCGTCGAGGTGGTGGACTTGGTTTGCGTAGGTGCGCCAGAGTCGCGGTCGCTGTTTGACGTTGATTTCGGAGCGTTTGATGGGACGATCGACGAGGACACTCGGGTTATCTTGTTGATAGGGGAAGTGCGGGTCTTGGAAGAATACGTAGAGAAATAGCGGGTTTTGTGCGTCGTAAGTGTCGAGGAACGATTCGACTTCGTCGAGGAGGACGGCCGCCGGGACGGTCGTATGATGGTGGATATTGGCGGCAATGGAACGCGGGTCGACGATTCGGTCGCCGGCGCGGTTCCAGCCGAGGCTTTCGTCGAAGCCTTCGTCGAGGAGGTCTTCGCCGCTATAGGCGGCCGTGTAGTAGCCGAGCGCTTTGAAATCGTCGACGAGCCCATGGCCGGGGTCGAAGTAGCTGCCCCAAAACGCTTGAGTAATGCTGTTTTGCGTAAATCCGCGCGTGGCAAAGGCGTTATCGATGCGCATGGCGCCGTCGTCGATAAACGCGTTGAGTCGAGGCATGACGGGTTTGCCGTCGATTTTTGCGTCGAGCATGTCGTGGCGCACGCTTTCCATCACGACGAGTATGACGTTTTTTCGCGCTCCATAGCTCATGTCGTTGGCTTGCCCCATCGATTCGATGCGATTTCGCGTGCTGGCGGGCAAATCATCGCGCCGCAAGTCGCCCAACAGGCCGTCTTGGTCGATGCCATCGTCGGGCGCGTCGAGCGCATGTGGGTGAATATCGCCATCGAAAGGCGCCGAATCGGGCGGCAAATCAAACGCACCGTAACCATCGCCATCGAGGTCGGTCGCTCGCACGACGACGGCATGCGTTGCCGCGCCAAACATCGTTTCATCGGCGAGTACTTTGTGTGTACTCGGGAACGCAGCCGCCCAAATGCTCATAAAAGCAAAACAAAGGCACGTCGCCACGACGATTCCGCCCTTGACCAACGGCGCGGGAATCTTCTCAAACACCGACGCCGCGGCAGGCTTAAAGACCCACCGGAACACAAAAGCACACGCCACCGCAAGCGCCGCAATCGCGACAATCGACATGACGATGACGTCGCCATACCATTGAAACGCCTGCTCGATCATGCGCACGACGCCGCCGACGCCCGTCGCAAAGTCGAAAAAACTGAATGCACTGCCCAAAATGGCGCCAACTTTGTGGCGCACGACGAGGTCGGTCGCAACGATAATCACCCACAGTGTCGCACACAGCCGCTGCGCCTTCGCCTCATCGCACTTGAGCCGCCGCGCCACGCCGCAAAACGCCCACGCCCAAACGCCGCAAAACGCCGCACAAAACAGCGCCAACACGGCAATAAAGCCCACTTTCTCGGGCAAAGTCGTAAATTTAATCGTCGTCAGCCACCCCATGCCGCCAAAAATGGCGAGCCGCACTTGCAGGCTAATCGTTTCGACGATGAGTGTAAAAATCCAAAGAATGAAAAAGAGTTTCTGCATCAGTTGTCAATTCGCGTTTTTAAGGCACACAAAGGCGCACATATCGGTCTAAATCCGACCTAATGCCCTTGTAAGGTTTGAGTTTTGGTGTGCTCCGGCTATTTCGCCCTATGGGCTCAATACGCCTTCGCGGCCGTGCTATTGCCTGCGGCAATACGCTCGGCTTTTGGGGCTTCGGCTATTTCGCCCTATGGGCTCAATACGCCTTCGCGGCCGTGCTATTGCCTGCGGCAATACGCCCGGCTCTCGCGCTATGCGCTCAACGGCTGGCTTGCGCCAACCGTTATCGGCATACGCGCTTTTATTTTTGGGCTGTTTTGCCATTCGCAGAAATGCGCTTTTTGACGTTATCGTAGGCATTATCGAGGACGTATTCCAAGACGGCGAGGACGTCGGAGAGCGAGCGTCGAATGCCGCATCGCGTCATTTCGTGGATCATGTCGAAGGCGTAGTGCGTGAGGCTCCACGGATCGATTTGCGGCGTATGCCCGATGTTTCGGAATTCTTCCATAGCCATCGTAAACGTGCCCAAGTTGCGCAGAATGCTCGGTTCGATGAGTGGTGTAAAGTGCGCAAAAGCGAAGCGGACGACTTTGGAACTTTCGCGAATGTGGTTGAGTGGATGGGTTTCGACTTGCTCGGTGCCGGTGAATTTGATTTCGCAACGTTTGAGCGATTTGGCGTAATCTTTTTCGCTCAGCGATTTATCGACGTAGAGATTGACGTGGATATTGGGGGTTCGCGTGCCCCAGAGCCCGAGGACGAGGAAATCGCGCGCCAGATTGCGCGGGCGCAGATTGGGAACGTGTTCGGTATCGATGAGGTGGCGCAAAGTGAGAGCGAAAAAGACGGTCAGTTTTTCGGAGATCTCGGGGAACGAACGCATATAGCTGGCGTGTTCGAGCTGTGTCATCTGCGAGAGGTCGAAAGAATCGAGCAATCTTTCGTCGGGTTTTGGCGTGGGGCAACCGCGCGCTTGGATGAGGAAGACGGTGCACGGAATGCGCTTATAGAGCGCGAAATCGGCGCCGATGGCGACGCCGCCTTGTTCGTCGTATTTGGCAATGCATTTGTCGATGGCGTTGAACAAATCTTGGCATTGTGGGGGGGCGAGATCGGGGCAAATGCGCTCTAAGAGGTCGTTTGCGGCGAAATGGGCTCTGAAGTTGAGGTTATATCGCGGTGTCGATTCTTTTCCGAGGAGTTCTCGATCGACAGTTTTTTGAATCGATTGCTCCATGAAATCGATTTGTTTTTGGGGTCCTGTTTCATTTTGCGCTTCGAGGTCGAAATCGGGGTAATCGTGGTGGATATCGAGCGTGGCGCGAGCGATGGCACGGAGTTGCGCGTCGCTCAAGCGTTGGAGTGGCTTGGTGGTGGCGTTTTTGAGCTCGCGTTTTAGGGCATTGGCAAAGGCCTCGACGATGGGGGCATTGTATTCGCGTTTTGCATCGATTTCGACGTCGTCGATATTGGGATCGTAGGCATAATAGGTGATTTGTGGCGTGTTGAAGTCGTCGGTGCCGTGTGCTTGGAAGGCGGTTTGAATGAGGAATTTGGCTCGCGTCCAATCGAACCACGGATGTCGGGCGCCTAGGAACCATCGCAAAGAATCTCGCACGCCGACGGTCGCTTTTCGGTCGAAGAATTCGGCACATTTTTCGACGAAAGCATCGGACATGGGGAAGGAACGCAGATCTCTTTGGAATTGGACGAGCCCTGCGGCATCGGTGACGTTAGCCGTGAAGTATTTGTCGGCGGCTAGCAGCGTATAGGCGGTGTAGTCGATGGCAAAATCGTCGCGTAAATCGCGCAAAATCGTGCCATTCTGGCAATTGTGGGCGCCTGTGGCGGCAGCTGTGAGCTGTTGGATAGGGCATTGGAAGAAGAGTTGATCGGGCGAACCGTATCCGAAATAGGCGATTTCGCGAGCGGCTTCGAAGGCGCAACGCGTCGCCGAACGTTGAGTGGGCAAAAATCGAATGCCCATGGCGCCGGCGCCCTCGGCGAGCGCGTTGCGGTCGAGTTTTTTTTCAAAGCCGTGGTACGACAGCGTGAGCGGATCGCGTCGCAAGACGCTGAGTTCGTAGTTTTTGGCGATGTTGTCGATTGCGTCGTCGTCGAATGGCGCAATCGGGCGCAATTGGCGCTTGAGAATATCGGGATCGAAACGGAATTTTCGCCATCGAATGTCTTCGTCGGTCATCTTTGCCGATTTGAAAAGTGCTCGCAAAATGCGTCGTTGAACTTTGGCGTGGTAACTCAAATCGTGCGTCGAATTATGTGTTTCAGACATTCGGAACTCCTTAAAAGTCGCATAGACACTGCGTTTGCGCAATCGTCTACGGGGGGAATCGAAAAAACTCATTTGTCGGCTTTTTAGACATACAGTATAGAGCCGCTCAGGCGCGCAAATCGAAATTGCAACGCGCCTGCGTCTTTAAACCATTAAGAGGAAATAATCATGGAAATATGTATGACGGGTGAAAAAGCCAACGATTTCGAAAAAAAGTCGATTCAAAGTGCATCGATGCCGTTAGAGCCGTATTCTAGCGCTCCGGACGACGAAGACGACGATTTCGAGGGCGATTTTGGCGACCTCGACGATGACGATTTCGACGATGGCGAAGAAATCGACGACGATTTGGATGATTCTGATGACGAAGACGACGATTTCGATGATTCTGATGACGAAGACGACGATTTCGATTTTACGTATTCCAGCGACGAAGACGACGATCTGGATGATTCTGACGACGAAGACGACGAAGACGACGAAGATGGGTTCTATGGCTTCAACCATTATGTCGATGACGACGACGAAGACGACGACGAAGCATGATCTTTGGAGTGCGTTGTGAAAAACGTCTATTGCATTTATCGTCCGATAGGGCTTATAAAGAGCGGTGCTAAGTCTGACATTTTTGTCAGATTGCGTGTCGATCGCGGCGTTGATGCAGACTAGAATCGCGAAGCCGTGTATTTTGCACAATTACGAATTCTCATTGAGGAGATAAGACGATGTTTAAGCGAGGGATTCTCGTTATTTTGAGTTTGGCAATGGCATGTGTTTTCGTTGCAGGATGCAACAAGAAAGAAGACGCAGTCGCTCCTGCAAGTGATGTTGCGGTCGTGCCCAGCGCAGCCGCACCTGCGGCGGCTCCCGCCGATGCAGCCGCACCTGCGGCGGCTCCTGCCGATGCAGCCGCACCTGCGGCTGGCACGCCCGAAGCCGTTCCCGCCGCCGGCGCTCCCGATGAACCGCTCCCGCCCGTTCCCGCCGAAGCACAAGCTGCGGTCGATAAATTGATCGAAGTACTCTCCGCTATCGCCGCCGCTGGCGAACAAGAAACGTGTGCCGCCGTTTTGACGGAACTCAAGAAGATCGACACACCCGAGACGAAAGCAAAACTCGAAGCATCGCTCATCTTGCAGAAGTACCCCGAAGACGTTCAACGCGCGATTAATCAGGCGAATCAGAACCAAATGTTGGCGGTTGCCTTCAAAATGGCAGCGTATCAAAAGTGCCAATCTGCGCCCGAAAACGACGCAATCGATGCGACGATTAAGCAAATCTTGGCTCCGATAGCCCCCGAAGAAAGCGATGTTCCCGTCGCCGCCGAAGCCGAAGCTGTTGCCGATAAAGCCGAAGCCGCCGTAGCACCTGCTGCTGCCGCACCCGCCGCACCTGCCGCTGCCGCACCCGCCGCACCTGCCGCCAAAAAATAAGCGCTAGCCGCTTTGCGGCTTGGTCATTGCGATGAACCGCGAGGAGGCTCTAGGAGCCCCCTCGTCGTGCGATTTTGGCGAGCGTGGCTCGCCCTTTTTTTGTTTGTATGTCGCCATCGTGTTAGGGAATGGATAGACGAGGTGGCTTGTTGTGTTAAAAACGGCCTATTTGTGATGGAATAGGTGTTTGTGGCTTATGGGCTTGTTCGAGGAGTGAACGCCATGAATGTGATACCAGCGACGTCGGAAGTATCGCGTTATAAAGTAGCAAAAGCATTGCTTTTTGAGGGATTGACGATGGTTCACGTCGTGCGCGGTCGCAAAGGCGTCGAACTGCCAAGCGTATGCAATACGCCAGTCGTTCATTTGAACTTTAGTTATCGCTTTGGATTGAGCGATTTCGAAGTCGATGAATCGGGAATTCGCGCCAGTCTTTCGTTTGGCGGCGTGCCGCATTGGTGCGATTTGCCTTGGGATGCCGTCGTCGGCATATCGTCGACGGTGACCGATCAGTTTTTCATTTGGATCGATTGTTTTTCGAGCACCGAGCTCGAGACGATGTTATCGCCCGATATGTTGGCAGCTTATGCGTCGACGCGCGGCGAAAAAGTCTCGATATTCGACGAAATCCCCGAACTGTTGGCGTTTGCCGTCGACGATCCTTCAGAAGTCGAATCGAAGAGCTCGGAAGATGGCGATGATTCGGACGACGAAGACGACGAACCGAATGCATACGGACCGCTTCGATTCGTTTGATCGAACGACGTGACGCATTGGCGGGCTTTGCTTTGGGGGCTTGTGCCCGAGGTATATCTTTGCGTTCCCAGCGTTTTGGGCGCATAAAAGGACGACGTGTTTGAGTTGAAATGAGTCGAATCGATATCATAGATGATTTTTATTCGCCTTTAGATAAGTTTAAACGAACGATTCGCGTATACTTACCCGATTCCTACGACGCAGATAGCGCCAAGCATTATCCGGTCATCTACATGACCGATGGGCAGAATGTCTTTGCGCATCCGCGTAGTGCTCGCTTCGATACGTGGTGCGTCAATCGCACTCTAGACGCGCTTTGGAACGAAGGAAAGTTAGATCGAGAGTGGATCGTTTGTGCCATCGATCACGAAATCGATCGGTTTTCGGAGTATACGCCGTGGGCTTATCCCGATGCGCAGATATACGAGCCACGGGGCTGGAAGTTCTTGAACAATTTGACGGAGTTTTTCGTCCCCTATATGAATGCGCATTATCGCACGTGTACGGGCCCCGAGAATACGGCATTTATCGGTTCGTCGTTGGGGGGCTTGATGGCGCTGTTTTGTGGGCGCGAGCGCCCCGATGTGATCGGTCGCATTGGAGCGATATCGCCTAGCGTCATGTGGGCAGATTATCGTTGCTTCGAAGAGTGGAATTCGAAATCGCCTGCCTGGCAAAAGATCTACATGGATATGGGATCGGAGGAGCACATTACGGTCAAGGGCATATATATGGATTATGCTGGGATCGTGGGCGATTTTTATCGCCATCTCCTCGATATTGGATACAGCGCCGCGGATGTGACATTTTACGTCGACCCAGGGGGCGTTCACTCCGAAGTTTGCTGGGCGCGGCGCTTCGATCGCATCGCGACGAGCTTGCTCAACGACGCCGCATAGGGCGTGCGCCAATAGGTTTAATCGGTCGAGCGCCCCCAAGGAGGGGCGCCGACGTGAATTGTCGAGTGAGCCCCAGTGGTGGGCGTCGAAAGGAATACTCGGTCGAGCGCCCCCAAGGAGGGGCGCCGACGTGAATTGTCGAGTGAGCCCTAACTGTGGGCGTCGAAAGGAATAATCGGTCGAGCGCCCCCACCGGGGGCGTTAGTCATATCTTTGAGATTATGACGTGACAAAAGCGGTGAAGTATTGTAGAGGGATGCGAGGTTTGTTGCATGAAATGCGATGAGCCGCTTGTTGTGGAGTCATCGGAAGCATTCCGTGGTCATAATCGTGTTGGAGTTTGGAGGACATAGATGGATTTCAGAGATCAGGATGGCAACAGCGAATCGTTGTTTGGTGCGCGTAATGAAAATTCGGTATTGTTTTCGATTGACGATTTGCAATCCAACGATGGCGACATGAATTCGAGTGGTGCAAATCCATCGGGAGACGCATCTGGTCTTATCAATCTGAGCACGTTGTCGGCGATGAGTCAGTCGGAAGGCGGTCAAGGTGAAAACGGCGATTCGTTTGGCATGCAGAGCATGGTGTTTAACAGCGTCGTGCCTAAAAAGGCGCGGAATTGGTTTATCGCCGTTATCATCATAGCCGTCGCGTTAGTCCTAGGAGTCGCTGGTGTTGGCGGGTATCTGTGGTACTCGTCTTACCAAAACCAGCAAAAAATACTCACTGACCTAGAAACGAAAAATAAAAAGCAGCAAGAAGAGGTGGATAAAGCCAAACAAGATGCTGCTAACGAGCTCGATACGAAGCTTAAAGAACAAAAGGCAAAATTTGATGCGGAAAAGGCTGCGCTTATCAAGAAGAATGATGAAGATGCCAAACGCATAGTCGAACAACAGCGCCAAACACAAGAAGCCCTAGATGCGAACAAAGCGCCGTCGAAGCCGGCTGGCGGCGGTAGCGGCAGCGGCAGTGCGAAAAAGCCGACGCCGGGTCCTGGGGCCGAGGCGGTTGCACAAGGTAAGGCGACGAGCAAGCCGCCTTCGAGTGCAGATGTGAAGAAAGCGCTTGAAGCATGCCAAAAGAAAGCGACAAAATGCGCGAAAAACGGCACACTTACGGTTCAAATGTCGATTAATAGCGCCGGTTCTGCTAAGAATGTCAAAGCGGTTGGTGGTTCGTTCCAAGGGAGTGCGAGTGAAAAGTGCATCCTCACGGTCGTCGAAAAGCATCAGTTCCCGACGTTCACGGGTGCCGCAATCCCCGTCAAATACACGTTTAAGCTTTAATCGCATGTCGTAATCGAGAGCAACACAGCCGCTTTGGCGGTGTTGCTCTTCTTCTATCGTTCAGAAAAAACATCGGCATCCATTGCGAGAGTTTGTTTTTTGATTATAGCAGATGATGGGTGCGTCGGATTTGCCGTCACGCATATTCTTCGACGAATGGAGTGGCTATGGCCAAGTGTTTAAAATGCAATCGCCAGTCTGAGCTCATCGGGGCGCAGTGCTCGTGTGGATCCTATATGGTGAGCGATGATTGCGTTGAAGATTCACTTCACATTTTGGGCAAAATCGTTGCCAATAAATTTGTGCCGACGCAAGTCATCATGGAAACGCCGTTTTCTGTGACTTACGACATCTATCAGCCCGTCGTCGATCGGTCGCTGTCGATGTATGTGCTCAAGCCCATGTTTATGAAGCGCGTCGAGCACGTCGAAAAGTTCAAACAAGTCACTGAGCTCTATGCGTCGATACACCAGCAAAACGTCTTGACCGTCTTCGGCATCCAAGAATTGCCGAGTATCGATACGATGGCAGTCATTTTAGAGGCAAAGCGTGGCGAGCAGTTTTCAAAGATATACGATCGCCGCGTTCCGATGGATCCCGTCGTCTTGATGCACATATTCCATCAAGTCTTGCAGGGGCTCAGCGCTTGCCATCTGAAGTCTCTGACGTTCCCCGATTTCATGCTTCACAATATTTGGGTCATGCGTTCGGGCGGCGATATGTCGAGCGTCAAACTGTTCGGCATCTTCGATGCCAATTTGGGCTATGTGAATAAAGTCCATTCAATGCTCGACGACGTGTATCAAATCGGTCAGCTCGCACTTTCGTGTATGACGGGGCAAGAAATGCCCATTACACAAATCGAGCTCCCCGAAGATCGCGCATTTTTAATGCCCATTGCTCAAGTCTTTATGCGAGCAATTGCCGAACCCGATCAACGATATCAGTCGTGCGTCGAGTTATTATATGCCTTTGAATCGGTATTCGATCTCAACACGCGGACATCGGATTTGAGCCCAGTACTGCTCCCCGATGCCTCGACGTCAGGGCGTATCGAGAATGCCTATGCCCCTGTGACATTAGAACAGCTCGTCTGGATGCATCGTGCTCCGCAAAGAGAAGGGTAGATGTAGGCGAATATGAGCGATCTCACGGCTTTTTCAAAGTTTTGGCGCGAAGTCAATCGCACGCTATGGCGGTGTGCTGTCGACAAAGTTGAGCCGCGCGATTTCGTTCGGATCGACATGTGGAATCGCGTCGAAAACATCCAAAGACTCGAAAAAAGTGCGCTCTATCGCGTTTCGAAGCCGAAGATTGCCGAAAGTGCTATCTATCGTGCATGTCGTTGGATCGTCGCCAAAGGCAAGCGAACACCGGCTGGCGCGTCGACGTTTTTCGACGTCGAAGACGTCAGCGCACCCGAAAATGCCGCCATTCCAGAGCATTGGCCCAAGTTTTATCCGGGCGTCGATACGAGTTTGGGCAAAGACCCGAGCCTCGTGCGTCGCAACGATGTCGACAATTATCAAGTCTTCGTCAATGGCTTTTTTTATGCCGCTCGCGCTGCCGAACTCGCCGGGATTGCACCGCAGTCGGTGACGTTTGAATTCATCTTTTCGAAAGATCGTTGGCGCGTACACGGCGATAAAACGCGGCCTATCACGAGTATACAAGTCAATTTCTTTTATCTCTCGGCAGGCCCGAAGATTTGGAATGCCCTATTTGCGGCAATCGTCCAAAAAAATCTTCAATCGCGTAAAATCGCCGAAAAATATGCCCAAACGACGCAAGCTCAAAAATTGCTCGCCGTCTATAGCGACATGTCGCCGTTGCGCATTAACGACGTCTACAACCTCAATCGCATGTTCGACGAGCTCAATGCAGAGTATTTTAACGATGCACTTTTGCGTCCAATGATAGCGTGGACGACGCGTCCGAATTATCGCCAGCTCGGGTCGTATAATTTCTTTTGGGATATCATCTGCCTTTCTCGCATTTTGAACGATCCGCGCGTGCCCGAATTAGCGGTGCGCTTCGTATTGTTCCACGAAATGGTACACATCAAGCACGGAGCTCGCCAAGAAAACTGCCGATTCAAAACGCATACGCCAGAATTTAAGCTCGACGAAGCGCGTTTTAAGGGCAAAGACGAAGCCGAAGAGATTTGTAAGCATTTGCGCGATATCGTCGATATACCATGAAATCGACGCGTTTTTCGATCCCGATGATAGTCATAGTCAAAAATTTGAAATAATTTTGAACTGTGACATGATGTACCTAGAATTTTGCATGCATCGATATGCATGTATAGGAGGAGAAGTTCATCATGGTCATGGCTAGACATTTAGAAGAGCACGATCCGGCATCGGATTTTCAATGTGGGCACGTCTTTGGCGATCGTTTCCGCGTCGAGCGTCTCATCGCCGCCGGCGGTATGGGATTTGTCTATATGGCAACCGATCTCGAACAACAACAGCTCGTTGCGCTCAAGATTATGCGTTCGACGCTGCAACGCGATCCAGTGGCAATCGAACGGTTTAAGCGCGAGGTTCGCACGATTAAGCGGCTCATGCACCCCAATACGATCGAGCTCATCGATTACGGTGTGACAGAAGATGGGTTTATGTTTTTGGTCATGGAATGGCTTCACGGCAAGGACTTGCGAGAAATCATGCGCATTAAACGCCGATTGTCGCCGATAACGGCGACTCGCGTGGCGCTCCAAGTTTGCTGGAGCTTGTCGGAGGCGCATCAGAAGGGGATTATCCATCGCGATCTCAAGCCCGAAAACATCTTTATCATGCACAATCCGGGGCCTCATCTTCGCATCAAAGTCGTCGATTTCGGCTTGGCAAAAGTCGTCAGCGGGCCCGAGAGCGCCGAGCAAATCACGCGCGGTGGCGTCGTCTGCGGAACGCCCGAATACATGAGCCCAGAGCAGGCGAAGGGCGAAAAACTCGACGGACGTAGCGACGTCTATGCCCTCGGTTGTGTGATGTATGCCATGCTCGAGGGCGATGCACCGTTTCGCGGTAAAAAGGCCCTCGACGTTGCCATGATGCATATCAATAACCCATTCCCAGCGATTCAAGAAAAAGTTCCACTCGCTTTGCGCGAGATAATTATGAAATGTGTTGAAAAAAAGGCATCATCGCGATATTGCGACGTCAACGATCTTGCAGCCGCATTGGAAGCCTTTTTGGATCCGATCGAATGTCGGCGGCGCGAAGCAGGAGATGCCTGGACGGTTCGTCGTTCGACGCCACCAGAAGTCTCGAAGATTGCGCAGTTCGGCTCGTCGGTTCAAAGCGATCCGGGCGTTGCTACGCCCGCGCAGAGCAATTCCATGGCAGACGTTCGCCGAACGGCAGATGTTTCGCTTGGACGCACGCGAACGGCGTCATCTCAACGCGGCATTCGCCGCGTGAGCTCGTCGCAACTCGTCGCAGAACGCGTCGTGCGAAAACCGCTCACAAGTCAATGCATACGGCTCAAGAATAATACCCCAACGTTACAAAGCCGATCTCGGCTAGGCGCCTCGGGTGAGCAACCCAAAAAAGAGGGCTTCTTTAAGCGTTGTTTGGAACGCATTCTTTAGCATAGTGTGAACGATGTCGATGTGGACAGAAAACCAAGTGATTGAAGAAATTTCGCGCATATTTACGCCGCGCCCCGATATTGCACCGCTGGGGATCGGCGATGATTGCGCCGTATTTCGCGACGGACTCAATCTGATAACGACCGATGCAGCCGTCGAAGGCGTCCACTTCGATTTGTCGTGGATGTCGCTTGCCGATGCCGCGTATCGTTGTACGACGGCGAATTTGAGCGATGTTGCTTCGATGGGCGCAGAGCCATCGGGCTTTACGTTGGCTTTGTGTTTGCGCCCAGACTTGGGCTTCGAATCGATTCGCGATGCCATTTTGGCGATTAAACAATGCATCGCCGACCACAATCTCGATGATTGTTGGCTCATCGGTGGCGACGTCGTGCGAAGCAGTGTCGTTTCGTTTTCGATTACGATGTTAGGGAAAAAGCCCAATTACCCCGTATTGCGTCGTTGTGGTGCCGCCGATGGCGACGTCATTGCCGTATTGGGCAATATGGGACATTCGGCGGCAGGGCTCGAACTTTGCCGACGAAATCTCATGTTTGCCAACGCCATATCGAAGTATAAACCGTACCTCGATGCATTCAAACGCCCTAAGGCTCTATGCCACGTCGGCATTGCCATTGCAAAAGAGCGATTGGCTCACGCCATGATGGATGTTTCGGATGGCATCATGACCGATTTGGGGCGCATGCTCGAGAGTAGTCATTGCGGCGGTATCGTCGACGTCGGCGTTCTCAAGCCTACGGAATCGATGTCGGCGCTTGCTCGGGAGTTACTCGTTCAGCCTCGTGGATGGATGCTTTGTGGCGGCGAAGATTTTTCATTGCTCGTCGCCATCCCAAAATCGAACGTCGATGCCGTGAAATCGATTTGCCAGCAACACAAGGTGGACTATACACAGCTCGGGCATTGTGATAAAAACGTCAACGGCATCCGATGGATGGATGGGACAGACGAAGTACATCTCAAAAATACGAGTTTTGTACATTTTGCTTAAACGAACATAGGTGGGCGTTATGTCGTCGAGACGAGCACAACTTGCAGAGCGGACAGAGCGCCAAGCGCGCATCGATGCATCGTGCGTCGAAACTCCGTGGAAAGAACGCGTCGATATTCCCTTGCTCGCCATGTGCTCGCCCCTGTTTGAAGAATCTTCGCCCGTCATCCTCTTGCCCGAGCTTCGCATGAAGCCTATGCTTCGAGAAATCGTAGCCCGCATGCCGCATGGCGGCAAGATCATGATAGTCGATGAGCAAAACACGCGCTTCGAAGCCCTAAAATCTTGCGTTTCAGAGGCAAATGCGAATTTGTATTTTTCGGCGCAAGAAGTGAGTGCACTCAATTACGCCAACGATATCTTTCACGGCGTCGTGTCGGAAATCGGTCTTGCAACGCTATTTCGACTTGAACAAGTCGTTCCATCGTATCGCCGCGTTTTGCGTCCCGATGGCTTATTCGTTTGTTGCGTCCCCAAATCGGGGTCGTTTAGCGCGTTTTTCGATATCTTCGAAGAATGCCTCAGTCGGCTTTACCCAAATCTCGCACGAGATATTTGCGACGAATTGTCGACGTGTATGTTGCCAAATAACGTCATCGATACGTTGAGCGAAAGCGGATTTGATGTCGTCGAGAAATCGATTTTTTCCGTCGAACTATCGTTTGGTAGCGTCGAGCAGCTGCTGTTTTCGACGTTCGTCGAATCGCATTTTCTCGGTCTGTGCATGGGGCTTCGTCGAATGGAAATCGATGCCCGAGAATTGTTGACACTCGTCGTTCGGTCATTTCATCATTATTTTCAAGGTGAATCGCCAAAAGTCGTGATCGAATGCCTCGCAATGGCGTGTCGTAAAATATAATACAATATATATATCGTAGGATGATGGTATTATAATGAACGATATCGATTTGAAAGTGAAGAAGCTCCATATCGACGAGAAAAGTGAATACCGGATACGCCGTGGATTGCCGTGGATATTCGATAAATATTGCCATTTCGATACGACGCCCGACAATGGCGACGTCGTTGCAATCTATGGAAAACGCAATAAATGCATTGCTATTGGTCTATACGATGCCCATAGTCCTATACGTGTGCGTATATTGGGCGCAAAATGTACATTTAATCAAACTTATATGTACGATAAGTTTAGGGCCGCTATAGAGTATTTGAGCAGACAAGGAATTGCGTCGAACGATACGACAGGTGTGCGCTTGCTCAGCGGCGAATCTCAAGGGCTTCCGGGGATCGTCATCGATGCGTATGCGGGGACTTGGGTTGTCAAAGTCTATTCGGCGATCTGGCTCAATTATATCGATAACTTCTTGCAAATGTTGATCGACGTCATTGGGCTCGACGACGATATCACGCGCAATGCTTATGTCGTGCCATTGCGCCGCATCGTTTTGCGCTTTGGCCGCGAGTGCCGTGCGATTTACGAAGCGGCGGGCTACCGAGAAGGGCAACTCCTCGGTAGCAACGACGATACGCCCTATGCCGATTTCATGGAAAACGGCATGCATCTTCGTGCACAAGTCTTTCGTGGGCAGAAAACGGGGTTTTTCCTCGACCAAAGGCAAAACCGACAAATCGTTCGTTCGCTATCGGCTGGTAAAAAAGTCCTCGACATTTGTTGTTATTCGGGTGGTTTTTCGCTGGCAGCCGCCAAAGGCGGCGCCAAATCTGTCTGGAGTCTCGATGGCGATAAACACGCCCTCGATCTCGTCGCCGAACATTTCCGCATCAATGCCGACGATAAAGCCGTCGCATCGTGCGAGAGCATTCTCGAAAAATGCGATATGTATGAATGGCTTGAACGCGCCAAATCGCGCCGCATGGCGTTCGACCTCGTCATCGCCGATCCGCCGAGTTTTGCTTCTTCGCAAGCGCAAATTCCAACGGCAGAACGCGCCTATATGCGCCTGTTTGCTGCCGCCGCCGATTGTCTTGCACCGGGTGGGCAAATCTTATGTTGCTCGTGCTCGTCGCATATTGGCGCCGAGAAGTTCCAAGAAATCGTACAACGCGCCCTAATACACCGTACGCGCGAGGCGATCGATTATACAGGGCTGCCTGCCGATCACGTCGCATCGTTTGCCGAAGCTCGTTATTTGAAAGCTTGGCTCCTGACGATTAAATAATATCGTTTTGAACGTGGCACAGATGTCTAATACACTTTTCCATCAATATACGATTGGAATATCGTTTGTGGATTATCGTAGTAAAAGCTACTGTTGTAATCTTCGATGAGGGGGCTAACGAAAGATGCGTAGGCATTTTGGAGCGTTTCGACGATATCGGTGTTTTGTTCTTTCGATACCATGAGGATTAATCGTTTATAGACTTTGCCGATATCCCAATGCGTCGGTATCGTATATTTGCATTCTGCAACATTGTCGAAATCGCCATTTTTAATATTGCACGATTCGATAAAACTATCGCTTACGTCGTCGATATTATCGCAGTGATAGACATCTGCTAGGTCGTAGATCTTTTGAATGTTTTGAGTTCCCAATGCTACGACGACATCGGAGGGTTTGTTCTTCGTCTTCCGTGCGATGTATTCGATGAGGCTACATGTAAAAAAAAGGTTATTCGCCTTTTTATCTTCTCTACCGAGCATGATTAAATCTCCATAGAATTTTCAAAATGTAGGCATTGGAGTGCACGCTGTGAGCAGAAAGCTATTTGATGTGTTGGGTATTTGAATTTAGCAAGACTCCAAAATTGGTCACGCGATAGAACTCCGTCTAAATAGTCAGCAATGTAGTTATAGATCTGATCATCTGCCCTTGCGCCTATGACGATGTCGTATTTGTGTGGTGTTCCAGATCGGCAGTTGGCGATAAAATCGAGCCACTCATCTGTCATCGTCTCGAATTCGAGAATATCGAGAGATGTGTCGAATAAGACGGAGTAAACGTTGATAACAGGCGTGTTAAATCGTTTAGCCCAGCGTTCGGCTTGTTCTCTGATGACTGTACAGTAAAAGCCAAATCCGAAATCCTTTGTGTGTCGACCGACGATGATCTTTGGATTCTGTATTTCTGTATAACTGCCGTGATAGATGAGAGTTTTTGCCATAACGCACCTCTATCTGTACGTATCTTGAAACTGATTCAAACGAGGATATGACGTGTTGGGGGTGATGAAAATACGAGCGATTACTTTGCACACCCCGTCGAGATGAGAATTCGGATGGCATCGGGTTGAACGGTGATTCTCGATCCACTGATAGATGGGGCTGTATCGAGGGATTCGACGTCGTGTGGCGTGATTTGAGCGGTGTCGATGAGGCTGAACCAAGCGCGTTTGGGAAGCTCGAATTGTAGCGGTTCCGACCATGCATTCATGGCAATGTAAAATCTCGGTTCGAGCGGACCGTCGGCGAGTTCGACGGCGAGTGAGTGGGAATTTTGGGCCCAATCGGGGGATTCGAGTGCGACGCCGTGGAAGCGGATGTTATCGGACTTAAATGCGCATTTGAGTGGATTTGCAAAAGTCGTCTGATGGAGTGCTTTGAATCGCTTGCGCAAAGAAATCATGGCTTTCGTAAATCGCATGATTTCGTCGGATTGGACGTGATGTGACCAATCGATCCACGAAATATCGTTGTCTTGACAGAATCCGTTATTATTGCCGCGCTGAGTGCGCCAGACTTCATCGCCACCGAGTAGCATGGGCGTGCCGCGCGATATGAAGAGCGTTGCAATGAGATTTTTGGCGTGTTGAATTCTCTTTCGCACAATATCAATATCGTCGGTTTCGCCTTCGCAACCAAAATTCATGCTGATATTATCGTCGGAACCGTCGCGATTATTCTCGCCGTTTTTAAAATTGTGCTTTTTTGAATACGAGCACAAGTCGCGAAGTGTGAAACCGTCGTGCGCTGTGATGAAGTTAATGCTTTGCGTCGTATCGGGTTTGTCGTCGAAGACGTCTTGACTGCCGGCAATTCGATGTGCGAAGGCGACGACGGTGTTGTCGGCGCCTGTCCAAAAACGTCTAACGTCGTCGCGGAATTTCCCATTCCATTCGGCCCAAGGCGCTGGAAAATCGCCGACTTTGTAGAGCCCAGCGGCATCCCATGCCTCGGCAATGAGCTTTGTGCCGCTGAGCACGGGATCTTGTGCAATATCGGAAAGCAGGCCGAGGTTCGGATCGTTAATCCATTCGCCTTTGTTTGAACGCCCGAGAATCGTGGCGAGGTCGAAGCGGAATCCGTCGACGTGCATCTCGACTATCCAATAGCGGAGGCATTCGATGATGAGGTCTTTCATGACGGGATGATTGCAATTCATCGTATTGCCGCAGCCGGTATAATTTGCGTATTTGCCGCGCGATTCCAACATATAATAGATGGCATTATCGAGCCCTCGAAATGCTATCGTCGGACCGCATTCGTTGCCCTCGCCACTGTGATTGAAAACGACGTCGAGGATGACTTCGATTTGCGCCTCGTGAAAGGCTTTGACCATGGTGCGGAATTCTTCGACAGCGGCGCCGGGGGCGGCGTTTGCGGCATACCCTTGATACGGGCTAAAGAAGCCAATCGTCGCGTAGCCCCAATAATTTGTATGGAATTTGCCCGTATCGGGATCGCGTAGCGTCGGGGGCTCTTGGGCATTATAGGTTGCGACGGGGAGCAGTTCGATGGCGGTAACGCCCATTTCTTTGAGATGTGGGATCTTATCGATGAGCCCGAGATATGTGCCAGGATGCGCCGACATCGACGACGGATGCATCGTCATCCCTTTTACGTGGCATTCGTAGATGACGCTTTCGGAGAGCGCATAGCGCGGGCGAATATCGACATCCCAGCCAAATGGCGCTCTTTCGACGGCAACGGACTTTGCACAAGCATGTGCACTCGACGTCGACGAAAACGATCGATCGCGCATGGCAGATTTCTTGTCGTATCCATAGAGATCGTCGTCGTACATGTCGAAATGACCACAGATGGCGCGAGCAAATGGATCGACGAGGAGTTTATTGGGATTGAAACGATGACCTTGGATGGGGCGATATGGACCATTCATGCGCCAGCCGTAGACTTGGCGCGGCTTGAGACCTCCGACGAAGATGTGGAAGATGTCGCCCGTTTTGTGCCGTTTCGGGTCGAGTGTGAACGATACGCTTGGCGTCGTCGCATCGGGGGAGTCGAAGAGATCGAGATATGCCGTCGTCGCATGACGCGAATAGACGGCAAAATTGATGCCTTCGTTCGTGACGGTGGATCCGAGTGGGAGGGGCTGACCTTGAGTCGTCGTATAGAGATCGGGCATGTTCGGTAGATCGCCTGCTGGGAAAAATGGATAAAAAGTGAGTAAAAAAAAAGCGCTGGAAAAATCCAGCGCTTTGTCGAGTGGCTAGGGACAGAATCGAACTGCCGACACGGGGATTTTCAGTCCCCTGCTCTGCCAACTGAGCTACCTAGCCATGCGAAGATGGTTGGAATGGCTAGGGACAGAATCGAACTGCCGACACGGGGATTTTCAGTCCCCTGCTCTGC
>ERZ1034719.605-NODE-605-length-20097-cov-8.292785_pt1 | contig 20097 bp, 15 predicted proteins | sample MGYA00520703_ERZ1034719 | MGnify/ENA primary metagenome ERZ1034719 (study PRJEB33766, sample SAMN09781716) | gut metagenome | biome: gut microbiome | host: Homo sapiens | place: Madagascar | study: EMG produced TPA metagenomics assembly of the PRJNA485056 data set...
AATTTATATTGGTAAATGTTCGATAGAAAATGTAATTTCAACCTGTGATTTTCTTTTGGATTTATGGCTCAAAATTGCAAGAAACCATTTGAATGTTTTTTTCAAATACTTTGCAGGTTATACTAGAGAATTGATTATTGAGATTGATGGTGATGTATGCAGTCCGTATCTGTATTTTATTCTTTTTGCCGAAAGTAAGAAACTTCCTGAAATCGAACAGCTTAGAAAGATTGCGTTTTTCAGTCTTATACGGTTTGTTCCCAAAGGAAACAATTTGCTTACATTTGAGCATGGGAAACCTGAATGTAAAGAAGATATTGATATTGCAATTCCGGTTGAGAAAATACCGACGGAAGAATATGAAAAAGTTCTTGATGATTTAATGCTTCCTTGTATCCGGGTAATTAATCCTAATCAGGAACTGGAAGAACTGCTGGATATGTACCAGTATAACAAGCAGCTATGTTCACGTGGCGGAATAATGTCAAAAAAGAATCTGGAGCGCAACGTTGCGCTCGTAGTCGGAAGATAAGTTTGTTATGAACAAAAATATATTTAAGCACAAGCCGAACAAAAATATCTATGACAAAGACAACTCATATAAATTCAAAAAGCCTGTTTATGTAAAAGATGATCTGGAAACACTGAATCGTCTTATGAAGCATTTTAATAAAGCAAAAATTGTTAAACCTAAAGTTTCCTGGACAGGTGGCGGAAAGTCAAAAGGCAGTTTATATAAGTTACCGGAAAGAAACCAGAGAGTTACTTTCAAAATGTCTTATTCAAATTCTATCGACAGTCATAACAAATACATCAAGTATTATATGCCGCAGGAAAATAAAGATTATGTTGAAGAAAAGCCGGAGCTTTTTGGAATGAGTGAAGAAGATTATGACAAATATAAAGTTCCATTGAATTTCAAGTGTATAATTTCTCCTGAAAGTCAGAATATAAATCTTGAAACTTTGACTGATTCATTTATTAAGAGACTTGAACAGCAGACAGGATATAAATTGTGCTGGAGAGCCTGTATTCATTCCGATACTGAACATCGTCATGCGCACGTTGTCATAAACGGCAAAGATCAGAATGGTGAAGATGTATTTTTTAATAAAGAGACTGTGCAGTTTATGAGACTGATGTGTTCAAACGCTGCTACCCAAATGATAGGAGAAAGAACAGAGGAGCAGATTGAACATGCAAAGAAAAAAACTGTAGAAGCAAAGCGCTGGACTGAACTTGATGATAAAATCAAATCAGCTGTAGAATTGAATAATGGAAAGCTAAAAGCAGATACTCTTCCTATGGAACTGAACTCAAGAGTATGCACGCTTGCCAAATTGAATCTTGCTGAACTGGATAGAAAAACAAATGTCTGGACAATAAGAAACAATTTTGAAGAAACATTGAGAGCCGCAGGAAGATATAATACTTTCCTTGATGAATATGCAAAGAATCCGGAAGATCCTCTGGAACTTTATACAGGTGGCGATGTAAAGGGAAAAGTAGAAAAAGTAATTACTTTTGATAAAGATGAAGCCTGGAATGACGCTATCATTGTAAGACAGGCAAACGGAAAACGTGTATATATTCCCGTCTGGCAGCTTCATAAAGAAAACCCGCATGGTAAAAATATTACTATCAGAAAGTCAGGTAATGAAACGAAAATATCAAGACAGGTTAACGACAAAAATATTATTGTTCGTGAATAACAAACGGAGCGCAACGTTGCGCTCGAAAAAATGAATTGATTTAATAAATAATATTGAATAATATACAACTCTAATATTTGACTATATACAATTTTCCTACTATAATTAACCAATATATCTGCCTGCCCAAAGGAGATATAAAGTGGCTTCAAAAAGTTATCCGCCTAAAGGAACGAATTCAACTTCCTTTAATCCGCAACTGAAACATTTTGACATGATTTGCGGACAGACAATGAAAGAGAACAATATTCTTAAAATTGAGAATGTGGTTAAGGATTTGATAATTCTGATTCTTACCTGCGGCATAGTTTTCTTTTTACTGAAACGAACCCAGATAGTTCCGTGTCTCGTTACAATGAATGATTTTGGACAAGCACAATATGTCGGAGAAGTTTCCAGGAGAAATTATCAGAACTTTAATATACCTGAAGTTGCAGTTACCTATCAGGTAAAAGATTTTATTACTCTTTATAAAAGTCTTTCCAGTGATAAAGAAGTAGTAAAGAGAAATATTGAAAAAGCCTATCATCTTTTAACGGCAACATCAGCTTCAAAGTATTCTACCTTTTTACGGGAAAACAATCCATACAAAGATTTTGGCGATTATACAAAAGAAGTTGATTTTGAAACCGAACCATTAAAGCTTTCCAAAAATACATACCAGGTAGATTACAAAGTTACGAAAAGAACAACTTCAGGACAAATCGTAGAAGAAGTCCGGCAGAGAGCTGTGATAACAGTCAAGACATTAAGTCCAACAGAAGAAGACATAAAAGACAATCCGCTTGGCATTTATATTACTGATTTTGATATTAAAGATATTAAGCAATAAGGATAATAATTATGAAAATATTAAAAACAAAGAAAGCTGTATTTGAATTACTTATTCTTCTTTCGTTTTTTCTTACAGGCTGCAAATCGGTAGATCTCGAAAAGCAGGCAAAACCCGAAACTAACGCAGACAGTTCAATTACATCAATCGAACAGGAAGCTGAACAGAACGCAGCAGAAATGCATGAATATCTTGTACAGGAAGAAGTAAAAGTGCAGGACATTGAACCGATAGTAGTCTATGTAGAAAAGCCGGTATATGTTCCGGAAGGATTTGAACCGCTGAATGAAAAACAGAGAATAAAAGGTTATGACGCCAGCAAGGCCAGCGAAAAAAAAACAACGGTAAAACCTGAATATTACAAAAACGGAACTTTTTACTACACCTATAATGAAGATTTTGTTTTTGAAATTTATGCACAACCTTATCATCTTACGGATATAATTCTTGAAGACGGTGAAATCGTTATGGGAAACCCGTTACTCAGTGAAGATGAAACAGTATGGGAACTAACGGCCAATGTTGCAAAAAATCCGCTGACAGGAGAAAGTATTCAACATCTTTTTATTAAACCGGCATATGCAGGACTGGATTCTTCTTTTGTCATAATTACAGACAGAAGAGTTTATCATTTTAGAGTCAAGAGTTATCGGGACACACATATGTCTATGGTTAAATTCAAATATCCGCAGACAAGAAATATATGGGCAACAAAAAATGATTCAGATGCAAAAGGTGTAAGCATTGAGAATGATTATGTTACTGTTACAAATCCGGAATTTCTCTCTTTTGACTACAAAATGCAATATGGTTTCAAAAAGCCGGAATTTCTTCCGCAGCAGGTTTATGACGATGGCAATAAAACATATATTGTCGTAAATGATGTTGTATTGCACAAAGAACTGCCGTTAGTTTTCAATGAAAAAAATGAAATTGTCAATTACTCCGTCCAGAAAAATGTTTTTATAATTCCACGTCTTATCAATAAAGTTACCCTTAGACTTGGTAAACAAAAAGTTACAATCATTAAGAAAAAAACAAAAGAAACAAAACCCGAATCTTCCAAATCTCCAGAGAAAATTGAAAACAGCAAATAGGACTAGTTATGACAGATGATGAAAACGAAGAAGATCTTTTCCTTGAAGATTCAGACCCCGAAGATTTAAAGGATAGTTTTGATGATGATGAAATTGATTTTACTCCACCTGAAGAAAACAAAGCCAAAAAGCTGAATGTTGGAAATGTTTTTCTGATTATTTTCATTGCAATTATTCTTATTATAGGTGTTATTTTTTTTGTCAACAAATTAAGCCAGGCAAAAAAAGAAGAAGCTTCAGAACTTGAAAAAGCCGGAACAAAGTTTATGCCGAGTATTGAACTTGAAGATAAAGAAATCCCATATAATTTTGAAACTGACAATGGAAACAAAGGTAATAAGGAAGAGACAAAGAAAGATGTCGATGATATTTTGGATACATTGCCTGAAGACTTCAAACAGTCGGAACCAGGAACCGCACCTATTGCACCTTCCGGTGGTACAGGTACAGAAGGAGTAAAATCGGACAGGCCTGATACCAGAAATTCAATTTCAATAAGAAAAATTGAAGGTATTGCAGGACAGGAAAATATGGCTTCTGAAAGCAAAGCCAATATTATTTCAAATGCAATAAATGGAGCTTATCCGTACAAAGGAGCTTCAGGACAAAATACATCACAAAGGATGAGCAAAGAAGATTATATTGCTTCATTAATGAAATCTGCAAATCAGATAAGCCAGGCTTCTTATGGAAATTACGGTATGCAGCAGAATCAAACCCAGAGCGGAATCTCACAGTCCAATAAAGAAAGTTTTTATAACTCTTCTTCTAATACCGCAGGGAATGGAGAATATTTATCATATTCATCGCTCTGGGACGGAACAATTATAACAGGCGCTCTTGTTACGGCTGTAAACACAGATAATCCTGGTGTTGTAATCGCAAGAGTTACAGAAAATGTATATTCAAGTTATGATTCATCTTTTTTACTTATTCCGGAAGGAACTCTTCTTTATGCGACTTACAATTCTTCTGTAAATTATGGACAAGACAGAGTTCAAATTGCCTGGAACCTTATGATAAGGCCTGACGGGTACCGTGTTCAACTTGGAAATATGAACGGTGTAGATGCAAAAGGACAGTCCGGAACAAAAGGTTTTGCAACAAACCATCCGTTTGAAACACTAAAAGCACTTGGACTTGTTGCTGTATTTTCTATTATTCAAACCGAAATTACACAGGATATTAAAACGCAGAATAATCCTTATATCCAGAATTCTATGAATGACGTTTATGCAGAAGCCAGTAAACTCGGAAATAAAATTGTGGACAGAGCATTGGATATAAAGCCTACAATCAGAATTGCACAGGGAACTCAAATAAAGTTTATTACAAATATTCCGTTGGAATTGCCTCCAGTGAAAGTTAATCAAGTGAACAGGAAATATGTAAGAACAAAATAAAATAGATGAAGTACAGCAATTATTTGATTCAATGAAGTATTAGGAAAAACAGAATTATTAGGTTAAAGAAAATAAGTTTTCAAAGGAGTAAATTATGAAAAACTTAAAGTTCGTAAAAACAGTAATTCTGTTTTTAAGCCTTATTTTTTGTATGTCATGCAGTTTCTTCAACAGTTTTAATGAAGAAGAAAAAAAAGATGATGGCATTTCAATCAACAGCCTTAAAATGGCACATCAGAATGTATCAATTTCTGTCGGTGAAATGAGTTATATAAAAGTTACAATTTCACCGCAGAATGTTCAGAAAGATGTAAAGCTTACCTGGACTTATGACAAATCAATAATTAACGCAGACACTACTTCTGCCTTTGGTATAACCATTACCGGTCTTAAGGAAGGCCAGACAAATTTAAAATGTTCTTATGGCGGTTATGAAGAAACCTGCATTGTAACTGTAAAGGGATTTTCTGAAAATTATGAAGAAACAATTGAACCGTACATTTATTCAAATACTACGGTTATTCAGACCGCACCCGGTGTTACGGAAAAGGTTTTCTGTTCCCTTTACGGTGGTACTGTAACTGATACAGAAGGATATACATGGGAGTGCAATAATTCAAGTGTAGCTTCCATAGAACCTACAGGACAGTATTGTTTGATTACTGCCAAAGATTCAGGATATGCAAGAATTAAAATCACACACAATAAAGCTGCTTATCCATATTACATGGGAGTTTATGTTTTTGCAGACCCTACAAATGTAAGTTACATAACAACAACAGATAATATTCTTACAATGGATCTGTCAGACGCAGAAAAAAATATTTCTGTTTCTCTCGTTAACGGAAGTAAAAATGCTGCAGATGACCAGTTCAAATGGGAAATAATCAACGAAGACGCAAATACACCTGTAAACATAGAAACAAATGCAAACAAAGCTGTAGTTACTCCTGTAAAAGCAGGCAGCTGCACATTAAGAGTTACCCATCCGGAATCTCCGTATCCGCTTGATATTCTTTGCCGGGTTATTTCAGTTGTAAAAAATGTCTATATCCAGCCCGATAAAACTGTTCTGACATTATCGGGAGAAACTGAACAGACAATAAAATCAACTCTTGAGAATATAGATACAGGGGAATATGATTTTGACGCATTTACATACACTCTCGATGATTACAATGTTGCCGAAATTATTGGCTGGGCAGGAAATGAAGTTGTAATAAAAGGAAAAGCAAACGGGTCGTGCAAACTTATTATCAGTCATGAAAAAGCAGTTTATACAAGGGAAGTTCTTTTGATAGTCAACGGACAGCTTGCAGACGCAATTGATTCAAGCTGCTACATAACAACAAGCCAGAACTATTTGCGCACAAAAGTCGGAGAAGAAGGGACTTACATCAATATTTCTTTGAAAGGCGGAACAGAAGAAGATAACGCAAACTTTAACTGGACAATAAAACACACAGCTTCTGACGGAAGTAACAATGATGTAATTTCTATGAATACTTCAAACGGGACTGTGATTAATTCAAGAGCAGCAGCTTCTACCTATGCTTATGGAAAAGCTTTCATTGAACCAAAATATGAAGGAACTGCTGTAATTACTGTTACACACCCGAAAGCAGTTTATCCTACAGAAATCCTTGTAAAAGTTCTGAGCAAAGAAGCTGTTTTGACAGAACCTTTGTATTTTGCCGGAGAAGGATTGATCCGTATTGTTAACGGAACAACAGCAGAATATACAATTCAGTTAAAGGGAAAAAATAAAGCCGACAGTGATGATAACAACATTAAGTGGGCTTGCGACAATTCGTCAATCGGCATTTCTTCAAACGGTAATATAGCTACAATTACAGCTCCAGCCCTTGGTACAGGAAACACGGTTTCTTATATTACAGTCAGTCATAATAAAGCAGACGCTGATAAAAAGATTATGGTCTTGACAGCGGATTCAGAAAAAGAACTCAAAAACTTAAAGGCTCTTTATTCTGATAAACTCTACTACAATCTTGAGATTGGCGAAACTGCATATTGTATGACCAATTATGTTGGTTTTGATTATGATGAAACCAAAACAGACGAAAACGGCAATGAATATACAGAAGAAGTAAAATATGACTTCAGCACTTCAACATGGACTGTAAGCGATTCAACAATTTGTTCTGTTGAAAAAATAGAAGCAAATCCTTTGACGGCCGGTATTAAGGGACTTAAAGCCGGAACAGCGACAGTTACGGTTACTGCAAGCGACAGCGAAAACAAATTTTATTCCTGTTCGTATAAAATAACAGTTTATCCGGAAGGAGCCGTTAAGACTGAACCCGAAGTATATTTTACTACTACCCAGAATGTTATTAATCTTGGTAAAGCCGGGGATGAAAAAAATATTTCTGTATCTGCAGTCAATTTAAGTTCTGCAAAATATGGGGAAGTAAGCTGGACTTGCGAAAATGAAAACATTGCCAGAATTTCTCCCAACGGAACTTCAGCTACAATTACGGCAGTTTCTGAAGGCGAAACTATTGCTTATGTTACACATGCAGACAGTCAGAATACTTTGAAAGTATATATCCGTGTCGGAAGCGAATATGTTTTTGAAGAAGCTGAACCTGTAGTTTATATTTCAAGTCCAGATGTTATTACATTGCTAAAAGATGAACCTTCACAAAGACTGGACGCTGTCCTGGTAAATTACACCGGTGCCGATAAAGCAGGCTTCAAATTTGAAATTGATAAAGCCGGTGTTGCAGAAATTTCAAGCCAGTCAGTAAACGGTCTTGCATATATTAAACCCATTGAAAGCGGACAGGCAGAAATTACAATTTCCCATGAAAAAGCGGCACTAACAAAAAAAGTTCTTGTCGTAGTAGGAAATTCAGCAGAAGAACTTGCAGGATTTACATATTTGACAACAACCTCAAATGTTGTTGCAATAGGTGAAGGAAGCAACAAAACTGTTTCAGTATCAATCAAAAACTCCGAAGAAATTGTTCTGGACGGATATACCTGGACTTCTTCTAATCCGGGAATAGTTGACGTTACTCAAAACGGAGCAACCGCACTTCTTACAGGTAACTCAATAGGAACTGCAATGATTACTGTATCAAATAAGAAATGTCCTTATTCTTTACAGATTATTGCTCAGTGTGTGGATCCTATTGCAGCTTCTTCCAATCCTTATATCCAGCTTACATCTTCTGTAATAACTGTAAATGTAAGCACAGCTTATACAAATGTTACTGCAGAACTTGTAGGCGGAAGTGAAGAAGACAATAAAAACTTTATCTGGCAGTCAAGCGATACTTCTGTTTGTATCTGCTACGGACAGAATGAAGTCGGCAAAATAAGAGCATTAAAAGAAGGTACTGCTTATATTACGGTTTCACATCCGAAAGCAGCTGACAGCGCACAGATTCTTGTTGTATGTGATAAAATAGTTGAAAGTGACTGTTACATATCTGTTCCTTCAAGCATTATAATTCTTAAACCTACAGATTCTGCACAAACAATCAATGCAAGTCTTATAAACGGAACCGAAACAGACAAGTATAATTTTACCTGGTCTCTTGATGTTTATGATGTTATTAATTTTGTTTATTCAGCAAATGTCTGCACAATTGAACCAAAACAGCAGGGACAGGCAACGATAACAATTCATCACCCGAAAGCAGCGTATGATCAGCAGATTGTAGTTACCGTTCAGGAATACTCAACGTTTAAGTTTCCGGATGAATACACCACAATTACACAGGGAAATGTTAGCTTTTTTACAATGGAAGTTCCCAATACAAAAGTTTCTACCCATGTAGAATATTCTACCGACAATAAAGATATATGTCTTATAGAAGGAACAAAATCCACAGCACAGATTAAGGGAATTGGAGCAGGAACAGCGACCGTTACTGCAAGACTGGTTGCAAACTCTACGGGAGTTGAACAGGCTCGTTCCGAAATGATGGTTTATGTAAAAAAAGCAGAAGTAAACGCATGTTACATAACTTCTTCTTCTACAATACTGACTTTGAATAAAGGAAAGAGTCAGACATTAAGTGCCAACATTACAGGAACCGGAATCGTAACCAGTGATAACCAGAACTTAAAGTGGACAACAAGTGATACAGATATTGTAAGTATTGCAGGTCTTAATACCAGCGGAGTTGTAACCGGAAACAGTATTTATATAACTGCAAATAAGAGTGGCGAAGCAATTATTACATGTTCACATGAAAAAGCTGCAAGTGAATTAAAGTTTTATATTGTTGTTCCGGGAAGTGAAAAGAAGACGCTTTCATTCAACAAATCTTTCATCACGCTTGTAAAAGGAAGTTCTGGTTCTACATTAAAAGTTACCATTGAAAATGCAGAAAGCAGTAATGATTACAATGACATTATATGGACTGTAAACAATGTCGGTAATAACGAAGTCTGCAGAAAAATGGGAACCGGTCAGAATGTTACAATCTACCCGGTAAATGTAGGCGAAGCAGAAGTTATGGCGCAGCTTCCGGATTCTGATTCTGTCGCAAAATGTACAGTTAAGGTAGAAGCAGGAAAGTCCTTTATTTTTGAGAACACAAATGCAAGAGTTCAACCCAACGGCGGAACAAAGAAAATAAAATACATCGTAAGCCCACCGGACGCAAATCTTACGTGGACAATGAACCAGTCAGATGATTTCTTCAGGTATAACCCACCGGAAGCACCGGATGAAAACGGAGTTGGATATATAACCATTGAAGGAATAAAAGAAGGAAGCGGAAACCTGTATTGTACTACGGACGGCGGTGCAAAAGGAAACCTGAGCATTAAGGTTAGCTGGGATTATGCGTTTACTCTTTCTGGAAAAACTTACATAAACTGTAATCCGACCGAAACTACAGAAATAGGTTATTCCGTTAACCCTTCCTATGCAGATATAAATATTAATACAAATTATGAGGATCTTTTCGGTTACAGCATAACCAAAAATGGAGACGGCACGGGAAAAATAATTATTACACCTAAAAAAGAGACTTCCGGTGAAATTAATTTTACTGTGGAAGCGACAAACCCAAATAACCAGAATGAAAGAATCGGTTCACAGAATATCAGAGCTATATTTGCCTATTCTGACAATGATATAAAACCTGTTTTTTCATTCAGCAGAAAAGACGGTATTTTCTCTACCTTTGACAGCAAAAATAATGTTCTGTATATAGGAGACGGAGAAACTGTTGAATTCAAGACTTCTCTGGAACCGGCTTCTGCTACGGCAAGTATTTCCAGTGTAACTTATAATCCAAAAAATGGAGTTGCAATAAAGGATGACTATAAATCAACAACAAAGACATTCAGTGTCAAAGATAGTGATGATGATATCGACCAGGTGTATTATGTAACAGCAGCAAAAGTACCCACGTATGATGGTGAAGCACTTCTGGACTGGAAAACTGCATTTTCATGGGAAAATAAAGTTAGAAAATGGCGAGACGGATGGTCTAATGAATACGGACACTGTGATGTATGGTTTGAATTGTATTATGCTACAAAGGGAGTAAGTGCAATAAAGTATGATAATGGATCTTTTAATTTCATTTCAGAAGGAGGAAACACCATATTAGGAGAGACACTGCCTGTCGTAACGCATTTCAGCATGAAGGATAATCCGTCGGAAGCTGGAAAAATCTATAACAAAGATGAATTTGAAAACATTATATGGTATTACCTTCCTGACAAAACATATGAAGATAAACACGATGGAAGTTCTTCGAGTTTAGCTGAAAATCATGAAGGAAAAGATACTGTTACTCTTTCTTCCGGTATTTGGTCTGAACATGTTACTGCAACTTTACAGAATACGACAGATACAAATGTCGTTTCAACAGAAGATTTGGGTACAATATTGATTAATATCAATCACAATGGAAAAAATATACCAACGCCTTTTGAAATCAAGGTTATAAAACAGACAAGAAACTGTAATATATACGGAACAAAGTAAAAAAAAAGGCTGTCCCGGAAGATTTAAAACTTTCAGGACAGCCTTTTTCATGTGTTAAAAACACCAGGAAGGCAAATTTCTATAATCTGTAATTTTATATTTTTTTCCTCTAAAATTACCAACAGCTGTTTCTCTATTTATACCCATATAGAGATTAGACTTTGTTGAATCTTCTTTGTTGTTTGTTCCTGCCTTTAACGGATTACCTGATTGATCATAAAGAACATAGACATTAAGGTTTCCGACATGGGCATTTTCAAAACACCACCATTCACAGCCAATGCCGGGAGAATAACTGTCAGAACCGGATGAGCCTGTATTATTTTCATTTTCGTTTTCATTGTTTCCACCGGTTTCGTCTGCCCCCCATGAAGGAGCATCACATGGTTCAAAAGTAATGTTTGAAGGTTCATTTTTGGAGTTTTCCTTGCACTTGAAATAAGACAACTGTGCGAACTGCTCAAGGGATGTTCCGGTGTATTCGTGTTTTGAACTTCCGGCTTTTTCTATGCTGCCGTCTGCATTTATATAAAGATAAGTAACCTGTTTTTGTTTAGAAGCAGCATTTGTTGTATAAGCATACCAGCCTGCAGTAACAGTTTCTGTATTTGTGCTGTTGTTTCCTGAAGAATAATATTCTTCACTTGGCTGGACGCAGGACATTAAAGCGGCAGCAAACAAAACCGAAAGAAATTTGAATAGATTTTTCATAATACTTCCTTGAACTGATTCAGTTCGTAATAAAAAAATGATTTTTCGTTCAGCTGCCTTACGAATTTAATACCATTAAATGCTATCCGCTGAGTTTTGAAAGGCTGGATTTACAGGAATTAACCTGACCATACATTCTGCATGGAATTTATTGAATTGTAACACTATTGGAGATCCATTTCAAGATTGTTAAGTACACAAGGCCAGTCTTCAATGAAATCCCATCCCTGTTCCTTACATTTGCGTATTGCATAGTATCCGGCCTGGTTTGCCGTCATAGTTCTGCAAACTCCCGGAAAATCCTGTACACAAATCGGAATATAACCCACACCGCCTTCACCTGCAGGAAAATCGTCATCAATAATCAGATTTTCCTTGAATTCTGTGTCAAAATTTTCCTTTGTAATCGGTATCTTAACTTTACAGAACGAGACTTTGTCGCCTTTGTTTATTCCACGGGCTACAAATTCTTCCCTTACCAGTGAAAGATAATCAATTCCCTTGCCAGCCATAATCTGACCTCCTGTTGTTTTTTTTGCACTATTTATAATGGTGCATTAACAAAATTATCTATTTTAAGAACAATATTATTGAAAAAAGAAAAAATTTTACACCAGATATGAGCAATTACGTTTTCGATACTGTCCAATACAGGAATACCGTCAACCATGGTCATTACAAATTTTGGTGAATCGATTCCATATACGAATGCTTCATAAACTATAAGGGCTAGTACAAAGCCTGTAATACCGGTAAAAGTCCAATAAATGACATTCAAAATAACCGCTGTTTTTAAGGTTGAATCTTCCCAGAACTTTTTGAAAATAAAGAAAAGAACTGCATAAAATACCAAAAATATTTCCACTGTAGAAATATTGGCAATTGGTATGCTGCACCAGACATTTAATGCCAGCGGCAAAGTAATAAAACTAAAGACAACAAAACCCAATAGTAAACCTATCTCTATTGCAAGCAATAAAGATATTATAAAGAAAAACATTTTATTCTCCTTCTTTTCTGCTTTTTTCAATTTCAACAATATCTGCAAGCTGCAGATATTTGCTTATAAACCTGCTGACGCTCATATTCTGTTTTTTTGCTTCACGTCTCAACAGTTCCAGTTCTTCTTTTGGCAGGACTACAGAAAAAGTCTGGTAGTCTTTATCACCTTTTTTGCGTCCGGCTCCTTCTCTTTTACCGCCCCAATTCCGTTCATTCATGATTAAAGGATACATCTCATTCTAGATTTTGTCAATCTCTAATTCAAGTAGTTTAGGCAGAAGTTTTTGGCTTTATTGTTTATACAATACGTTTATTGAATAATGTACAAATCTAGTGTACAATATCGTTTATAAAACTTGTCCGCCTGCCCGGGAAGGAAAGTTTTGGCAAAAAAAGACAAATATATAAGAGATGATCCAAAAAGCTACAAAAAATACTATCTTCTGCGTTTTCTTAACTGGCTTGTTCCTATTTGCATTGTTATAGTCGGCATATTTGTTTCAACTCAGAAATTTGCCGGAACAATGAATTATGATCCGAGAATTGTCGGTAAACCGCTTGCTGCAATAAACAATTACAGGATTTACAATCCCGGAATCTTTTTAATGGGTACATTCAAATACGCCTTTAACAAAGTGTATTCCGATTATTTTTTTGATTCTTTTCCACCGATTTTATATTCTTTCGGAATTGCGTTTGTAATTTACTTTATAACCTCACTGATTCTGAACTCCCACCAGAAAAACCAGAATGCCTACGGAACTGCCAATTTTGCAGATAAAAGAGTTCTTAAGGAAGCCGGACATTTACAGAACTACGGTGTAGTTTGCGGTGAACTGGAAAGTGCTGATGTATATTCAAAAATAAATCCGGATCCAGAAAAAGCAAATCTTGTCCTGCATATAAGAAAATCTTTTTTAACACGTAAACCAAAGACGGCTCACTTAATCTGTCATTCTGGAGCCCTGAATACGTGGATGATTGCTCCAACCGGTGGCGGAAAAGGTGTCGGTGTCGTTATTCCGACCTGCTTATTGTATGGAGTTCCCTACTGGAAAAACGTATCACTATTCAATTTTGTTAAAAAAGGAATGAAAGAACACCCTTGTTTGCAAAACTTTTTTTCTTTTGTATTGCCGCATGAAAAAGTAATAAAAGGTGCAAGAAGTCTGATCTGCTATGATCCCAAACAGGAAAACTTTGACGCTACGGCCGGCTGGAGATCCAAATTTTCAATAATTATTCCGTTAAGACTTGTTGACGCTGAACACCAGGGAACAGCACATTACAATCCGCTTCTTGAAATTCCCGACAATCCCGAAACTGCATTTTCCTGGGCAAGTACAATTGCAAGTATTTTCTTTCCACCGGAAAAAGCCCAGGGAGAAAACGGGTTCTGGCAGAACAGCGCAAGGGATATTTTTACCGGAGTTATTTTACATGTTCGTTTTGCACCTGAATCTGTAATTCCAAGAAAAGACAAAAACTTTAAGAAAATACTTTCGTTTATGTCGCAGGCAAGCAATGCAGGTACAATCAATTCAGAGTCTTCTGAAGAAGAAACAGAAGGCTGCGGATTAAAAATGCTGTTTGAAATGGCAACTACCGACCATGGAAGCGATATTATTAATGAACAGGTAAGAGACGCTGCCAACCGCTCAAAGACTATGCAGGACAAAGAAAGAGGTTCTGTCTATTCAACGGTTTTTTCAGAAATCAACCTGTTTTCTGATCCGCTTATTGCAGAAGCAACTTCCTATTCTGATTTTTCAATAGATGATTTCATACACGGCAAAAATCCTATTTCTTTATACCTTATTGTAGATTATTCGAATATAGGCCGTGTTGCTCCGGTTTTCAGAATGATAATGACTTTTATGATAAAAAAGTTTTCTGCAGGAACTACAAATGCAACGAGCGTAAAATTAAAAAATCCCTGTATGTTTCTTTTGGATGAGTTTCCGACTTTGGGTAAATATTCCGAGATTGCCGAGAACATGGGTGTTCTGCGTGGATACGGTGTAACGTTCTTTTTGATAAGCCAGTCTATTCAGCAGATGAATGATATTTACGGTGATAAACATCCTTTTATGGGACACTGCAAAACAAAAATTATTTATGCCCCGAACGAACCGCAGGACGCAAAACAGATTTCCGAAATACTTGGAAACCGTTCTGTGCTGCTTGATAACAAATCTTCAAGCATGAGTTCAATGGATTCTGCAAATCTTTCAAGCCAGGAGGTTTCTGTCGCCTTAATGAATCCTGATGAAGTCATGAAGCTTAACTATTCAAGATGTCTTGTTTTGATAGAAGGAAATGCACCTTATAAAGGAAAAAAAGTTGTTTACTACGAAGATCCAAGATTCAAGGATAAAGCCTGGCTTCCTGTCCCTGACTTTGAATACTTCAAGAAGACATGGCGCACAATGCCAAGCAACAAAATAGTCAGAAAAACTCCAATTGAAGAAGTTCAGGAAATTGAAGTAGAAAAAGAAATTCCTTCAGACTTTGATATTTTTACAGCATAGGGGACAGAATGAAAAGCAGAAAAGCAAAACTGAATGTAATTATAAATACACGTGTAAATGAAGAAACCGGAAAGAGACTTGAATCAAAAGCTTTTCGTGAAAATATGGATGTTTCTTCTGTAGTCCGTGAAATTATCGGCCAGTATTTTGAAGATACTCTCAGCGACAGTAAAATTCTTTTTCAAAATGTAATCCAGGTAAAAAGAAAGATTTCAATGCTTGAAAATAAAATGGAAATTATGTCCATGCTTATTATTCAGCTTGCACAGGCCTATACTTCTACATTTCCTGACAGACAGTTGACGCAGGAAATGCAGGATAAATTCTATGAAGATCTGATTAAAAGAATGGCTGAAAACATGAAAAATCATAAAGGAAAACTTGAATCTATGGTTTTGGATATTTATGAACAGTCAGGAAGTTTGTAATGCCAGTAAGTTTAGATGACATCAGCCATACAGTAAAACAGAATAAGTGGCTCAGAAATTTAGAAGATGATATGAAACTCATAATTCCCTACATAGACAATCGTGATGTAACTGATATTGCAATTGGGCATGGTGGTGAACTTATTGTCGAAGGAATCGGCATGGATAAAAACTATACCGGAATCTTTTTTGACGAAGCAACAACGACAAGAATAATTTATGCAAGTGCAGCTGTAATGGGAATAACAATAGATCAGAAAAATCCTATCGTTGAAGGAACAATAAAACTGACTCACTATAAAATCCGTTTTGAAGGTATTCTTCCGCCAAGAAGCGCTGAATGTCCCATGATATTTATTCGCAGACCAAGCAATAAAATTTTTACTTTAGAAGACTATGTTCAGCAGGGAAGACTGTCCAAAGATAAATACAACCTGCTTATGAAGCACATTGAAATGAGAAGCAATATTGTTTTGGGTGGAGCAACAGGTTCCGGAAAAACAACTATGCTTAATGCAATCATAGCAAAAATGGCAGAGTTTACTCCTGATGACAGATTTTACATAGTAGAAGACGCAGGAGAAATCCAATGCAAGGCAAAAGACACAGTTCCAATATGGGCAGAAGGAGAAGACACTGTAAAAGCTGTTAGAATTGCATTGCGTTGTCATGTAAACAGAATAATTTTCGGTGAGTTAAGATACGGTTCCACAACAAATGAACTTCTGAAAGCCTGGAACACCGGACATCGTGGCGGAATAACAACTGTGCATTCTGACAGTGCATTGCTTACGATTGAAAAACTAAGAACATATTTGCGTGAAGTTATATTGGGTGAACTGCCTGATATTGCCCAGAGTGTTCAGCTCATAATCCACATGATACCGACAAAGAACGGCCCGGTGGTTAATGAAATAATGGAAACTCATCAGGCAGCAAGTTCAAATTTTATACAGGAACTTGAATCCAATCATCTTATTTAATGCTGAAAATTGAAGACAAAGGAGGAATAAAGGAAAACTTTTCTGCAGTTAAAGTATTAGTTTTAAAATATAAGACAGAAGCACTAGAAGATAATGAATTAACAGGACAAGAAATTTATTTGGAGAATAAAATGAAAGAAGAAATGAACACAATTACTGAAAATGACAATTGTCATTTTGGGTGGAAAAAATTATGTATGTTTGCATTTGTATTAATGTCCGTTGCAGTAACTCCTGTTTTCGCACAGAACTCTGGTGTTCTTGATGGTGCCGTTAGTAAAGTAACATCATTTTTATCATCAGGTCTTATTACAGCTGTCTGCCTTATTGCGCTTGTTGTAGAAGGAATTGGTGTTGTAGTAATGGGAAAACAGGGAGCAGATATTCAGGCTATTATAGGAAAATTTGCGCCCTGGGTAGTGGGTACAGTAGTTTTGCTTTCTGCAAATGGAATATGCAATTATTTCCTGGCTGACTTAAGCTTTAGCGGAAAATAAAAAATCCGGGAGTTGAAAATTGTTTCAGCTCCTGGTTCATTGACTTTTTATAGGAGAAAAGATGGAAACAGACAGTGTATTGGATTATGCAAGTCCTATTCACAAGAGTTTAATTCAGGATGATGTTGAATTCGGAATAGGTTTGGCTCCTGTTGTCCTAATTGTAATAATAACAATAATCTTAATGCGTCTTGTAAGTATATGGTGTATGTTTGCAGGCTTTGCTCTTTTTATTATTGCAAAAATTGCAACACGCAAGGATCCGCATTTTCTTGAAGAATTATTCGAACGTTTATTAACGTCTGATGTTTACAGGAGCTAAAATGAAAATACCTTACCTGGATATGTTTCAGTTCAAAGAACCGTTGAATCAGTTAAAATATGTTTCTCCCTATGCTTATATTATGGAACCGAATATCTGTCTTTTGAAAAACGGTGCCTTAATGACAACGTATCAGATTGAATATCCGGATCTTGAATCTTCTTCTGCAAATGATATTGCGGCCGTTGCAGCACTATTCAACAGGAGCATTATGTCTCTTGCACAAAATGAAGGCTGGGCAATTTTCTTTGATGTAAAAAGAATGAAAACAAAAGAATATCCGGCCGGAACATTTGACAATCTTTCCGGATGGCTGATTGACCAGCGCAGAGCAGAAAATTTTTCAAAGTTCGGTGAACATTTTACTTCAAAATATTATTTAAATTTTGTCTGGCAGCTGCCAAATGATTTTGAAGAAAAAGGAAATGAATTCTTTTTCAAAGAAAAAGACAATAAAGAAAATAAGCAGAACAAAAAGACTATAAATCACAAGAGGGACTTGAAGGCTGTACAGGATAACTGCGAAAGATTTCTTGATGACTGCGACAAAATAATGGGTTCAATGACAAATAAACTTTGGATTCATCATCTTGATAAGTGTGAATTGTTTTCATATATAAAATCGTGCATTTCCCTGGAAGAAGAAAAACTTATTTTTCCGGATGACGTTTTCTTTTTCCTGGATGATTTTATATGCGAAAAAGATGTTCAGACATCCATTCCTTTGAAAATAGGTGAATATTATGTTCCCATCATGACTATAAAAGATTTTCCTACTATGCCTTATCCTGCAATTTTTGACAGACTTAACAGAACAATGCAGGAATACCGCTGGACAACAAGATTTATTCCTTTTTCAAAAGAAACATCACTTAAAAAAGCAGATGACTATCAAAATAAATATTTGTCAAAAAGAAAGGCTGCATTGACAGCATTAACAGAAAATTTTCTTGGAGCTTCCATTGACAAAGAAAATCAGGGAGCGCTTGCTATGGCAGGAGAAGCAAGTCAGATAAATGAAGACCTTACAATGGATCGATATATTCTCGGGAATTATACAAGTTCCCTTATGTGCTGGGACAAAAAGCTTGAGAGAGCAAAACTCAAAAGCCGCAAAATGCAGCAGGTAGTAAAAAGCTGCGGATTCGGTGTAAAAGAAGAAACCCTGGGTAATTTTCAGGCATGGCAGGGAATGTGGCCGGGAAATATATATGCAAACGTAAAGCGTCCTATTCTTTCTTCTGAGACATGTTCAAATATTATTCCTTTGTCTTCTGCATGGCAGGGAAATGCAGAAAATGATTTTACGCTTGAAACCTGCGGAAGTTCCATTCCATTGTGTATCTGTTCAACAAGCTACGGCACACCGTTTTTTATGAACATCAATGTACGTGATGTCGGTCATACTTTTGTATTCGGCCCGACAGGAGCCGGAAAGTCAACTTTACTTGCTTTGCTGATGGCTCAGGCCACAAAATATAAAGGTGCAAATGTTATCTGTATTGACAAGCAGCTTTCGAGCAGGGCATTTATGGTAGGTTCCGGCGGAGTATATATAGAACCAGGAAAAGACAAAGTTGCTTTTCAACCGCTTTCTGAATTGAAAAATCCGGAAGAATGTTCCGCAGAAGAATATAATGAAAGTCTTTTGTGGTGTCAGCAATTTATTGAAGGACTACTTGCACAGCAAAATATAGACTGCACGGCAACAATGAGCAAAGTTATTACGGAAGCATTAAGACTTGTTTCTGAAAAACCTGTAAAAGACTTAACTACATTCCAACAGTATGTTACATACCAAGACCCAAAAACAGGAGAAAATACAATAAGACTTGGTATAGAACCTTACTGTGCTGGCGGACAATTCGGAAGTATTTTTGACGCAGACACAACAACATTAAACCTTTCCAGACGAATGACAATAGAAATGGGAAGCCTTATGAGACTTTCCGAAAAAGCAGTAGCTCCAGCACTGTTCTATATTTTCCGCTATCTTGAAAAATTATGGAATGTGCCGACAGGAGAAAAACAACCTTTGACTTTTCTCTTCCTGGATGAAGCCTGGCTTTATCTGCAGCACCCGATTTTTGCAAAGTTTATCCAGGAATGGTTAAGAACACTCAGAAAGAAAAAAGTATTCTGCATTTTTGCCACACAGGAAGTAAGTGCAGCTTCAAAATCTGCATTGAAAGAAACAATAGACCAGCAGTGTCTTACAAAAATTTATCTTGCAGACGAATCAGCCCAGAACCCGGCTTTGGCAAAATCCTATTCTGAATTCGGACTTACTGAATCAGAAATTGTTGCTCTTTCAAATGCCCAGATGAAGCACGACTATTATTTCAAAAATCCGCTTGGCTGCCGCATGTTCTCACTTGACCTTGATGACTTTCAGCTTGCGCTGATTTCAAGCGACCATGAGATTTTGGATCATGTAGAAGCTGCAAACGGTAAAAATACAGGAAAGGAACTTGCCTTTGAAATTCTCGAAGAAACAAGACAGAAATATTTGAGCATAGGTAAAAATCCGCACTTTATTGATTATGAAAAATACCGGGAAATGCTTGCTGCAGAATAACTAATTGACTTTTTATAGGAG
>ERZ1034719.606-NODE-606-length-20025-cov-6.329244_pt1 | contig 20025 bp, 15 predicted proteins | sample MGYA00520703_ERZ1034719 | MGnify/ENA primary metagenome ERZ1034719 (study PRJEB33766, sample SAMN09781716) | gut metagenome | biome: gut microbiome | host: Homo sapiens | place: Madagascar | study: EMG produced TPA metagenomics assembly of the PRJNA485056 data set...
CCGTTGGCGTCTTTTCTCGTCTTTTAGCTTCTTCCACCTCGACTATCGAGAAGTCGTTATTTTTTATTTCTTTAGGTAGAGAAAAGACGCCGTTGGCGTCTTTTCTCGTCTTTTAGCTTCTTTCGCTTCGAAGTAGAGAAGTGGCATTTTCGCGATGAGATTCGTTCGTTTCTGTTTCTGTTTTCGATAATTTGGGATAAAGGAAAAGGCGTCGTTGGCGTCTTTTCTACATTTTGTCGATTGATTTTTGATGTCTTTCGCATGTGTTTTCTGACGCCGATGTGTTTAGAGTGATATCGTTTTGTTCGACTTTGTCGTCGTCGTGACGACAGACGTTGGGATTTTTGGCATTTGGCGATGAATAGCGAATATTCTTCGTGATATGACGGAAGATTGCTTAGGAAATTTGGTTTATGGATAAGATATTGGCACTATATCGTCGTTTTCTTTGGGAATCGAAAGATATCGTTTGGATTTATACGAATCAGGTTGAGAAGCTTTTTGCGTCGCGAGCGGCGTATATGAAGCAGGCGCAGATGGCGGATTTGGATTTGGATGCGTCGATGCGCAAGGAGCTCGATGCGCTCATCGTATCGGCGACGCTGGCGTCGGAATCGCAGGTCGAGCGCGATATGTGGGGTTGGACGGTTCGTTTGCCGTTTAAGCCGTGGGGTATGTTTTGTGGCGTCGAGCCCGAGGGCATGGTGTGTGCGCGTTTGACGCGTTTGGGGGCGGAGGCGAAGAAAGACCCCGTGGGTTCGTTTGCGATTCAGCGAGTGAGCACGGGAGCGCCGGTGCGCCAGACATCGCTCATTCCGCGCGATACGTCTTCGTTGTATTTGGTCGAGCAATATTTCGACGAATCGGAGCAATTGCCCGCTCGCATTGCGATTGGCGATGGCGAAGCCGTGATGGCGTTGAGTATGCCAAATGCGAAGTGGGATGAGGTTGCGTCGCTGTCGCAAGCCGATTTGTTGGCGTTGTATCACAAGGTGGCGGCGGAGTTCGAAGAAGCCGAGCGCGAGTCGCAGACGGTGGGCGATGGCGCAGAGGGCCAGAGCGAGGCGGCTCAGAGGATTAAGGCGCAATTTGCTGCAGCTAAGGGGCCGAAGACGGGCGTTTTGTATGGCGATTTGAAACTCATGCACGAGGCCGTGTTTTATTATGGTTGCCGTTGCGATGTGGAACAAATGCGCCAGATGGTATCGAGTTTGCCCAAGGCTCAGCAAGATGAGCTTTGGCATGGCGTCGATCACCTCGATATCGAGTGCCCGCGTTGCGGTAGGAATTATCGAATCGAGCGATAATAGAAGCGTTCTTCGGGATAATAGAAGCGTTTTTCGGGATAAGCGAAGCGTTTGTCGGGAGGGGGATTGTGAACGGCGGCGTGAATGTGGACGATGAGCATCGGAATGTAGATCGGTCGAATTGCGTCGCCGTAGGGGTTATTCTTGCGATCGAAGCGGTGAAAGTTCATAATGCCATGAGGCGAAAAAAGCGCGGCGTATGCGCGCAGTGAAACGAGCACATAGCCGCGCAGCGTAGCCGTATTGAGGCGTGAGCCGAAATAGGCGTAGCCGACGCCGTATTGACCGCAGGGAGATAGGCGGCGCTTTTAGCGTAGCCGTATTGAGGCGTGAGCCGAAATAGGCGGAGCGCGGAGCGTATGGCGAGCCCGGGGGGCGAGCCGTGCGCGACGCCAAAAGAGAAGTTGATGTTGGCGGTGATGAATGCCGCATGTGCGCAGGAAGTGGTGCGCGGGTTGCGTGAAAAAGTAGAGTAAAAACAAAGTGGTACAGCCGATTGTTATACAGAAGTATGGGGGGAGTTCGGTGGCGACGATCGCGAAGATCGAGGCGATTGCGCAGCGCGTGGTGGCGAAGCACGAGGCGGGTTTTGGCGTGGTGGTGGTGGTGTCGGCGATGGGGAACACGACCGATAACCTGCTGAAATTGGCGGCGGAGATAACGGATGTGCCGCCGGCGCGAGAGCTCGACATGTTGCTGAGCACAGGGGAGCGGACGACGATGGCGTTGCTGTCGATTGCGATTCAGAAGTATGGTGCGCAGTCGATAAGTTTTACGGGTAGCCAGTCGGGGATAATAACGACGGACTCGCATGCCAATGCGCGGATTATTTCGGTGCGGCCGTATCGGATTCAGGATGAGCTGGAGCGCGGGAAGATCGTCATCGTCGCGGGGTTCCAGGGGACGAGTTATAAGAACGAGATAACGACGCTTGGGCGTGGCGGTTCGGACATGACGGCGATTGCGCTTGCGGGTGCATTAAATGCGGTTGCTTGCGAAATTTATAGCGATGTCGACGGCGTATACACGGCAGATCCAAAGATTGTTCTGGACGCTCGGAAATTAGATGAACTTTCTTCGAGTGAGGTTTTGGAGCTGGCGCAGCATGGCGCGAAGGTGTTGCACGACGATGCCGTGATTTATGCGCAGCGCCATCAGATTGCGTTATATGCGAAGAAGTCGTTGTCGGACGATGGTGGGACGTATATTCGCCCCGATGGTTGGCCTGCATTTGCGTTGGAGCGTAGCCGGATAGCGCCGATAGCCGTGGTGAGTGCGAAGCGTGTGGCGTTTGTGCGATGCGCGGGTGGATTGCCCGAGTGGTTGACGCGAGCCGAGGGCGTGAAGGTTTTGCATGCTTCGTTTGGCGCGGCTGGGATGAGCGCGTTGATCGACGTGTGGAATTGCAACCATTTGGCGCAAGTCGAGGCGGATGTTGCGGCGCAGGGTGGGGCGTTTCGCGGAGATGTGAAGAATGTGACGCTCGTTGGGATCGACATCGGGCGGATGCCCGTTTGGATAGAGCGCGCTTGGGTGGCGGTGGCAGAGGCTGGGATTGAGCCGGTTCATGTCTTTACGGAGGCGAATGCGTTGACGTTTGTCGTCGGGGAGGGCAATGTGGTGGCGGCGTCGAGGGCTTTGCATGGACTCGTCGGTGGCGAAGTTTCGACGTAAATATTGCCGATAATTGGCGGAATATTTGTATATGTAGGTGTTATGGTGGATATTCTGCGTTTCATTGAGTATTTTTCTGAATGATAGAGAGCGTTTATTGGGGTTAAACGCGTGAAATATCGCGATTGTTTTCGTTTGTAGTAGAAACGGCGCGGGATTCCCTTTACAATGAGCCGATCTTTTTGATGATGGCCTCGGAAGGAGATTTCATGAATAAGAAAATAGCTTGTATGTGTGCGGCGATCGCCATGTTGGTCGCGGTGAATGAATCGCGAGCCGAGGGATTCGACACGCGCCAATTTTATACGATAGCGGGAACGCATGGCGTCTTTAGCGTAGAGTCGGCCAAGACGATGGAGCACCTCGATTATAGCGTCAAGATAATGGGCGATTATGCCAGTGTTCCGTTGCAGTTTGAGGTGCCTGCGGGGACGGTCGTTTCGTCGTCGCAGACGGCGCAGATCGACGGTGCATTGTCGCTGACGTTGGCGGGTGCGATAGGCATTTTGGACTTTTTAGAAGTCGGTTTGACGTTGCCGTTTATCGCGTATGAGAGTTTTAGCGATCCGTTTCGGACGATTAACTCGGTTCGCGTCGATGCGCCCGAACGCGGCGTGACGGGCGACATGCAAGTTCGCGTGAAGGGTGCGATTTTGCAAGATTTGTCGGGGTTTTCGCTCGGTTTGGGTGCGATATTTTCGCTCCCGACGGGGCAGGAAAAGGGGCTCGTGGGCGATCGGTCGTTTTGGGCGCGGCCGTATATCGCGATGGATTATGAAATCGGCCCCGTCGAAATGATGCTCAATGCGGGATTTACGTTTCGTCGGAAAACCGAGTACCTCGATTATACGTCGTCGCATGGGTTTAATTACGGATTTGGCATCAATTATCATGCGGTCGAAGATTGGCTCGATGTGAAGGGGGAGATATATGGCGAGACGCCGATGTCTTCGAAGTCGCAGGAGTCGAATCATCAGTCGGCGGAGTATTTGTTGGGTATGACGGTGAAGACGCCGATCGATTTGAGCATCGATTTGGGGGCTGGTGCGGGGATTGGATCGGGCGTGAAGAACCCCGAGTATCGGGTATTGTTTGGTTTGACATACGCGCCGAATAGCAAAGATAGCGATGGCGATGGGATCAAAGATCGCCATGATCTTTGCCCGCAAGTGCCGGGTGTTGAAGAATACGAAGGTTGCCCCGCCCCCGATGTCGATGGCGATGGGTGGTGTGATGTATGGGTCACCGATCCGGCATTGGCCGAGCATTTCGGATGCAAGATGACCGATAAATGCCCCGATGTGGCGGGTATTTCCGAATTCGAGGGTTGCCCGAATCCCGATAGCGATGGCGATGGCGTTTGCGATCGTTGGGTGAGCGAGACAGAGGGTTTGTCGTTTGCGTGCTCGGGGATCGATTGGTGCCCCGAAGTGGCGGGCGAGTCGGCGCATGATGGTTGCCCGAATCCCGATAGCGATGGCGATGGCTGGTGTGATGCGTGGATAACGGACGAGAAGATCGCCGAGCACTTTGGATGCAAGATGACCGATCGGTGCCCGAATTTGCCGGGTGTCGACGATTATAGCGGTTGCCCCGAAGCCGATGGCGATGGCGATGGTTTGTGTGCGCCGTTTGTCGAAGAACTCGGTTTGAGCGATATGTATTTCTGCACGGGTGTCGATAAGTGCCCCGAAGAACCCGAAGATTTCGACAATTTCGAAGACGAAGACGGTTGCCCCGACCCCGATAACGATGGCGATGGCATTTGCGATCCGTGGGTTTCCGAAATGGGATTGCTCGAAAAATACAAAGACGTTTGCCGAGGCATCGATAAGTGCCCCGACGAGCCCGAGACGATTAACGGCTATAAAGATGACGATGGTTGCCCCGATAAAGGACGCCAAATCGTCTTTGTACTCGAAGATAAGCTCGAAATTCGCGACAAGATTTATTTCGACAACAATCGAACGACGATCAAAAAGAAATCGTATTCGCTACTCGACCAAGTGGCGCACACGATCTTGGCGAATCCGAAGATTACGAAGCTGACGGTCGAAGGGCATACCGACGACACGGGATCGTATGAGCACAACTTGACGTTGAGCCGCGGGCGAGCACAAGCCGTCGTCGATTATCTCATCGCACAGGGGATTTCGCCGAATCGATTGTCGGCGATTGGATATGGCCCCGACAAGCCGATCGATCCGGCGAAGACGAAGAAAGCGCGCGCCTTGAATCGCCGCGTCGAATTCGTCATCACCGAGAAAAAGTAAGTTGTTTGGCGATTATCGATTATTGGGGCTCAGCTTCGTGCGGCGTTTGTCGCGCGAGGCGGGAGTCTAGGGCGTAGGTGGCTATGGTTAAAAAAGCCGAATTCGTCATCACCGAGAAGAAATAAGTTGTTTGGCGATTATCGCGCGAAGCAGGAGTCTAGGGCGTAGGTGGCTATGGCAAAAAAAAAGTTGACCGAGACGGAGAAGGAACAATCCATGACCCAAGCAGATGGGGAGACTTTAGAAATAGCCCCGAAGAAGCGCACGCGCCGCAAAAAGACAGAAGATGTCGGAGGCTTAGAGCCGAGCGACGATCGCGGATTTGAAGCGCCCAAATCCAAAGAATCGGACGAAGTACCCGAGCAGGAAGGCGCGAAATCGGCGAAAAAGCCGCGCAAGGTGGCGAAATCGGCGTCTGAATCGGACGAATCGCCAGAATTGGAAGAATCGACGGAGTCGGTCGAAGTGCCCGAGGTGGAAGGCGCGAAAGCGCCGAAAAAGCCGCGTAAAGGGGCGAAATCGGCGTCTGCATCGGAAGAATCGCTAGAGTCGGAAGAATCGACGGAGTCGGTCGAAGAGCCCGAGCAGGAAGGCGCGAAAGCGCCGAAAAAGCCGCGCAAAGGGGCGAAGAAAGAAACGGTCGCTGGCGATGCGCAAATCGACGATGTTGTCAATAAAAATATTGACAATAATAATGCCGAATCGCCGAAGAGCTTGGAAACGTCGATCGATAATGAGGATAATAAGGGCGCCGAAGCGCCGAAAAGCGAGGAAACGTCGAACGACTCGACAGATTCGGGCGATGTGAAAGATGGGGAAAGAGGGGACGCGCAAGCTGCGAATGAAAGCTGGGCGGCAGCGCCGCAAACGACGACGAGCAAGCGCAAGTATGCCTATACACAACGCCATATACCGCTCGATTACGTGATGCCCAAAGCTAGCGCGTTAGCGAATGAGGTGGGTGGACATCGCGCCGCCGATGACCATCGCGCCGAATTGGTCGATATCGATAGCGTTTGCGATGGAGCCGATGAATACGAGGGCGATGATAGGGGTGTCGAAGCGCCGTGGAATAATGCCAACGTGCGCTTTTTGATGTATGCCAATTATCGCTTGCTCTACCCGCCGACGACGCGATTGATGCGAACTGCTGGCGTCGTCGTGTCGCGCCGGGATTACGAGCTTTTGAAGCGCCGGAACTCTGGGCGTCCGACGGCTGCGCCACAAGATTTGGCACCTGCATTGCAAGATGCGACGCGACAGCGTCGAGCAGGTGTGAGATTGCCCATGTCGCCATTGCGCCGGCAACGACTTTGCGAGTGGCTTCGCGCGTCGGAAGTGATGGCTCAGTTTGAAGTCAACCTCACGGAATTCAATCGGTACCAGCTTGCTCAATGGTTTGTCGATCGATCGGTCGTCGCCCCGGTGCCGGGCGAGGACTATCTCTATACGCCGCCGCAAATGCGATCGAATCCGGGGAATCATTCGTACTATTTGCTGTTGCATGCCGACGACAATGGCAATGAGCCGCAGTTTTTGTTGCCGCCGCAAGAGACGCTCGAACTCGATGCTCGCATTGCCTCGGTGTTGGAGATGTTCGATGCTCCGTTGCGCCCATTTGTCTATCCATCGTCCGATCGCGATGCATGTTATCATGCGCATGTCGTGTCGCACGTGGCTCGCATGACGGGTCTCATCGGCGATTGGATTCGATGCCTCGATCTCATCAACGATGGCGTTCATGGCGGTCCATTCGACCTCCCGCTTTCGAAGTTGTTTATCGATCGATTTGAACGCATCATGACGGTCGACATTGCCGCTGCCGCACAGCAGGGATTTGTGCTTCCCGATCGGGAATTCCAAGAGCGGTTCGATCTCAACAATGGCGACTTGATCATCTTGTGGATTCTCGTCTCGATCGAACTCGATAGCAACGTCCGGAACGTCTTCGACGAATCGTGGAGAAACCAGCGCGTCATGCCGGTGATGTGTCCGTGGTTCCTATTGCAAATGCTCGCGTCGAATGCCTCGGAGCGTGCGGCTCTCCTCGATACGGTTTCTCCGTCGAGTCATCTCGTGTCGCTCGGATTTATTCGAATTACGCCCAACACATCGCCCGTCATGGGTTTGTTCTTCGAACTCGTCGTCGCCGAACAAATCAAAAACGCATTTAACGGGATTCGTTCGTTGTCGATTTTTCCGTCGCTCTTTGCCGAATTGCTCACACCGCACTTTAGCGACGATACGTTTATGGCGAAGGTTCACCTCAAGGCCCTCGACATCGTACAAAATTTCATCAATCGTCCGAATCTCAGTAGTGTTGCCAATCTCGAGCGCGAGAATTTGAATTTTATTCCATCGATGGCATTTCTCGTCGAAGGTTTGCCGGGGAGTGGTCGCGCGACGCTCGTCAAGCTCATCGCATCGAAACTCGATCGTCCCGTCATCGTCGTGCAAGGCTTCCACCTCACGACGCTGGCAGCAGGCGAATGCGACGATATATTGCGCGCCATTTTCGTCGATGCGATGGTGATGCAGGCGATCATTTGCATCAAAGATAGCTCGTCGTTCTTGACCGATGAGCGGCTAGCTGCGACGCTCGCGCGTCATTTGGCAAGATTCCCAGTCGTCTGCGCACTGTGCGCCGATTTGGCGGTCAAGACGTTGCCCGTCATCGAGCCCTATATTACGTTTAAATCGAAGATGGATGCCGATTTGCGCGATACAGCCGCCGCAATGTGGCGGCAACACGTCGCCTTGCCCTTTAGCGATACGGGGGCTATCGACGTCGAATTGCTCAGCCAACAAATGGCACTCCAGCCTTTTCAAATCCAGAAGGCGACGAAACTCGCCTATTATTCGACCGATTTCAACTCAAGCGATCTCGTCGAAATGACGAACGACAAGCTCGAGCGAGCAGCCGCCGTCCAAGTGACCAAGAACATCGGAAACTTGGCATTCGTCTCGGATCCGGAGATTACGCTCGACGACGTCATCGTCAGCGATGATATCATGACGAAGATCCAACAAATCATCGGGTCGGCGATTAACCGTCGTCGCGTCCTCTATGAATGGGGACTTTCGAGGCGGATTCGGCGCGGTACGGGTGTTATTGCGCTCTTCGACGGCGAGCCCGGGACGGGTAAAACCCATAGCGCCGAAGCGATTGCCAAAACGCTTGGGCTATCGCTCATGCGCATCAATATCGCGACGATGGTCGATAAATACATCGGTGAAACCGAAAAGAATTTGACGACGATATTCGAGCAGGCTCGCCCCGATATGCAGCTCTTGCTCTTCGACGAAGCCGATTCGCTCTTTACAAAGCGAACGTCGAATGTCTCGAAATCGAACGATCGCTATTCGAATATGAGCATCAACGTCTTGTTACAGCTCGTCGAACGATACGAAGGCGTGAGCATATTGACGACGAACCTCAAAAACGCCATCGACCCAGCTTTTGAACGTCGAATTACTTATAAGGTTTATTTCCCGATGCCCAAAAAGCCCGAGCGTGAGCGGCTCTGGCGATATATGTGCCCGCCCGATATCAAGACCGCCGAGCCCATCGACTACGAATGGCTTTCGGATCTCGAACTCAGTGGCGGTGAAATCAAAAACGCCGTTTTGACGGCAGCTTTCCGCGCAGCGACGAAAGGCGTCTTACTCGATAGCGAAATACTCTACGATTCGGGCGTGAGTGAAGCGTCGGCCGCCGGACGCGTCATGCGGCGATACGATGAAAATAGCGACGATATGTTCTCATGACGAATATTCTTCAAGGAAATGTCGTCGATTTCGACGACGATTTTAATGGCATCGTCGTGCTCGACGACGGTTGCAAAGTCGCCATCCCCGGTGCGATCGTTGGCGAAACGGTGCAGTTTCACATCGAGCACCGTAGCATGCACGAGCCCAAAGCTTGGGGGCGTTGCGATGGGCTCGTCAAAACATCGAATGCTCGCATTCTCAAGACGAAATGTCGCACGTGTTGGCCAACCGCGGGTATGTGTGCCGGATGCCCTATCATGCACATCGACGACTCGACCCAAGCACAGATGAAACGCACTGCCGTCGAACGGGCACTCGCCAAAGCCGGCATCACCTACATCGACGAAGTTCCATTCGTTCGCGCCGATAGCGTATTTCACTATAGGAATCGCACCGATCTCGTCGCCTCCGAGATTCGCGGACGGCTCGTTTTGGGGTCGTATAAGCCGCGTTCTCACGACGTCATCGAGACGAAAGTTTGCCCCATATTGCGCCCACCGCTCAATCAAGCCTTGGCGTTTATCGTCTCGACTGCTCGCAAAATGCACATATTTGCATCGAAACCTGGGGTGTTCTTTGCCACGGGAGCTTTGCGCTATGTCTCGCTCTTTGCCAATGCCGAGGGCAAAGTCCTCGTCGATCTCGTCGTCAATAGTGCTTATGGCAAAGTGCCGAATTGGATTCGACCATTTGCCAATAAGTTGAAAGAATTTTCGCCAATTGTAGGTGTATCTTATAGTATCAACGATTCTGAGAATAACGCGATACGTGTTTCGCCATCGACTGTCGTTTGGGGTTGTGCCGCGATCGAAGAGAGACACGGCGATGTCGTATCGCGTTTTTCAGCGTCGGGGTTTACCCAGCTCAATACCGAAATGGCGGCTCGGATATATCGCGAAGCGGCGGCTTGGTACGACCGAAAACCCCATGTCGTGTGGGATCTCTATTGCGGAGCAGGCGCCTTTGGGCGCACATTTGCCCCGAGTCGGGCGCTTTATGGCGCAGAATTTAGCGCCTCGGCCATACGATCCGCCATCGAAATGTCGAAATCCGATGACTTCGAGACGCATTTCGAAGTCATGAATCTCGATAGTCAATGGCCCTTGAACTGGGCGACGCCCGACGTCATTTGCCTCGATCCACCGCGCAAAGGCTTGAGCCCAAACGTCGTAGCGCACTTGCGCCAAGATGGCCCCCCGACGATCATCTATATGAGTTGTCATCCGGCGACGTTTGCTCGCGATGCCGTTGCGATGGCCGATCGCTACGTGATTCAAAAAATCGCCGCTTTCGACATGATGCCGCAAACGAAACACGTCGAAGTTTTGGCACTGATGCATCGCAATTGATGGGCGGGTGAGGACTAAAATCCCCCGCGGCTAGAGTGAGATTTTTTTTTGGATAATAAAAAACCCGCCCAAGTGGGCGGGTGGGTGCTTTTGAGAAGAAGAAGCTAAACGATCTGGCCGCCGGGAGCTGGCAAGATCGTTCCGTTGACGACGGGACCGGGAATAGGGCCCGTCGGAGGCGGCACGAATGTCGGGATGTTGCCCTGACCGAGGACATTTGTCACCATCTGCGACGCCAACCAAACCGAGAAGCCGAGTGCCGCCGCATTGGCGATCGCTTCGAACACGGTTTTATAGAATTCGTCGTTGGAATTCTGTTTGCATTCGCCGTCGAGGTTGTCGATCATCGCATCTTGTAGCTTTTTGGGCACTAAGATCGAGCTCACGCCGAGCGACGGGCAAGCGATGAGTGGCCAAGGCGTATTGGGCATGGGAGGGGCAACGGGGGCAGGAAACGCGGCAAATGCAGGGTACCACGGCAAGCCTGGCAACGTGACTTTGTCGACGTAATCGTTGAGGCATTTTTCGATCCCTTTGCCGACGGCATCTTTCCATTTGTTATAGTGCTTGAAACTCGCATTGGAGGCATGCGCGGGGAAGGCATCGAAGAGCTGTTTGAACTTTGCCGTTGCCGCTAAGCACTTCGTTTGCCCGATAATCGACGGGCCCATGATCTTGACCTTGCTCGGTTCGAAATGCAACGTCGGGCGCCATTGGTTAAACGCCGACTCGCACGCCTGAATCATCGTGTAAATGAACGATTTGTAGAACGCCGTATTCGTCATGGCCGATGTGACGTGATACATGTGTGGGTCTTGCGTCGTAAAATACGAGACAAACCCATCGGCAACCACGCTCGGACCCCACATTCGGTCGGTCACGCCGCGTTTGTAGTTATCTTCTTCTTCTTGACCGCCGTCTTGCGGTCGCTTCCAGCTGTCTTCGGGCGGCATCTTGTGCTGGTGACTCGCCACGGTCAAGTCCGCTATCGCATAAAACGGTGCTAATACTAAGTTCGGCATATCGTCTCCCCTCTCGGTTAAAGCGGTTATCCTCATGAACGCGCATCAATAAACCATTGCGATTCTATATGCAAAATCGAATCCTGTCCACGCATATAGCGCCATTTTTCTTCGACTTCGCCGTCTAAACTTGCGAATAAGAGGCGATTTTTTTAACCTCTATGTGGTATGTGTCGCACACGTGGCACGATATCATCGCCCGTTTGAAGTCTGTGCGTTGTCGCCAATGGGATTGGCGTCGTGCGCGTAGCTTTGGCGATGGGGGCATGATCCCCCATGTGGCTTGTGGTACGGGCTTTGGCGCACTCGGCGCGCTTCTCTCTTCATCATCGACATTCTTTCGACAGGGCGTTTGAACGCGCAAACACGATATATGGCAGATACTATCCATTTTACCGAAGGTTCCATCGTCGAATTCGCCGACAAGGCGAAATTTATTCTAGCTATTGTCACTCAGGTCGAAGAAAAGTCGAAAAAACTTCGACTTTCTACCGAAAATAACGGGCGCGACTTGTCGATCAATCCGAAGCAAGTCCAAAATAAGCTCCCCGGAAGGGTTTCCCCTCAATATCCGCCATCGCAGATCGCCTCCGAGCTGTTGTCGATTAAATCGCGAGCCGAAGCGATGGCACTCACGCTCGACCTCGAAGAGCTCTATGGACTCCTCGATGATGGCGCCGAAATTTCGACCGAAGAAATCGTCGGGCTCTTGTGCGACGAAGACGATGCCGTATCGCATTTGGCCGTCATTCGAGCGATGCGCAACGACAAGTTCTATTTCAAGACGATTCAACCCGGCGTCTACGTCAAACGCCCGCAAGACGTCGTCGATTCGCTCAAACGCCAAGCCGAAGCCAAAGCCAAAAAAGACAAATGGATCGCCGATTTTGCCGACGAAGCCGCCAAAGTCCTCGCACTCGACGACGAGAGCCGTGAACAAATCCTCGAAGATGTCGTCTTGCCAAACTCGAATGTTCGGGATGCATGGCATATCGTCGAAGATTATGCACTTTTTGGCACGGATTCCAAAGAACGTGCCGATGCCGAGATCCTCATCGATGCCGTTCAAGATAGGCGCAATCGGGGATTTGCGGGCACGGCAAATCTGCGAGCCCGAGATTTTTTGCGCAAGGCAGGGTATTGGAACAAGCAGACGCATATTGCATTGTTGCGACATAAGATCGACGCCGCCTTTGCCGACGACGTCGAAATCGCAGCTAAAGCCATCTACGACTCACGGATCGACGAAACGGGCAGGCGCGATCTCACCCATCTCAACGTCTTTTCGATCGACGACGCCGAGACGCTCGACGTCGACGACGCCTTGTCGCTCGAGTTTTTGGGCGATAATCGATACCGTCTCGGCGTTCACATCGCCGCGCCTGCCGCCGCACTCCCCTTCGATTCCCCGATCGAACGCGAAGCACGGCACAGGGCTTCGTCGATATACCTCCCCGAAAAATGCATCCCCATGATGCCATTTATCGTCAGCGAGAACTGCCTCAGCCTATTGCAAGGCCAACGGCGACTTGCCATGTCGTTTTTCATGACTTTCGACGACGAATACAACCTCGTCGATTCCGAAATCACGCCCTCCGTCGTCATCTCAAAGCACAAACTCACCTATGAATCTGCCGAAACGATGCTCGAAGAAGGCGACGATGCGACGTCGGATGAATTGCGGAAAATTCAAGAAATCTGCGATTTCTGTGCAGAAAATCGCCACAATTGCGGGGCTATCGACGTCGATTTGCCCGAATTCAAGTTCAAATACGATCCCGATACCGACCGTTATGCACTCATCCCCATCGACGGTCACATGATGAGCCGAACCCTCGTCGCAGAGTGCATGATTCTGGCAAATTGTCTTGTCGCCGAATTTTGTTCGAAAAACAACTTGCCTACGCTCTATAGAATCCAGCCCAAGCCGACGAACCTCCCGACGCAAGAAACCCTCGACGAGATGCCAAACGACTACGCACGCGCCTACGCGTTGCGTCGCTGTCTCCAGCCCGCCTCGACGACGCTCGTGCCTGGGCCCCACGCCGGCCTAGGCGTCGAGAAATATACTCAAGCGACGAGCCCATTGCGGCGATATGCCGATCTCATGTGCCATTATCAGCTCGAATACTGGTTTGCACATGGCGAGCCGCGCTTCGATGCCGAATCGTTTAACGGGTTTCTCTCGGAGTCGTCGACGGGGCTCGATAACGGTCGCGCGGCAGCGCACGAAGCCTATCGCACGGCGACGCTCAAATACCTCGCTCAATGCGCCAAAGATTCGCCCAAAGCCCCGATCGATGCCATCGTCTTGCAATACATCACCGATCGCGGCGATGTTGCGCAAGTCGCCTTGATCGAAACGCAAATCCGAGCCAATGTCTCGATCAAATCTCGACTCCCCATTGGCTCGCTTTGCCGAGTGACGATCGAAAACGTCAATCCCGACGCCGATGCGATTTCGCTCAAATTCGACGCCTCCGATAACGCTTAACGCAACGATCTAAGAGTTCATGTCTATGTTCCTTCGACATTCTGTGGCGTCGTCGTCGAGACGCGCCTTCTTTGCCGTCTTCATCGTCGCCCTGATCTGTTCTGTTTCTGCTTGCAAAACTAAAACTCAAAACGACGATAATCAAGATCTATCGAATCATGCTCAAGATTCTGCTCAAAATATAGAATCTTCTGCAAATCCAAACGGTGATGCCCCCGATCCCAATTCTGCCGAAAACGCCCAGAATCCAAGCGATGCCGCAAATCCAAGCGATGCCGCAAATCCGAGTGATCGAGATATCGCCGACAAAGCGATCGGCGAAGGCGCGAGCCCCGAAGCGATCGGCGTTAGCGCGGCAGAAATCGCTCTCGAAGCCCCCTTGCTCTCCGACGAAGAAGCCAAACAACTCGACGAAAACTTGCGATCTCTCAAAGATCCCAATGCAAAAAGCGCCGATTTCGACGCCTATATGGCGACGATTACGCAGATAAAGCCCAACCCCGAAGCCGCCTTGCGCTTTATCTATGCATACGAATCGCGCTTTGGCGCCTCCGAACGCACCACGGATCTCTATCAAAAGGCCATCGCCCGGCATCCGGTCTTGAACGCCAAACCGCGTTATATCAAGCCGGGCAACGAAATATCGGGCATGAAGCGATTGGGCGGCGGTAGCACGCTCGTCTATAAATTCTACAAAGACGGCAAAACGGTTGCTGCATTCAAACCGCTCCAATCGCGCTACCAATCGAATTATCGATCCGAAATCGCCGCCTATCGGCTTTGCCCCGCGATGAAATGCGGATTCGATGTCCCGAAGAATTTTCACGTCTATTTCGATTTCAAAGAGTTTTCGGGGCTCTATGCACGCAATAAGGCAAACGTACCCTCGGAATTCAAAGAAATCATCCCGACGAAATTGCCCGATAACGCCTATCGCATCGACGGCACCTATAAGGAATGGGTCGCCGATTACGCCGAATATCCCATCGAAATGACGTCGATCTGGCAACCGTGGCTCAACCCCGGCACGACGCGCGAATCGCTCGATGTGCCACTCGACGACGTCTTGAGCGAAATCGCAAAGAAACACCCGAGCCGGCAGGTCTATGCGCAAAAACTCGAAAAACACGTCGCCGGCGTCACCCAATACGACCTCGCTCGACAAATCTCCAATCTCTTCGTCTTCGACTTCCTCATCAACAACTGGGATCGATTTAGCGGCTTAAAATCGCTCTACGGCGTGAACTGCCAATTTGCCCATGGTCGATTCATGTCGATCGACAACGGCGCGAGCTTTTCTCAAACGCCAAATCCAAAACCGGAAAAAAATCTGCACAGAATTCAACGCTTTTCGAAGCTCACCTACGACGCCATCGCGGCTTTCGACCGCGATCAGCTCCTCGATTACCTCTTCCAAGAACCGACGACATACGAAAAGCAAAAGTTCGAGACTTTCTGGAACCAGCGCCAAGCATACCTCGATTACGTCGAATCGTGCATCGAGAAGAATGGCGAAAGCGAGACGTTTTTCTTTGAGTAATAGCCATGGAATCGAATCTCCAAGATTTTGTCGTGCTCTTGTATGTGTTTTGCACGTTTTTTGCGGCTTGCGTCGGGTCGTTTGCCAACGTCGTGATCTATCGCGTCCCCAATCACCTCTCGATCGTTTCGCCACCGAGTGCATGCCCGAAGTGCGGGCAAAGAATTAAACCCTACGACAACATTCCCGTCTTGTCGTGGCTCATTCTGCGCGGTAAATGTCGCAATTGTAAGAATAAAATTTCGATTCAATACCCAATTATCGAATTTATTTGCGCCATGTTTGGGCTCTATCTTTGCCATACGACGTTTGGGGCAAATGCGCAGTTTTTGCTCGAAGACGGGATATTTTGGCGCCTTTGCGTCCATTTCTTCGTCATGCTCGTCTTTGCCGTGACGTGTCTCATCTTAGCCGTCATCGATATCCAAAAGACCGAGATTCCGCCCGAAATCGCCCTCCCCGTCGCCGCCTTTGGATTTGGTGCCTCGTTTATATTGCCGCAAACGTACCCATTTAGCGATCTCATCGGCAATGTGACGTGGATCGACAGCATCGTCGGCGCCAGCTGTGGCGGCGCCATCGTCGTGCTCATCATTGCAGGCTATTACCTAGCGACGAAGCGCATCGGCATGGGCGGCGGCGACGTCTGGATACTCGTCATGATCGGGGCTTTCTTGGGCTGGGAATCGCTCCCATTCGTCTTCTTAGCGTCGAGCGTTCAGGGCATTATTGCCGCCGTCGTTGCCATTGCCTTGGGCAAAAAGCAACAGACCGACGACGAACGGGGATTGTTCCGAAACGCCGTCGCCAACGAAATCAACGACGCGCCACTGCCCGAAGAAACGTCGAAGCTCGCCATTCCATACGGCCCATTCCTTGCACTTGCCGCCGTCGAATACATCGCCCTCGGCAAATGGCTCTTGCCTCTGATGACGGGGGGCATGATTTCGCCCTCGGGATTCCAAATGCCATAGACGCCACGCGCGCCTAAATTTCGGCGTTTCGGGGCTTTAATTTTCTAAGCAATATGGCTATATATCGACTGCGCTACTTCGGTAAAAGTGGCGCATTTTTATCTTTTCTGCAGTGAGGCGCTTAATCGTGAACGCAAAATTCATCGGTCTTTCTTTCTTTGTCGCTTTGTCTCTCGTCGGTCTGTCGGCTTGTGGCGATTCCGATAATAATGCCGATCCGACTCCGACAAAACCCGGCAACGATAAATCTTGCCCCGGTTCGTTGTTACTCGCCAAAGATGGCACTTGCGTCGTCACGTGTGGTGCCGATCAACATGCCGAAAACGGCAAATGCGTCGATGGCGCCAAACCGATCGTTTGCGGTGCCGATCAACACGTCGAAAACGGCCGCTGCGTCGATAACGATAAAAAAGACGATAACAAAGGCGACAATAATAACGATAACAAAGGCGATAACGATAACAAAGGCGATAACGACAATAAAGGCGATAACGACAACAAAGGCGATAACAGCGGTAAAATCGACCCTTGTAAAGACGTGAAATGCAGTAGCGGCACTTGTCAACAAGGTATTTGTGTGACGCCCGAGATGAAAAAACAAGGCGAAGATGCCAAGAACGAAGACCCAGAAAAATTTATCGAATGCGACGTCGAAGCATTTGTCGAATTCTGCGATGGCAATCGAACGGTCTATTGCGATCAAGGCATTGTCCAAGCGGGGGAATGTGACGAAGGTTGCGTCGTCTACGAAGAAACCTATTTTGGACGAAAGAAAATTCAATCGGGATGCATCGATGGTGGATCTTGTTCAAAACTCGACGAGTTCAAGCGAACGTGCTCTCCTGCCGTCAAGAATCAACCTTCCCAAGTTTTGGCGACGGCATGTCAACGCACGGTATCGAATGAGCTCAAATACGTCAGCGTCGACGGCTATTATTGCAAAGGGAATTGCGATGCGAAGGGCGAAAAATGCCAACCCATCGATGGCGAATGCGACCCCTACGATAAGACGGAGTTCTCGTGCAACGGCACACAGCTCACGCAATGCTATCTCAGCAACAGTCTCAATGGGGTGAAGCGCACGATTCCATGTCAAAATGCATGCGTCGTCGTGTCGGGGATTGCCATGTGTGGCATGCCGTGCAAAAAAGAAGGCGATCGATCGATGGCGTGCGTCTACGCCGAGGTGACGAATCAACAAGATTCGGGCAAGATGGTTTGCGTCAAAACCGATAGTGGTGATCTCTCTGCCATTTGGACGCGCGACTACACATTCTGCGAAAAATCGTGCAATACGAATACGGGCGAATGTAACGATTAGTGGGGGAGTTATGCAAACGAACGAGAAAGATGCACAGAGCGTGCGCGATATACGCGTCGCCGTCATACCCGTCGCTGGCAAGGGCACGCGATGGAAACCGATAACGCGTAGCGTGCCCAAAGAACTGCTGCCCGTCTGGCGCCGCACAAGCGCGAGCTATGCCTTCGAAGAGGCCGTCGCCGCCGGATTCGACGAAATCATCTTCGTCATTTCGCCCGATAAATTGGGCGTTTTCGAGCACTTTCTCCGATTCGACGCCTCCGATCTCAGTGCCCATTTCATCGATCAATCTTGGGCCGACCTCCACGAACGCGTCAAAGTTCGCGCCTGCATCCAAGAGCAACAACTCGGGCTCGGCCATGCCATTCTATGCGCCGAACAAGACGTCAATGGGCGACCGTTCGCCGTCTTGCTCCCCGACGAAGTCCTCATGCAAAACGGGCTCAAAACCCTTGTCTCAAAAACGCCCGCCGTCTTGCTCATGGAAGTCCCCTTCGAGCAACGCGCCAATTACGGCATCGTCAAATGCGAAAAATTGCCATCGGGCGACTTGCGCATCGACGATTTAGTCGAAAAACCCGCCCCAGAACTCGCGCCATCGTCGTATGCCATCACCGGGCGATACACGTTTACGCCCGAGATATTCGACCACTTGCGTAACCTCCCCCCAGGCCACCACGGCGAAATCCAACTCACCGATGCCATGAAAACTTATACACAAATCCACCCCATCACCGGCGTACTCTTCGACGGCACGCGCCACGACGTTGGGCAACCCATGGGGCTACTCACCGCATCGCTCGATTTCGCCCTGCGCGACCCTCAATATAAAGACGCCGTTCGCGCCTACGTCAAAAAACTCATCGCGGCACAATAAACGCAAAATAAACGCAAAAAAAAACGCATCGGGGCAGAATAAGCGAATCACAAGTGCGGGCTCAATGCCCGCCTTTTCGATATCACCCAAACGAGGGCTCGATCCGATCTATGTTGATTTGAGCGACGGCAAAACGCCAGCTCGCCAAGGCTAGATTCGCCGCGCCACGTCAATCGCCCAGCCCCTGCGGGCTGGACCCGATTAATCTTTAATCTGAATCGATTCCATCGCCTTGCGACACGCTGCAATCGCGCTAGCGCTATTTTCGCTCTGCGCATCGTAACTGCACGTCATGACATACGCATTGCTACTGGCCGGATACAGCACCTGTTCCATCTTGACGGCATAGTTCAAAACGCCATAACTCCCCTTGATGAGCAACACATCGACGTCGTTGATCTTCGATTTTTCTACCGATTCGAGCACAAAATTCTCGAACATCGCGCTGTATTGCGCCTTGAGCACCGTCGTCAACTCCGCGATGAGCTCGTCCGAGAGCGGTATCGCCTCGCCAATCGCAATGACATTGAGGTTGTCTTTAAACGACTTCGCATCGGCGGCATCGGGCGACGACAAATCGATAAAAATCACATCCGACGTCGGGCGCGTATAGTGCTCGCGGATGTTATTCGGCAAGCGATTGAGCTCTTTTTCCGACAACATACCCGCCACGCGCAACCACCCCGCAGGCGGCGTAATCACGAACGAATCGCAATCGACCGGCGCACTCTCCTCCGCAAAAGCCATGCCCCCAAACAGGAGCGAACACAAAACACCTGCAACCACAAATCCACGTTTCATCTTCAAACCTTTGTCCATACGACTCCAGACAAACAAAACCGCCTTACATTTTACTATGCAATGCGTCCGACTGTCAACGTTTTCGCTCATCGCCAGTGCACCTGCGCGCCGCCCTGCACGGCTCGCCTTTGTTCGTCGTCGATGGGCGCCGATGGGCGCCCATCCGTCGCCGGCTACGCTATTGCCCGCCCCGCGGGGGCTGGGCAATACGCTTCGCAGCTACGGCTATTTCGCCCGGGTGGGCTCAATACGCCTACCGCCTTTGTTCGTCGTCGATGGGCGCCGATGGGCGCCCATCCGTCGCCGGCTACGCTATTGCCCGCCCCGCGGGGGCTGGGCAATACGCTTCGCAGCTACGGCTATTTCGCCCGGGTGGGCTCAATACGCCTCCGCTTTTGTGCGGGCGCTCAATCGCCGCGCCCGCAACGCCCCAGGCTCGATCCCCCCGATAGCGCGATAGGATCGCCTCGTGACTCGGTGGGATCTCAGGGCTACCGCATTGACTTTTTCCGTTGAAACGCCATGGTGGGGGATATAATAACCCCCACCCCAACGGAGAGGGGGATTTCGGAAACCCCTACGGGGTTTGATCTATCCCTTGTTTGGTTTACAGTTCAAACAC
>ERZ1034719.607-NODE-607-length-20024-cov-5.125294_pt1 | contig 20024 bp, 15 predicted proteins | sample MGYA00520703_ERZ1034719 | MGnify/ENA primary metagenome ERZ1034719 (study PRJEB33766, sample SAMN09781716) | gut metagenome | biome: gut microbiome | host: Homo sapiens | place: Madagascar | study: EMG produced TPA metagenomics assembly of the PRJNA485056 data set...
GCCTTCAACATACCAAGTGACTCGCCAATCCTTAATAAAGTAATTTGACATAAGATAATATGCTATTCGGATCTTATATTGTCCGCTTTCACCCGACTCCTTGCTGACATTAAACTCCGAAATACGCATTGTTGAAGCCGGTTTTGTTGTTGAAACAGCGTAAGTAGTCGCTCTGGTTGTTGGGCGCGTCGTTGGTTTGGTGGTTGTCGGTCGCGTCGTTTCAATTTTTTCGGTATATACCGTAATCACCAGATCGTTACTTGGCATTGTTATTGTAAATTCAACGCCTCGCCATCCGTTATTCACATCTCTCTGGGAGCAGGAACCATTGTAATTTGAAGCGTACACATCGCCTAATTCATATCCGTCACGTAGATAAATTGTGAATCTCACTGTTTGGCCGGCCTTATAATTACCATCTCCGTAAAAATCGTATACACCGGAATCCATTGTTCTTATAGCCAAAGAATACTGTTTCTCTGTATATTTTGTATTCTGCACTTTTCGAGTAGTCGATCTTTCCTTCGTAGTCCGAACAGTTGCAACGCTTTCAACGATCGTTTTAGTTTCAGCGTCTGTACTTTGTTCTTCTGTAGTGTTATCCTCATTCAATAAAAGTCGCCACGTCTTTTGCGTAGTGTTATACGCTCTGAATGCCGATGGATGATCGCATGCCAGCTTATCCGAGTAAGCGCTCGTTGAAGTAGCATCATTAAACCAAACTCTATTTGATGATCTTACAGAAGAAAACACCGTTGACAGTGTTGCGATTATAATCGTTGAAACTATTGCAACAATAATTCGCGAAACCATTGTCTTCACCGCTTTAACAGCCGTTTTTTTACCGGTTTCCGGTTTTACATCAATTTCCGGCTTTTCCTCAACTTCTGCCTTTGTTTTGACGTCACCGATATCAGGATTATTACCCTTGCCTGCTGTATCAAACCCGCCAGAAGTTTCACCTGTGTATCCGCCAGACAAAGTAGTATCATTTATGCTCATGAGAGCCGTCTTCATATCATGTGCACTTTTGTATCTCTTAGTCGGGTCAGCCTGCAACGCTTTTAGAACAACAGATTTAAGCGCTGCGCTTCCGTGTTTTGGCTCAGGGATTCTCTCCCCTCTAAATCTACGTGCATGTGCCTCGGAATTTTGCGCTGCTGTTGGCGTAATCGGCGGAAGCGGCATAAAAGGAAGTCGTCTTTCATTCAACAGCCAATATAAAACCAGCCCTAATGAATATATATCCGCTGTGGCATTATAAGGCTTCCCCGCATAAACCTCCGGGGCCATAAATGAATATGTACCTATCTTTGTGGTGGCTTTTGAAGCATAATCCATTGATTTTGCTATGCCGAAGTCACCCAGTTTATAATTGCCGAATTTATTGACAAAAATATTCTGAGGCTTTATATCACGATGTATTATTTTTTCTTCGGCGCATAGCTCAAGCGCATGACATATGTCAATCCCGAGCGCAATCACATCACGGTCATTAAGATCGTATTGATTGCATTTATCAGGCAGCGGAGTCAAGAGCTCCATTCGTATAAGAATATCCCACCCCGGATACCCGACATGCGGAACAACATAGTGATCCTCGTAGCTAACTATATTTGAGCTTCCTTTAAGCTTTGACATAAGTGCAAATTCGGACATCATCTTGTCGACCTGACACTTAAAAATATCAGTGATGCTCTTATCATCGTATCCGTCATCTCTATAAGCATAAAATTCTTCTTGAGACTGCGGTACAGAGATCACTTTCAAGGCCGAGCGAAAATCACCGTCTTCGGTATTGCTGCGTTTTCGGATCTCATATACCTTTCCAAAGCCGCCTGAACCCAGCACTCTTATTGTTTCCCATCCTGGAAGAATATCCTTGCGTTCCATATTAACTCTCCTCGATTTTTGAAGATCAATATCCTGTTATGTCTTTAATAGCCTTCTTGACTAACGCATGCGCTTGGAGCTCAATTCCCTTATTATTATCTATGTATTTCCGGACCAATCCGTCAAATTCTGCTTCTGTGATTTCATCCGTACCGTTATAGTACTTAAAGTAATTAATATCTTTATAAGTATCAATTAATTCACGTTTTGTCAGAGTTAGCAGACTCTTATAGTTTTTTGCATCCGCATCATACTGCATAATATTATATTTAGATACCGATAACCCGTCTGAACTGCCCTCCAATAAGCAATACGCAATATTGTCTTTACAAAACCTATATTCATTACTCATCTGCCCAATTTGCAATAATTTCTTTGAGCTCTCGTCCCATTTCCAAACAGTAGTGACGGTGTCGAGAAGGTCATCCACTTCAGCGGTAGTTGAAGTATCATCGTCGGAATCAGTTGGCAGATCCGATTCCCAGATCACAAGTTCGTCTTTGGAATCCCCATCCACATCGGCAATTGCAAAAGCACAAGCTTTTAACGAAATATATGACGACTCGTACTCATCATACAGCTTATCGGCATAAGCTTTCATCCGCTCGTCAACGACTTGCTCATCGGAAGGCGTATTAGAATTAGTCATAACCAGTCCGACTATTATGCTGACAATAGTAACTATAGCCACTGTTGTCCAGAAGACCGCCCATGCGGACTCGGGTATAGTGCGAATGTTTCTTCTTATAGTTTTGAAAAACACTTCGATTTTAGCACGCAGACGCACTTTGGGATAATGCGGCGCTTCATCCGGCGGCTGGAAGCCGTAGAAGCCATCGTCTTTCTCCGGAACAAAGGTATCGAAAAACTTCTTAACTTTTTCCTTTCTTTTCTTATAAAAATCTCCAAAATCTTCTCCTGGAGGCTTACCATCATAACCGCCATCTTCGGTTTTTTTCGTCGGACTATCATTAACGTCAGCATTCATCAGAGCGTTGCGCATTTCCGCAGCACTCTGATATCTTTTCAACGGATTCGGTTCCAACGCTTTCAGCACCACGGCTTTAAGGCTAGCGCTGCCATTCACCGGCATTGGAATTTTTTCTCCGTGCAGTCTTCGTGCCTGCGCCTCGGAATTCTCAACGGCAGTCGGTATATGAGGAGGCATAGGCAAAAACGGCAATCTGCGTTCATTAAGCAGCCAATACAAAACCAAGCCTAAAGAATATATATCGGCCGTAGCATTATACGGCATTCCGGCATAAACCTCCGGAGCCATAAAATTATATGTTCCGACTTTAGATGTTGCTTTCGAGGCATAGTCCATTGACTTCGCAATGCCGAAATCCCCGAGCTTATAATCTTCAAATCTGTTTATGAATATGTTCTGAGGTTTAATGTCACGGTGTATGATTTTTTCTTCGGCACACATCTCCAATGCATGACATATATCAACGCCCAATTTGCGGATCTCAGTCTCCGTCGGCATGGAATTATTACACTTCTCCGGCAAAGGCGTAAGCAGCTCCATCCTTATAAGTATATCCCAGCCAAATCCATCTTTTTTTGGAACTATACTATGATCCTCATAACTCACCACATTTGAGTTTCCCTTGAATTTTGACATCAGGGAAAACTCTGACACCATTTTTTCCACTTGCTCTTTGTAAATGGCGATTATGCTTTGTTCATCATATCCGTCATCCTTATAGTAGGCGTATTCGTCAGGCGATTGCGGTATAGAAACCACTTTTAATGCCGATTTGAAATTGGCATCGCCCTTTTTTCTTATTTCATAAACCTTTCCGAATCCACCGGAGCCGAGAACTCTAACAGTTTCCCAACCCGCAAGCAACTCATTGCGCTCCATCGTCGGACACCCCGCAAACAATCATTGTAATATTGTCTTTTCCTCCGCCTTCAAGTGCCGCCGCCATCAGATTTTTTGCGCTTGCACGCATATCCTCCGACTCGGCCATTATCTCTGAAATCCTTTCGGTGGCAACCATATCGGTTAATCCGTCACTGCAAATAAGGAATCTGTCGCCGACCTTATAATCGATTTTATTTATATATGGTTCAATCGTCATCTCGTCTGAAAACACGCCAAGATGCTGGGTCAAGCGAGGTTTACGACTCTTGTTTTCAACACTGATAAGCAACGCTTGATCTGTATGGTCAAGCGAAATTTGCTCAATTTCATTATTTCTTAAGGCAAATGCCCTGCTGTCGCCGATATTGCATACATATAGCCCGTCTTCAACAAACCCAAGGCAAACAAAGGTGCTGCCCATTCTGCCGCACTCCAGCCCCATGGATTTGTCGCAAACCGCTGAATTCATATCCCGGCAAAGCTGCGCAAAGGTTTCCTCGTCAACGCTTTCGTCGTTTTTACCATCTAAAAAAATTTTCATTGTCTCTGCAGCCGTATGTGACGCTACCTCTCCGTCCTCTTCACCGCCCATACCGTCAAAAACGGCAAAGCATATCCATTTATCCAGCGGCAACGATATTGCCTTCTGAGCTGCACCGCTGCTGATAGACATTATTTTACCGTCAAAATACAGATTATCCTCGTTATTGCTTCTGATACGCCCTATGTTACTCATGCAGGCTGCTTCTATAATAATACTCATAAGTAAAGCTCCCGTTAACTTATAATATTCAACGCCTTACGGCGGCTCCGTAAACGGAGCCGCCGATCAACGTGATCAGTTGAGCCTGTCCTCGGACTCCATCTTGTTTGCGAAATTTTCCATGCTCTTTGCATAGTTTTCAAGCATTTCGGAGAAGTTGGTGAAGGTGCTCTGCATGCTTTCAAAGCTGTTGTTGAACTCCACCTGTGCATTACCCTGCCAAGTTTCGTTAAGGCCGCCGACAAGGGTCTTCAGCTTAGAAATAGCTTCGTCATGCTGAGTTTTGTAGCCGCGAACTTCGCTTGCCTTTGCTCTGAGGGTTTCGGGATCCAGTCTGATTGTTGCCATGATTTTTTCTCTCCTTAAAATAAGTATTTATTTATTCGGCTTATAGCCGCATAAATCAAAGATTTACGCTCTTTATCGAGGAAGCGCCCGATTTATCGACGGCCTCCATCTTGCGGGCGACGCGCTCCATTCTATCCGAGAATTCCATCAGTGCCGATTGGAATCTATCAAATGTCGGCTTTGCCTGCTGAAATCCAGCGACGAATTCATCCTGCGCATTACCTTGCCACACCTCGTCAAGAGAAATGACAAGATTGCCGAGCTTGCGCATCGCCTCTTTATGCTGCTGAGTATAGGATCTTATCTGATTTGCCTGTGAGATCATTGTCTCCGGTGTAAGTAAAATGTTCATATTATCACTCCTAAATAATCAATCACCACATTTAAGTGCCTTTATTTGCCGTAAACTTCAACTTTTAGCGGTCTATAGGCATTGGCCCACATTTTTGCCGCTTCTGATGCCGTGTACTCTTTTTGAGCCTTTATCGGATACGCATTTTTAATGCCTGCAGAATTTTGACCTGCAGGGAATGTGCCTCTAGATGTGTCTTTGTTTTCACTAAGTATCATTCTTAATTCACCTTTCTCATCAATCCACGCCTTATCTATAAGTACCGTGTGAGAACCTAAACCATTTCTAGGTTTTCCATCTTTTGTTCCTTCTACGTAAATATTATATAATGGTTCACCCCCATTCTTTTCAACTAAATATTTGATATAGTCCGGTGCTGTTTTAGAGAAATTGTTGGATCTGTTGCCGGAATTAAGCCATTCACTATATGTTGTTTGACCATATTGTACGGGTTTTCCCTTAAGCCCACGCAACTCCAGCTTTTTATTTGAAAACCACCAACACGAACATGATGCTGTGCCATTTTTGGGATAATTCCATCCAACGCCTTTATTGTTACGCATTCCGTTTTCGATGAATTCAGTTTCATTTGAAGAGTCGATTACATATGAAGGTTCATTGGATACAGAATTATTTTTATTTCCAGTTGAACCAGTCACTTCCGGCCATTTGTTTTTAAAGAAATTAACAATTCTTTGCATGGTTTCTCTGAAATTACCTGATATCACATTTGTTGATGACCCACGTTTGCAAAACATACCAGCAATTCCTGCTGTCATTCCGAGTTTAACGTATGAAGATGCAGAAAGCTCTCTTGTTGCTTCGGATATATCCCAACGAGAAGGCTTTATTATAGGTATCAACCCACCTTCATTCTTATTTGACTTTTTGTCTTCGGATATCAACTCATTTTGTGCTTTCTGAATCGAGCCGGCAAGCTCGGTTGCAAAAGATGAACTGCGGTTCAGATTCTTCTGAATCCTACTCAGTTCATTTTGTATACTCTGTTTCGCGGAGAAATCCATTGAAGATATTTCATTTGCCGCTGCTTTTACAGTCGCCGCGGCGGACGAATTATTATTGGCTCCCTGCTTGAGCTTTGATATTGCTCCGTCCGTAATTTGATTCAGCTTTATCGTTGCCATTTATTCTGCCTCCTTATACCCGCCTTCTGATTTCAGAAGTAAAGGCGTTGTCATCAACATACTTAATGGTTTCCACTGCTTTTTTGAGCCTTGCAGCGACCTCGGCAATGCTCTTGCCAAGCTCATTATTATACCGCACATATTCCTCCATTTTCAGCGCCGCCGCACTTGCGGAATCGCCCTTCCACTGTGTCGTCAACTCACCGATCTGCATTTTGATATCTGCCGCCGTCTGAGTGCATTTCTCCGAGGCAGCCTGCAGCTTTTTGACCTGCTGCAAAGCGTTGGTATAATCAACATTAATTTTCTGACCCATGGTCTTCCTCCTTATATAAATCTCATTTTTAATGAAGCGCCGTCAACAATTCCGAGATTCGCAAGCGTTCGATCCGCCGGCAGCTCTTTTCCATGCTTATAAAAACGCATAAGACTGTAAGAGCCGAATCTCATATAATCTACCGTTTTTAGTATCTCAAGCATTTGACCGCATATGGTTTTTAACTGCACCTCGGCGGGCAGCTCAACATCCCGGCAGAATTGGCCGTCAAGCGTCTTGACCGACAGCAAAATCGTTTTCACTTTCTTCACCACCGTAACGCAAAAACATTTCCGTTATTTTTACGACCTCAGACGCTATATATGAGGCCGGAGCAGGAGCGATAACAACATAGTTTTCGCTGTCTTCAATTTCGGGAGACAAGCTCAGCGCTATGCGATCATCACTGAGCACCTGTAAACCTACAACACTGTTGTGTCTTTCGTAAGGACAGGTGCAGATCAATGACATATAGTCTGCTTTGCCAACAAAGCCTTTTGCGATAAGCTCCGCAGCCTGATCGTTAAGCCCTTTTTCTTGGAGCTGATTTATCGCCGATTCGCTGTGCTTCATCTTATCTAACTCACTCTGCATTATTGAGACCGGCTCAAAGCTAAGAGTGCTGTCGGGCAAGCCGCTTACAAGGGATGAAATATCCTTCCGGACTTTGCCGACATCTGCAGATTCCAATTCATAGCCGCTATCGGTAATATCGGAAATCAGAATGCCCCTTTTGCTCTTGTAGACTATCCTCTGCTCAGCGTCTTTGCCTGCGTCTTGCTTTATGAACGCTAAGAAGCAATCGCATTCGACAAGCGGATGCATAAAGTCCTCCGCCGATTTTGGCACAGCCACATTTCCGTCAAAATCGACGTCAAGAACATGCTTGGCCGCAAGTGAATTCTGTACGGCGTCAATCTCACTCGGCATTGACTCTTCCGACACATTACCAAACCCGTCGTCAATACCGAATAAGTCTTCCGCACCCAAAAGCGCGCCCATCAAAGCAATTTCTTTCGCATTCAGATTGATCTTGTCCATCTTATCTCTCCTTGCTCATAATTTTTATTTTTCGGGCCTTTTCATCGTCAACCAAATAGCCTTCGTATGAACCAAGCTCCGATTTTTTCTCTGTGTATGTAAGCTCTGCGTCTATAGGATGGTGGCTGTCAAAGCTCTTGCCGATAACAACGCTCTTCCCTGCATTTGCCAAAGCATTGAGCACCTGCTCACCCTGACTGTGCAGCTTACCGAGCTGTTCATTCCCGATAGTCACTATGATATAGACGCCCAAGCCCTCGCCCATACTTATAAACGATTTCAACCTTTTCACCGTTAAATCGTCTATCATTGCAAAGCACTTATCCCAATCGTCAAAAAGAAGATAAATCGGGTCGAAGGTGGCATTATCCGTGCTTTCCTTCCTGCTCTTACGCAAACTCAGCTCGTCTTTAATCACTTCGATTTCTTTATCAATCTCGTCTCCGGACGAACATACGATACAACCATTGGCGCATCCGCTGTCAAAGTCGCCCTTGGGAGTGGCAACGACCGTCCTTGAGTTGGCTTTATCAAGCTGCATGCATATCACTTCAAGCAAATTTGTCTTGCCGCTGCCCGGAGTGCCGGATATCAAAAGGGTTCGATATTTTGAAAAGCCTATGCTTACAGGTTCAATGCTCTCACAATCCAGCCCAATCGCAATATTCTCTGCACGCACAGACCCAAACGGTATGGTTTCAGGCATTGTCCGTATCACATTAGGCGTTGTGCCATGCCAAGCCTGAGCCATCAATGAGCAAAGCTTAACAATAGTGCTCGATATTTCGCCTTCGGTTTCACCGTTGCAGGGCAAAGCGGTTTGGAACTCCATGACATAGCCGTCACGCACAAATCCCCTGCCCGGTATATTACCGCTTAGCATCAAATCACCGGTTTTGCCTACAATGGAAACATAATCGCCGGGGTCCGCCTGATACAAAGCAATTGATGATTTGAAATATGCTTTGATCTTAAAGCTGAGCGAATTCACTGTACCTGTCGTCGCAACAATATACATACCATATCCGCCGCCTTCCTGCAAAAAGCGCAAAAAGAACTGATCGGTATCCGGGTACTGGCTTAAAAGTTGACCGAAATTATCAATTACCAACACTACATACGGCAGCTTTTCGCCCGTTTTTTCACGGTAGGCTTTTATGCTGCCCACCATATTTTTGGCGAATGCCTTTTTCCGTGCATCAAGCATTTCTGTCAAAAGATTAATGGTTTTAAAGAACTTTTCCTCATCGACACTGTTTACAATCCCTCCGCAATGAGGCAGCTCGGAAAACTTGCTTAGTCCCCAGCTGCCGAAGTCCATTGCATAAATAAAAACATTATCCGGGGAATATCGTATTGCAATAGACGTGATAAGTGAATGCAAAAACGTAGTTTTGCCCGAACCGGGAGCACCATATATGATAGTGTGACCGTCCGTGCTCAATTTCAGACTGAGAGGATACCTTGCCTGCCTCGCCGGGTCATCTATAAGCCCTACAATCGGTGCAAGCTCTTCTGAATCCTCTGACCACCTTATACCGTTGAAACCAATGTCGGAAATATCATTGAGGGCTATTTGAGCAGGCAATTCTTCTCGCCAAATCAGCCTTGCCGAAGGTATATTGTTTTCGGCAACATATTTTGCAACGTATTCAACCACTGCGTCAATTTGGGTTTTATTTGGCTTAAACCCGGTTGTTGTCGACTCATCTTCAAAGGTATGCCGTCTGCCGAGCAAATCCACCAATGCGATCGGCGGCACCTTTTGACTTGGGTCTTTTGAATACGGTCTATATGGTGCGCCCGACCAAAACGACTGTATTTCCTCATATACCTCGCCTTCGCCGACCTTGACAAATGCACGTCCCGGATTAGTAATGAAAGCTGCTTCCGGATGTGAGGGGCCAAGCATCTCCCTGCTTGCAGAGGAATTAGCCACTCTCAGACACCATCTGAATTTTAAATTATCCTCAGTAGCCGGGCTGATCACGCCCTCCGGCTTCTGGGTCATGAGAATAATAAAAATTCCCAATGCTCTTCCCTTACTTGTAAGCTCGTCAATTACATGTCCGAAATCGGGATATGCCTTTTTGAATTGAGCGAATTCATCAATAACTATTAAAAGCACCGGCAGCTTTTCCTTGACTTTTCCCGCATAAAAAGCCTTGTTGTATTCGTTAATATTCTTGAATGTGTTTTCGTCGAGGACTCTTTCCCTTCGCTCGATTTCAGCTCTGAGAGCACGCAAGTTGCGCCCTATATTAGTATCAATGTCGGATATCGAGCCTGCCAAATGCGGACTGTTTTTAAAAGGCTGTATAAGACTTGTACCCTTAAAATCAATTAATACAAATGACAAATCAGATGGTGAGAACTTTAACATAAGCGAAAGCAACCATGTCTGTGCCATCTCTGTTTTTCCCGATCCCGGCATTCCGGCTACAACACCCATAACTCCGTGCTTTTTTTCATGAATATCAAATTCAAACCGTCGATCGTTTTCACCTATTCCTATAGGAACGGAAATTGATTTAAATGTGCAGGCCTGAGACCAATTCGCAGCGAGGTTGATTTGGTCGACCTTTTTAAAACCGATACCGTCTAAGAAAGTAACCATATTGGGAATCGGAGTCTTTCCTGCTGACAGTTCAAGTTTTGTCGACAGCATAGACCTGGAAAATCGCTCAAGAGGGTATTCCGCTCTATCAGGCACGAACTCTGTCTTTTCCAGCTGTGATTGCTTACTATAAATGCTGAAAACCGCCGATCTCATGTCAATTATTGTAGAGCAATTTGACGGCAACCACTCAAACTTAGGTGATGCATATATGAAGCCGAACTGTGCCCGTGCGTCTTTGGGCACTGTCTTTGCAAAATCGGAAACCAAATTCAGACTTTTATATTTTAATAGGTCTGTAATAATAAACAGATAAAACGGCGTTAAAGTTTCTGAGTTAACTGATGCTTCTTCTTGACCTCTTGAAATAGTTTCTTTAAGCAACTCACATATCTCATATCCGTCTTTTGCATTTGAGGCAATATACCTATGCACTTTCTCATTATCGAATGTATGAGGCAACCACCTTATCCAACTCCACTCGTCATAATCCTTTTCATCTGCAAACAGCGCTATTTTGACTTCATCGTAACCATGAAGAGCGCTCACTTGAACTATAATATTATTTATAACATTATAATTATCGCTCTTATTACCTATAATCCCGACAACTCCTCCGGACGCCAAATCACACACAACCGGAATATTATCAATCGTCTTACTGCGTTGAGCTATTTTGTCAGCCGCCTCAAGCAACGGATCATTCTGTAAGGTCAATTGCTGTTTCGGCGATTCAACTATATAATCGCTCATAACAGTACCCGTTCCGATCCTGACACACATGAAATCTCCGTCGGAGATTCTTCGCTCCCAAAGCCTGCTGTTATGTTCTATCGGGAACACAGCGCATTCATTTACATTTGGGTTTATATGCGTTTGTGCAGCCCTGTACTCATTTGTAAAGCCTCGCACCTGTTTTTCAATGCTATTCAAGTATTCTTCATATTTCTCTTTCTGCTTCTTCTGTGATAATTTAAATTTCTTCTTCTGACTTATGTAATCAAATACAGAAGTAACTGCAAATACAAGTGAAGTTGCTCCGCTGAGTGGGGCCAGCAAGGCATATGCCGAATTGGAGCCGTGGTTACTGCTCGCTATAGCTGAACTAACAGACGCCGCCAAAAATGCCACTGCAATTACCATCGTAATTATTGACCGAAACCAACTTATTTGAGGTTTATTACCTATTGCCGGCGGCGATTCTATTTTTATTTTTCCTGGCTTCACTGTTGACATTAATCGAGGTGAACGGCTGTAAAACTCGCCAAAATCGACCTTTTCTTTTCTTCCTAATCTGACATATTCATCCGGATAGCTATAGATAATACCGTTTTGATACGAGAATCTGTGTTTAGCAATCTCTATCACGTCTCCGTCTTTCAGAACAGCCTCAGAAACTTTTACTCCGTTAACTCTTGTACCGTTAAAACTATTCTTATCTTTAAGCACACACTTCCCGTGCTCAATTGCAATACCGCAATGGCAACGTGATGCCTTTGCGTCATCTACAATGATATCGCAGTTTGGGTTTCTGCCCAGTATTATCTCTTTGTGCGACACTTTTACAGAACAACTCATAAAAGCTTTCTCTCCTTAGGATCATAGCCTTGTAATTTTTCTTTAATTAACTTCCAATTATAGATATAACCTCTTTCGCTGAACGCACCAAAACATATTGCACCTTTTTTATCATTAAAAAACGCATATGTTGCATATATTCCGTTCTGCATAAGATCGACACATTTCAGCGATATATTATTCAAATTGGCAGCATAAACACCTTTATCTGACATTAGTGCCATTGATTTTACTGCGTCCTCGGCATTAACATTCTCCGCATACGATACCAATGTGCTTACCATTTGCCTTCCTCCACTGCCGTCTCCTGTTACAGAACCACTGATTTTAATATGCTCCCCGTCTGCCTTATTAACATATGATTTACATATAGATAACCCTGCCCGACTTTCTTGAATTTTTATGTTCTTCAACACACACTCGATTTCATGTTTCATTTCTGAAGGGCTTTTATAACGCTTTTTCGGGTCGGGATTCAAAGCTTTTATTACTATTTCTTTTAGATCATCGCAGCCATTTTGGGGCAAAGGAATCTGCTCACCCTTAAGTCTCTTTGCCTGAGCTTCAGTATTTTCTAAAACAGACGGTATCTTTGGAGGTAGCGGCAAAAATGGCAATCTGCGCTCATTAAGAAGCCAATACATAACCAAGCCCAGGGAATATATATCGACAGTTGCGTTGTAAGCTTTTCCGCAATAAACTTCCGGAGCCATAAAAGCGTATGTGCCGACTTTTGATGTCGCCTTTGAAGCATAGTCAATTGACTTGGCAATACCGAAATCGCCCAATTTGTAGTCACCAAATTTGTTAATAAAAATATTCTGTGGTTTTATGTCACGATGTATTATCTTTTCACTTTCGCACAGCTCAAGTGCATGACATATATCAACGCCCAATGTGCAAACATCCGTTTCAGTCAGCATTGAATTCATACATCGTTCAGGCAATGGAGTCAACAACTCCATTCTTATCAGGATATTCCATCCCGGGTAGTCATTAATGGGGATTATACAATGATCCTCATAACTGACTATGTTTGAACTGCCTTTGAATTTTGACATCAGCTGGAATTCTGACATCATTTTGTCGGCCTGTTCCTTGAAAAATGCAACTATGCTTTTATCGTCATAGCCATCGTCACGATAGTAGGAGTACTCATCTAAAGACTGTGGTATAGAGATGACTTTTAATGCTGATCTGAAATTTTCTGCTCCTTTTTTCATTATTTCATATACTTTTCCGAATCCCCCAGACCCAAGAACACGAACTGTTTCCCATTCCGGCAGCAGGTTTTCAATATTCACACATATCACTCCGGCAAAAAATATCATAAAAATAATATCAACGTTTTGAAAAAACCTCTCAAATATATAGACAACACTTTGCTTTTTCGGTTCACTAATTACAAATAAATTTTAATCTTTTTAATTAATCCTAATAATTTCAAGTTCATATGCTGCTTTTAAGCATAAAAACACATGGGCTGTAGCAATACAGTCCATGTGTTGGATTTAACAACCGCAAACCATCATTAAAGGAATTGATAATTTCTCTGAAAGATGATATAATGGCTTTATTAAACTACTGAGGCGGATTTTGCCGAAGGACTGGAGAACGGAAATGCTTAAGAAGGTGCTTTTTGTCATTATGGCTTTCGTGACTTGCGTCACGGGCATGGCGCTGCCGACATTTGCGAGCGGGAAAAATGAGATATATGTTTCGCCGAACGGTAACGACAATTCCGAGGGCGATATCGGCTCCCCTCTTGCCACTCTCGCCGCGGCGAAAGAAAAGGCCAAGAAGCTCGGCAGCGGCGCTACGGTTTATTTCAGAGAGGGCACATACACAATCAGTGAAACCGTCCGCTTTGACGAGAGCGACAGCTCGGATGTAGCATACAAAGCATATAACGGCGAACGTGTGGTGTTCACCTCGGGCGTCCCCTACACGGGTTTTGAAGAATGCACCGTGAACGGCGTTCGTGCATTCAAAAAGGATATCGGTAAGGATGCCGACTTCAATATCCTTTTTAATGAACGAGAGGCCTTCACAAAGACAAGATACCCCGAGAGCGGCTATCTCCGTGTAAAAGAAATCTCCGACAGCGACGTTATGCCCGAGGCGGACGGCAGCGACTATTATTTTGCTCCGCTTAACGGAATGTACGCCGAAGCAGGCGACATCGGTGAATTCAAAAATCTGACCGACGTCACCGTCAGAATTTTGCATTTCTGGAAGGATGAGATGCTGCCCGTGTCGTCATTTGACAGCGAAAGCGGCCACTTCAAATTCAGCAAATACGCAAGCATGAGCATCAAGCAAAACGACCGGTTCTTCCTCGAAAACGTGTTTGAAATGCTCCGCAAACCCGGTCAATGGTATCTTGACAAGGCAGAGGGTATACTCTATGTGATCCCGAATGACGGCGACAGCCCCGCCGAATACACGGTCTACGGCTCGACGCTCGAAACAATGGTATCGGTCGACGGCGCAAACGGTATCTCTTTTGAAAATATCATATTCAGAGGCAACGGCTTCTCGTATTCGGACGAGCGCGATTTCACCCAAGCCGCCTACGACGCAACGCCGTGCATATCCTATGAAAACGCCCGCAATTTCAGTATCAAAAATTGCGAATTCAGGGATATTGCCGCCTGCTCAGTATTCCTCGGCAGGGCGGTGCAAAACGCCTCGGTCGAGAGCTGCATATTCGACAACATCGGCGCTCAGGCGGTTTACATTCGCGGTGAAAATGTCGACGTTTCCGATGAAAATGTGATAAAAGATATCCGTGTGACAAACAACAGCATATCTAAATACGGCAGAGTTTTCTTCAATGCGGTCGGCGTGCTTGTTATCCACGCCAATTCCGTTGAGATCTCACATAATGAGATACATGACGGCTATTACACCGCCGTTTCGGTCGGCTGGGTTTGGGGATATTCCTATTCCGTGACCTACAACAACAAGATTTGCGACAATCTGATATACAATATCGGTCAAGGCTGGCTCTCCGACATGGGCGGCATATATACGCTCGGCAATCAGCCCGGCACCGTCATCTCGGGCAACATCATCCATAATGTCGCCGCCGACCCGGACGAGGGAGGCTACGGCGGCTGGGGTATTTATCTTGACGAAGGCTCATCGTATATTACCGTTGAGAAAAATCTGGCGTATTCTTGCGGCAGCAATGCGTATCATCTGCATTACGGCTCATATAACACGGTGAGAAACAACATTTTTGCCCTCAGCGGCGAGTCGCAATTCAAAACGGTGAGCAATCTCGGCCGTGTAACGCCCGACGACGGCGGTAAAAAGACCATTGACCTTTTCAACAACATTATCCTGACTGACGGCGGAACACGAGCAGTTTCAAACATCAGCGATAAAGCAGCATGGAACGAATACAATAATATATATTGGGATCTCAGCTTAGGCGACGATATCTATATTGACATAGGCGACCGAGCCGACCGCTCAATAGGGATTCAGCGAGCAATGGTAAAGGGGCTTGTCACTTCACCTACGATCGCCGACCCAATGTTCAGAGACGCGGCGAACTTCGACTTTGAGCTAAACCCGGATTCCCCCGCAATTGCGGCGGGCTTTGAGCCGTGGGATTACGCCGACGCCGGCACGGTCAAAGGCACGGTTATCGGAACGGCAACCGAGGGCGGCGCTACACCGTATAACGCCGAATCCGCACACGTCCCCATGACAAAAGCCAAAGAAGCGTTCCATTTTCTCGTTGAACTTTTCTGTAAAATCATCAATTTCTTCGGCGGCATTTTCGGAAAATAAGGCATGAAAAAACAGGGACTGTGTGATGCAGTCCCTGTTTTGGTTTATCTTATTGAGTTATTGTTTATTTAATTTTTACGAGTCTGTCGCCGCGGACGAGGTAGGCATTTTGGGCGAGGTCGATCATCGGCTGGTCATTATAGGAATCGGTATAGAAGTTTTCGACCACCGCGTCGGGGTAACGCTCTCTGAACGCCTTGACCTTATTCTCTCTGAAGCAGAAGTTGACGAGCTTCATGCTGTCAAGGTCGGTGGTGGAGGCTATATAATTCTTGATATTCAGCCTCTTGCATATCTCCTCGAGCACAACGTCGATACAGGCGGATAGGATAACATCGTCATCCCTGCGCTGTCTGAGATAGAAGGACTTTATCTTGCGGCTGTTGTTATCCCAGAACTCGGTAACGTCGGAATCAATATTCTCTATGCCCCGGCAATAATCCTCGACCACGCCCGAGTAATTCTCAAGCGCCTGCTCGAGCGACATCTTGCCCGCCTTATACTTGAGCACAGCGCTCAGACCCCAGGGTATCTTTGCGAGCAGCTTCGGATCCTTCTTGAGATAATAAAGGAAGAGATCCACGCCGGATTCGCCTCTGTAGATAGTATTATCAAAATCGTAAACGTTCATTTTAATTTGCTCCTTTTCATCTTTTGTCCCGTTTTATTGCCGTTTCTGAACGGCTCCCCATCTGTCAAGTATTATACCATTACACAATTGAATTGTTTTTCCTTGTCGGAATAAATTTATTATGGTTTCCTTAAGGTTTTATTAAGAAAGCTGCGAAGGATTACAAAAAGTATACATTTTTGCCCCAAAGAAGCTGAAAACGCCCGAAATTACACATTTCGAGCGTTTGATCTTTTCTTATTTGTTTTCCAGCTTTTTGAGTTTACGGCAAAGGCTCGATATCGGCAGGCCGACTATATTGAAATAATCGCCCTCGATGCTCTCAACGAGTACGCAGCCCCTGCCCTGTATGCCGTAGGCGCCCGCCTTATCCATCGGCTCGCCGGTATTGACATAGTCGTTGATATCCTTGTTGCTCAGCTCATAGAATTTCACCTTGGTGACGACGTGATATATTTCGGTCTCGCCGCCGTGAGCAATGCAGACGCCTGTCATAACGAGATGCTCCCTGCCCGAGAGCATTTTAAGCATCTCGACAGCCTCCTTTTTGCTCTTAGGCTTGCCCAATATCTTACCGTCGCACACGACCACGGTATCCGCACCGATAACTATCGAGCGGCCGTGCCGCTCGGCTATAGCCATCGCCTTTTTGCGAGCCGTCATCTCGACCGCGTCCTCGGGCGGAGTGCCCTCTGGTACGCTTTCGTCAACACTGAGGGCGAGCACCTCGAATTTAACGCCCGCAAGGGTCAGCAGCTCTCTGCGGCGGGGCGAGGTGGAAGCAAGAATTATGTTTTTCATCGGTCGCCCTCCCTCCTGAGCATTTCTGCGGTGCGGAGCACGAGCGCCTGAGTTTTGCCGTCGGGAATTTCACCCGCAAGCACCATATCGACCGCCTTTTGAAGTGGTATTTTTTCGATCTCGAGGTATTCGTCGTCATCGGGATTTGTGTGGGTAAAGGTGAGACCCCTTGCAATATAGAGATAGATTATCTCGCCGCAATAGCCCGGTGAGGGGAAGAATTCGCCGATGAAGCCGAAATCTTTTGCGACTGCGCCGACCTCCTCCTCAAGCTCACGCTTGCCTGCCTCGCAATGATCCTCGCCCTTCTCGAGCTTGCCCGCGGGCAGCTCAAGCACGACCTTCATATAAGGATATCTGAACTGTCTGACAAAGAGCAAGCAGCTGTCGTCGGTCAGCGGCGCGATACAGACTCCGCCGTGATGCTCGACCACCTCACGGGTGCAGGGTCTGCCGTCGGGCAGCTCGGCTTCGTCGCAGCGGACGTTGATTATGCGCCCGTTGTATACATAATTCTTTTTGACCGTCTTTTCAGAAAGCTCCATACAGTTTACCTCCGAAAGTTTTATATCGGCATCACGTTGAATACTATATACTAAAATATGCTATGGTGGTGCTGATATGGATTATATCACAAACGCAACCGTTTTAACAACAGAAAATCAGAGAAAAATGATTTTTTCGCTGAAAAAAGCCTTCCCGTCGCTGGATTGCCGCCTGATAGGGCACTCGCTATGCTCAAGGGGGATATTCTCGCTCGGCATCGGCAGGAGCGCCGACCCGCTGCTTATAGCGGCGGGATTTCACGGCCAGGAGTGGCTGACCTGCCTTGCGGCGCTGAGATTCGCCGAGCTGCTGCTGCGCTCAAGAGCGGCGGGCAAAAAGCTCTGCGGCATCGACACCCGCTGCATCACCCGTGAAGTGATAATCGTCCCCTGCGTCAACCCCGACGGAGTTCAGATAGCAATAAACGGCTGCGACGGCGCGGGCAGATACTCCGCCGAGGTCAGCCGCATTTGCGCCGCTTCGGATGAGAAATGGAACGCGAACGCAAGAGGAGTCGATATCAACCACAATTTCGACGCCGGGTGGGATATCCTGCGGGAGCTTGAGATAGACAGCGGCATCCTCGGCCCCGCACCGAGGAGATACGGCGGATATATGGCGGAGAGCGAGCCCGAGACGGCAGCTCTCGTCGCTCTTTGCAGAGTTCGTCAGCCGAGGATGGCTATAGCGCTGCACAGCCAGGGCGAGGAGATCTATTGGCGCTACGGCGATCGACTGCCCCCCGCAAGCGAACGGATAGCCCGCATACTTGCGGGGGCATCGGGCTACCGCCTCGTCGAAAACGACGGCCTTGCCTCCCACGGCGGCTTTAAGGATTGGTTCATAGAGTATTTTGACCGCCCCGCATTCACCGTTGAGATGGGCAAGGGCGAGAATCCGTTGCCCGTCGGCGACCTTGACCGAATTCTCTGTCAGATAGTCCCCATGCTGACCCTTGCGGCGATAATGTAGGCAAGTTCCACAAAAAACGACGCTTTTTTTAGGTTAAATCGTTGTCTTTAAAAACCAATTGAATAGTGTTATAATAGATTGAATTAATACCCGTCGGGCGGCCGACAGACTTTTCATGATAAGGAGAAAAAGAAATGAACAACCGTTATTTCTGCGCAAAAGAAAACGGTAAGCTCAATTATCCGCACACCATTCTCACCGGTTTCGGATTCCTGGCTTCCTCGATTGCGTGGGCTATCTATGACCCCTACATAACCAAGATCCTCAACAGGCTCTTAACAAGCAGTGCGACCATCACCTCATGGAGCACCAAGCTCAATGAAGCCTTCCCGAAGCTGGCTGAATTCGCAGCCGCCAACGGCCAGGACGTGGCGACCGCGGCGGGCGGCATCACCCTCGTCCCCCTCTTCATCGGTATCATAATGACCTTTGATAATATTTTCGGCGTTATCTTCCAGCCGACCTTCGGCAAGCTGTCGGATAACACCCATTCACGCTTCGGCAAGCGCCGCCCCTATGTTATCTTCGGCGCTCCGATTTCCGCAGTTCTTTTTGCAATAATCCCTCTCGTCGCGGTCGTGAGCAAGTCGCTCCCGCTGACAATGCTCTTCATCATCCTTTTTGTCTTTGTCATGTCGCTTTGGAGAGCGCCTGTTGTTGCTCTCATGCCCGACCTTACCCCGAGTGAGATCCGCTCCGAGGGCAACGCCGTCATCAACCTCATGGGCGGCCTCGGCAGCGCTATCGGCCTTTTCGCCGGCACTATAGTCACCGCCATCTACTGCGCGGTCACGGGTGCGAATTCAAAGGCGGACGATTTTGACGAATACGTTACCTTCCCCTATGTTTTCCTGCTCGGCGCAATAGTCATGATAATCGGTATGCTCGTCATTCTCTTCTTTGTTAAGGAGCCTGACAGCCGGATCAAGATCCAGGGCGAGATGAATCAGGCGGCCGATGAAGCAGCAAGAAGAAAGGCCGAAAAGGAAGCTCTCAAAGCCGAAAAGGCCGCAAGGAAAGCCGAGAAGCTCTCATTCGCCGAGAGAAGAAGCCTTATCTTCATGCTCCTCGGTCTGTTCTTCCTCTTCTGCGGCACCAACGCAATCTCCACCTTCTTTGCTCTCTTTGCCGCTGAGATACTCGGCAAGACCACCGCTGAAGCAACCATAATGACCACCGCATTCGCAGCCGCCTCCGCAATTGCCGCCCTCCCCGCAGGCTGGCTCGGCAAGAAATTCGGCAGGAAGAAGACCATACTCGGCGGTCTGTTTATATTCATCCTTGCATTCGGCGCATACCTGCTCACCGAGAACCTCGGCATAGACGCCCTGAGCGGCGCTCTTA
>ERZ1034719.613-NODE-613-length-19927-cov-13.655445_pt1 | contig 19927 bp, 20 predicted proteins | sample MGYA00520703_ERZ1034719 | MGnify/ENA primary metagenome ERZ1034719 (study PRJEB33766, sample SAMN09781716) | gut metagenome | biome: gut microbiome | host: Homo sapiens | place: Madagascar | study: EMG produced TPA metagenomics assembly of the PRJNA485056 data...
GACTATACCATCTGCGGCGACAAAGACCCGTATCTGAAGGAGCATCCCGAATATCGGGACGAGGCGGGCTTCAGAAAAAACAAATAAAAGCACAACGCAAAGGCGGTGAAGCAAATGGAAGTATTATTCGGAATATTGATTCCTTTTATCGGGACGACGCTCGGCTCGGCGTGCGTGTTCTTTATGAAAAAATCTCTCGGCGATTTGGTACAGCGTGCGCTTGCCGGCTTTGCCGCCGGAGTGATGGTGGCAGCGTCGATCTGGAGTCTGCTGATCCCCGCCATTGAGCAGTCGGAGGGCATGGGAAAACTGTCGTTCCTCCCCGCCTTTATCGGCTTTTGGGTCGGCGTGCTGTTTTTGCTCCTGCTCGACCATCTGATTCCCCACCTTCATATCGGAAGCGATAAGGCGGAGGGGCCGAAAAGCAAGCTCGGGCGTACCACGATGATGGTGCTGGCGGTAACCTTACATAACATTCCGGAGGGAATGGCGGTCGGCGTGATGTATGCGGGCTTCCTTGCGGGAAACTCGCAGATCACGGCTGCAAGCGCGCTTGCCCTGTCCCTCGGCATTGCCATTCAGAATTTCCCCGAGGGAGCAATCATCTCCATGCCGCTCAAGGCTGAGGGGCAAAAGAAAAGCAAAGCGTTTCTCGGCGGCGTTCTTTCCGGCGTGGTCGAACCTGTCGGAGCGGTGCTGACGCTTCTTGCGGCACGGCTTGTTATTCCGGCGTTGCCGTATTTTTTGAGCTTTGCCTCGGGTGCCATGCTCTATGTGGTGGTGGAGGAGCTGATTCCCGAAATGTCACAGGGAAAGCACTCCAACATCGGCACGATCTTCTTTGCTGTCGGCTTCAGCGTCATGATGACGCTGGATGTGGCGCTGGGGTAGAATTTAATTTTGAAAGAAGGTACGAAAATGATTCAGACAACAGTGAAAATCTCCGGCATGGCATGCTCCATGTGCGAGGCGCACATCAACGATACGATTCGCCGCACATTTTCAGTGGAAAAGGTGTCTTCCTCCCATACGAAGGGAGAAACCGTTATCCTCTCGCATGAGCCGCTTAACGAAGCCACCCTGCGCGCCGCCATTGCCGCCACCGGCTACACGGCGGGAGAAATCCGTGCTGCTCCGTATGAAAAGAAAGGGCTGTTTTCTTTTCTGAAAAAGTAAAGCATACGCTTTGAATCGCCGCTTGGGCGGCTTTTCAAAAGCTGTCAGGTTAGCTTTGACTAACTAAAAACGCAATCAAGGAGGAACCGTTTTGAAAAAACAATCCAATCTGTCCCGCCTGCTGGATTACGCGGGGACATACCGAATCCTAAGCTATCTTTCGTGGGTGCTTGCCGCCGCCGGCGCACTGTTGGCGCTGGTGCCGTTTTGGTACATCTGGCGCATCCTGCGGGAGGTCATCGAGGTTGCGCCGAACTATGAAAACGCCGTCCATGTGACGCACTACGGCTGGATGGCGGTGGCGTTTGCCTTTGCCGCCGTGCTTACCTACATCGCGGGGCTGATGTGCTCGCATCTTGCGGCGTTCCGCATCGCCACCAATCTGCGCCTTGCCATGACGAAGCATATTGCCACGCTTCCGCTTGGGGAAATCGAACAGTTCGGCAGCGGCAAGCTGCGCCGCACGATTTCGGAAACGACCGGCGCAACGGAAACCTATCTCGCCCACCAGCTTCCCGACAAAGCCAGGGCTGTGGCGACCATTGCGGGACTTCTGACGCTTCTTCTGGCATTCGACTGGCGGCTGGGGCTTTTAAGCCTTGTGCCGGTGGCACTTGCCTTTGCCGTGATGACAAGCATGACTGGTAAGGGAATGCAGGAGAAGATGACACAGTATCAGAACGCGCTTGCGGATATGTCGGGGGAAGCGGTGGAGTACGTGCGGGGGATTCCCGTCGTCAAGACCTTCGGTCAGACGGTGTTTTCCTTCAAAAAGTTCAAGGGCGCCATCGACAACTACGAGCGTTGGGTCATCGCATATACCTGCCAGATGCGCTGGCCGATGATCTTCTATACGCTGGCGGTCAACAGCGTGTTTGTGTTTCTGATCGCAGGCGGCTTTCTGTTCTTCCGCGGCGGTGCGGACGGCGGCATGCTGCTGAACCTGCTCTTTTACATCATCGTCACGCCGGTCATCTCGCTGACGCTCACCAAGCTGATGTTCATGAGCGAAAACGGCATGATCGTGCAGGACGCCATCACCCGCATTGACCGTGTTCTGCAAAGCCCCTCACTTTCTCAACCGAGCGCACCGAAGCATCCTAAGGACAGTTCGGTCAAATTGGAAGATGTAACCTTCAGCTATGACGGCATAAAAAATGCCGTGGAGAATATTTCCCTTTCCATCGGCGCGGGACAGACGGTGGCGTTTGTCGGACCATCCGGCGGCGGAAAATCCACGCTGGCGGCGCTCATTGCCCGCTTCTTTGATCCGCAGAGCGGCAGTATTTCCGTCGGAGGTGTCAATGTGAAGAACATTGACAAAAACGAGCTGATGAACACGGTTTCCTTCGTGTTTCAGAACAGCCATCTTGTCAAAGGCACCATTCTGGACAATGTGCGTATGGGCAAGCCGGACGCCGCGGATGAGGAGGTGCTGGCGGCACTCCATGCGGCGCAGTGTACGGACATCATCGAAAAATTCCCGGACGGCGTGCATACGGTCATCGGCTCGCAGGGCATCTACCTCTCCGGCGGCGAAGCACAGCGGCTTGCCATTGCCCGCGCCATGCTCAAAAACGCGCCGGTGCTGATTCTTGATGAAGCGACCGCCTTTGCCGACCCCGACAACGAAACGAAGGTGCAGGCTGCCTTCAACGAGCTTGCAAAGGGGCGCACCGTCATCATGATCGCCCATCGGCTGTCTACGATTGTGAATGCCGACCGCATTTTTGTGCTGAATGAGGGACATCTTTCGGAAAGCGACAGCTTTGCGGAGCTGTCCGGAAAAAAAGACAGTCTGTTCGGGACGATGTGGCAGGACTATCAGCAGTCCGTTCGGTGGAAAGTGGAAAAGGAGGTCTGAGCGATGATCAAATATTTACAGAGACGCTATGCGCTTTCCCGCAAGGGAGCGATCGACAACATCAAAGGGATTCTGTGCTGTGCCATGCAAAATATCTCCTTCATGCTGCCGGTGGGGCTTTTGTATCGGCTGGTGAGCGATATGATGAGTGGCACGCTGACGACAGGGAGAATTCCGTTTTATGTGATCGGCTGTGTCGCGGCGGCACTGTTCATTGTTGTCTGCACACGGTTGGAATACGACAACACCTATCTTGTCACCTATGTCGAGTCGGGTGTGCGCCGGGTGGGGCTTGCCGAGAAGCTGAGAAAGATTCCGCTGTCCTTTTTCGGAAAGAAAGACCTTGCCGACCTGACCTCCTCCATCATGAACGACTGCGCCGTGCTGGAGCAGAGCCAATCCCATTTTGTCGCGCCGCTGTACGGTGCAATCCTCTCCACTACGGTCATCGCCGTGTCGATGCTGTTTTTCAACTGGCGCATGGCGCTTGCCGCCGTCTGGCCGCTGCCCGTGGCATTTGCCATCGTCTTGCTTGCCTCCGACGTGCAGAAAAAGCTCTCCCGCAAAGCGACTGCGGCAAAGGTCACCTGCGAGGACGGCATTCAGGAATGCATGGAAGCGATGCCCGATCTGCGCGCCAACAATGCCGAGGAGAGATACCTTTCGGGGCTGGAAAAGAAAATCCGTGCCGTAGAGAGCCGCCTCGTTCGGAGCGAGCTGGGAACGGCTGTCTTTGTGGTTTCCGCGGGACTTGTCCTGCGGCTGGGTATTGCCACCACCGCACTTGCGGGCGCGGCTCTGCTGGTGAAGGGAGAGCTGGATGTTCTGACCTTCTTTATGTTCCTTTTGGTGGTATCCCGCCTGTATGACCCGCTGGAGGGTACCCTGCAGAACCTTGCCGCCATCATCGGCACCAACAGCAACATTGAGCGCATGAATGAGATTCTGGACTGCCCCGTGCAGACCGGAAGCGAACTGCTCACCAACCGGAACTGTGACATTGTGTTCGACCATGTGGGCTTTTCTTATCAGAGCGGCGAAACGGTGCTTCGGGATGTGTCCTTTACGGCAAAGCAGGGAGAGGTCACGGCGCTGGTCGGACCCTCCGGCGGAGGGAAAACTACCGTTTCCCGCCTGGCGGCGCGGTTCTGGGACATTGACCGGGGCAGGATTACCGTTGGCGGCATGGATATCTCCGGAATCGATCCGGAAAAGCTGATGAGCCTCTATTCCATCGTGTTCCAGGATGTCACGCTGTTTGACAATACGATTTTAGAGAATATCCGTATCGGCCGCAAGGACGCGACGGACGAAGAGGTGATCGCGGCGGCAAAGCTCGCCAATGTGGACAGGTTCGCAGAAAAGCTTCCCGACGGCTGGAACGCCAACATCGGTGAGAACGGCTGTGAGCTTTCCGGCGGCGAACGGCAGCGTATCTCCATTGCCCGTGCGTTTCTGAAGGACGCGCCCATCATTCTGCTGGACGAAGCCACCGCCAGCCTGGATGTGGAGAACGAAACAGCCATTCAGGAGGCACTCTCCCGCCTCATCAAAAACAAAACCGTCCTCATCATCGCCCACCGGATGCGTACCGTTTCGGGCGCAGACAGGATCGTAGTGTTGAGTGACGGCGCGGTAGCCGAACAGGGCTCTCCCGCAGAGCTGCTGCAAGCGGGCGGCATCTTCGCTCATATGGTGCGGCTTCAGACCGAGAGCCGGAGCTGGACGCTCGGAAAATCATAAAACCGTTGCTCACGTTTGTGAGGTGTGACATGATTATAAAATTGCCCGAGAGTTTTTCGCTCTCGGGCAGTTTTGTTATTTGTGCTTTTTCTCATGCCGCAGAAGTGTATCTATCACATCGTACCACCGTCCTGACCGAGATTGGTCCGTAATCCTTTGTGCCTTGCCGCCGCCTTTTTGCTTGAATAGTGCCGTTCCGCCATGGCTTCCTCTACACGGAAACTGCCATCGGGGATGTCTTTCCTGTTGCTTTTATCGTCCGCCACATGATATTTGTTGCAGATGGCTTCGCTCAGTTCTTCACGGCTTGCGTAGCGGATTAGGTGTCGAGTGCGCTCGGTTATTACTTAGTAATGACCGGGTATTTTTTATTTTTTGGAGGTACATATGAACAACACAAAAGTAACCCTTGCCCCGCTGGAAGCGGAGGATCGTGAGCAGTTCATCCTTGATAATCAGGAGTCTTTCAAGTACGGCGCAGTGGAAGAATTCGGGTTGCGGGACGATCATTTTGAGGAGGACGGAGAGATCATCTCCCGCGCAACCATTGAGCAAAGTATTGATGCACCCGACAGCGAAGCATACCGGATTCTGTATGAAGGCAGAAAGGTTGGCGGTGTGGTGCTGAAAATCGATAAGGAGACACATCACAATGAGCTGGAGCTTCTTTTCGTTTCGCCGAAGGAACACAGCAAAGGCATCGGCTATGGCGCTTGGCTTGCCGTGGAAGCTCTGCACCCCGAAACCAAGGTCTGGGCAACCTGCACGCCATATTCTGAAAAGCGCAATATTCATTTTTATATCAACAAATGCGGTTTTCACGCCGTTGAGTTTTTCTCCGCTATGCACCCGGAGCCGAATCCGCCTAAGGAAGACGAAAAAGCAGCACCCGATGAGGGTCCCGATGAAATGTTCCGCTTTGAAAAGATCATGAAATGAAACGCACAAATAGCCACGCACCTCATTCAAAAAGTGCGGAACTGCGGTTTTGGCACTGCGAAAACTGACCCCAATAAAGGCTTTCCCTTATTTCCATTCCTTTTCCCTTAAAACACGGTATAAAATAAGGGAATCTAATTTTGCTGTTCTCATAGTTTGCCCCGTCAGAAACAAAAAATGCTGCCCCACCGTTTCCAGTGAGGCATATATTATGTACTCTCTTTCATCATTTTTCTTTTCTGCCGCCGCTGTTCGTTCTCACGCTCACGGCGCCGGTTGTATTTGAATTCCCGAATGAGTTCCTTATATTTTTCCGTGCGCGGGTGTGCCAGCCTTTGCGGTGACGCCATAAAGCTTACGAATTCTGCTTTGGCGCAGTACTGTATAGAGCCGAGTTTAATGCCGATCAGAACTTCTTCCCGTATCCATTCGTGAATGCGCTGCGGGCTGTGACCGACAAGTTCCGCCGCCGTCTGCGTGGGCAGAGCCTCCGGCAGCTCTGCCCACTGCGAGTCCAGCCACCGCCGAAAGGCTTCGCAGTTTTCCGGGGTGGCTTCAAACATCGGGAGCGGATGCCATTCGGTGCGGTTTGAGAACATACCGTTCAGCTCTGCGAGAAAGCCTATTTCGTTATCCATGCGGAATTTGAATTTTTCCGCATCCTCTATAAGAACCCGATACTTATGCGTTGTGTGTCCCGTATTCTCGTGCGGGATATAATTATGATCCATCAAATATTTCATTTTGCGTGTGGAGATGTGCAGATACTGACGAATCTGACATCCGCTCATATAATTTTTCTCAGCCATATATAAAATCTCCTTTCTCTATAGAAAAATGCACCCCATTGTGGGGCGCCTTAACTTTTTCCCATATTTAAAATGTCTGTCATAATGTCTGCACTTGCCTGCTTGCTCGCTTTGTCGAGGTGAGCATAAATATTTGCCGTGGTAGACAAATCGCTGTGACCGAGGAAGTTTGACACATTGATAAGCGGTACATCCTGCCCGATGAGAATGCTCGCAAAGGTGTGCCGAAGATCGTGAAACCGTATATGCCGCAGTCCGTATTTTTTTAACAGGTCGCTGAAATGCTGTGTTACATAAGACGGTCTTATCAGATCGCCAAGCTCATTGACGCAGACGAAATCATCATATTTTCGGTTGTAGCTCCCCTTGAACATCTTACGGTATAATGTCTGTTTTTCTTTTTCCTCCGACAGCATTTCGAGGACAGGTTCAGGCAGTGGAAGTGTTCGTCTACTCGATTTATTTTTCATTTCTTCCACAGGATCTATAACCGTTTTGCCGTTTGCTTTATATTCAATGATTTTTGTATCCAGCAGAACCGTTTTCTTGTCCCAATCAATTCTCGACCACCGCACGCCCAGCGCTTCACTTCTCCGAAGCCCCAACCCTCCGCCGAGCATAATGGCAGGATAGATGCTGTCCGAGCGTGTCAGCTCCAGCAGAGTGACAAGCTCTTCTTCGGAATAATTCTCGCCGTGAAATTTATTTTTCTTCGGGCGGTCAATTCGGTCGAAGGGATTTGCGTCAATCAGTTCATCCTTGAACGCCTGCTGAAAGGCTTTGTGCAAAATCGCATGATAGTGTATGACCGTGTTGGCAACTACATTTTGTGCGAACAGATGCTCATAGAATTTTTCAATATCTTTCGCAGTTATTGTGCCGACGGTCAGATGCTGTTTCGATTCAAAATACCGCCTGATTTTTCCGTAAACCATCATATGGTAGCTTTGAAAGGTGCTTTTTTGAAGGCTTGGTTCAACCTTTTTAAGATATGCACACATATATTCGAATACGGGAATGTCTGAACACGGTCTGCCATTTCGTGCAAGCCCCTCGGCATATTCATTTTCAAACTTTTTTACCACCTCCCTGAATGCTTTGTTGACCTTGGATTTTCCTGTGCCTTCGGGCAAACCGAGAGAGCGCCAAACTGCTTTTGCTTTGCCGTTTTCTTTTACCTGTATCACGGCATACAGTCTGCCTTTTTTAGGTTGCACGCTTGCCGCAAGTGTATTTTGTGTTCCCATTTATTATCACTCCTTTTTTGATTTTCAGCTCTGCGCCGACACAGACAATATCACAAGACTGTTTGCAAGTCCAGACATTATTTTGAGTTTTTTCGATTAAATAAACCTTGGGGTTCGAATCTCCCTTATCAATTTGCCGAAGATAATTTATCAAATGTGATTTTGCAATACGATTTTCTCTGCCAACTTTAACAGCAGGCAGATTATTTTCTTTGATAAGCTTGTAGACGGTTTTCGTGCTGACTCTCAGTATTTCAGAAACCTCTGCGACAGTCAGCGCCGTAGGATATTTACAAAGTGATTTTTCGTATTCTTTTTTCGTCATTCAGCGTCCTCCATATTGTTTATAAACTGCCAATTATCATCAAGCAATTCTTTCAAATTAATGTTACCGCGCGTTTTTGCCATTCTCACATTTGCTTGCTTCCTTACAAATTCTAATTCGTGCGGTGACCATTCGGTATCCTGATAAGCAATAATTTGACAGAGCATATCAAGAATTACAGCATAACGGTACAGTCCTTTTGACATACGTGATGCGATAGGACTAACCTCGTCTTGAATTGCTTTTACTAATTCTTCTGTAATAAACGGGCTGTGATTTTCACAAATCAAGCGGTCAATATACGTTTCAAGTGCCTTTGTAACGAACTGAGAAAAGGAAGATACATCTGCTTCGCCGAACAGAATCTCGCACCTTTTTGTCAGTTCTTCATCAAGATATACGGTTTTTCTTACTGCGTTATTTGTTTCATTCATTTTTGATTTCTCCTTATTGTTGTAGTAGCGTGCCGGTTCTCACACTGTAAACCTTGCGGAACAATCGGCAATTTCTCTTGTTTCGCACACATTCCGTGTGTGATATACGCTTAACGACACCCTTGTGCAATTTACACAGGCGGTATCAGGAAATGGCTTAACATAGCGTAATTCTTCGGTCGGCTCTGCCGTCCGATGTGACCCGGGGCGGTGTGACAGCACCGTCCCTTTCTCCTGCTTTATTTTCGACCCTGTATTTTAGGCTGAATTTTTTGATTGCCTGTCAATATGCACAGGGCGAAAATTATTTGCGTTGCCCTGTTTAAGAGCCGAAAGCAAAATATAATCTGTCATGCTCATATGCTTGGAGTTAGCACGGCTTTGAAGCATTTTCTTTTCTGCCGGTGTCAGCCTGATTGTCAGGCTTTGCGTTCGATTTCGCTTGTATTTCACATTTGCCTCCTGTCGCCGAATTTCGCCGTTTTATTCTGCTGTCGGGTACTTTCTGTAATTCCTGTTGAAAGAGCCTCACGTTCGCTTACAGGGGCGCAAGGGACGGAAGGAACGCAGGATTTACCGTCCAATATCTTTACGTCACTTACGGCACTTTCGTCACGGTCGGAAGAATAAGAAATATCCAAAAGCCTTTGTCCGTTGCTCCTATGGCTTGTAAACTGTACGCTTTGTTCTTCCAACGAATACCGCCATCGGTTCATCATCTGTTTAAGACTTTTTGCAGACAGCCTTTTGCCATAGTACGAATTGAAAAGCTCGGTGAATTCACTGTTCGTTCCGCTAAAGGATTTTTGTGCTTTCATAAATTGGGTAAGTGCTACCATTTCATCGGGCAGTATCAATTGCGGATTTTCAAAGCTGTCTGAAACGAGAGTCCAAACACAATTTTCTTTTGACAGTTTCATCTCCATTTCACGGTATTCAATATCTCTGCCCGTACAAACGAGCGTTGCCGTATCTGCATTCCGTTTGCTTTTGTCAAGCACAAAAATTGCGTCCATCGCTCCGCTGATTCCTGTCGTACCTGATATCTTGTTTAATGGATCGCCGTCACCCTGCTTTCGTAAATGATGCACAAGCAGAATAGAAATTTCCAATTCATCTGCAAGCTGTTTTATTTTTCTTACATCATCGTAATCGTTTGCGTAGGATGTGTCGGTGGTATTTGCACGGACAATTTGAAAAGTATCAACTGCAACGAGCACCGTGTCAGGATGCTCCGAAACAAAATTCCGTATTTGTTCGCATAGCCCGTCTGCCAGCGTGCCTGCGGCAGTTGCAAAATATGCGTTCTCGGGAACCTCATCCGTGAGCATACAAAGCCTTTGCTGTATTCTGTTTAGTGGATCTTCCAAACAGAGGTACAGCGTTGTGCCTTTTTGTGTTGATAAATTCCATATCGCTTCACCCTTTGCAATGCGGACACATAAATCAAGCACCATCCACGATTTGCCGATTTTCGGCGCACCGCCGAGTATGGAGATGCCTTGTGGCAAAAGAGTTTCAACACAAAACTTCGTTGGCGGAAGTTTCATATCCATAAGTGTTTCACCGTCTACCACGGTGAGCATATTTTTTGTTTCGTTCATATAATTTTACTCCTTTATTCTTTTTGATTGATGATTTCAGAACAATCATATACCACTCCTACTTTTCAAATATCAAAATTCAGCAGTGTCAGTTTCCGTGCAAGAGGAAGTTTGCATTTCCCCTGATTGCCGATTTGTCTGTACATCTGTTTTGTTCCTGCGCTCTTTTCCTGACCGCGTATTTCACAGCCGCCTTCTTCGCTCGTCCGTCCTTTCGGGAGCAATCAGCCCCTTCCTCCTGAACACATCAACAATATGATGCTGTCATCGCAAAGTGCACACCGTGTATCCTCACAGCAGACTATTCAATTTTTAAAGCTTTTCTTTTTTCGCCTGGTTTGTTATAATGATACTGTAATTTTTATATCTTCTAAATATCAAAGTGTTAATGCGGAAAATCACACAAAAACACTTTGAGACAAGGCAGTGAATTCAATGCAGAATATATGCGGTTTGTATGTATCCGTGAGTGATGACGGAACTATAAAAAGAAATCTCACCGTAAAGAACGGTGAGACAATAAAATTGGAACGCACTACGGTCAATGATGAAATCATAGCGTTTTCCGAATTGAATTTTAAATACTACGCAGAGTTGTTGGAGCATATTGAAAATATGTGCGAAAAGTCTTTCGTTGAAATAACAGACGGCGACTTCGGAGAAGCCGGCATAGATATTGATGCGTATACAAAAATACTGAAAACGGTTCATAAACTGATTGAGGCTTTGGAAGAGTCAAATCCTCTGCACGGAACATTACTGCGGACACTTTTAGAAGACCAGCTTCCGCCTGATGACGGCTCGGCAATGTATTTGATAAACAGCGAGGCAAAGATTACCGACTGCTTATCATCGGTAATGCGACTGCAATTTCTTATCAACGACATACTGTATGATTTGCGAAGCGGAACACCGCTTGATATGGAAAATAAATACAGCATTTTTAAAAGTGCAGCGTTTACGCAAATACAAACGCTGGGTGAAAAAGTTACTGTGCAATACCGTTTTCGTTCACTGATAGATTACTATATTTTCTTAATGATGCGGTTTATTGCAAATCAGCCAAGCGTTAACCTTTGCCAATGCTGCGGCAAATACTTTATTCCGAAAACAAAACGGACAACCCTGTACTGTGACAGAATTATCCGTAATAATAAGACCTGTAAACAAATTGCGCCTGCCCTGAAGCACAAGCGTGACGCCACCCACGACTCAGTTATAGAGACCTTTGACAGAACAAAGAGAAAGATGTACAAACGATTTGAGCGAACAAATGACTTTTCCAATGCAACCGCAAACATCCTTTCTCTTACGCAATATTACCATTGGCTCGGCAAAGCCGAACAGGCAAGAAATGAATACCTTGCAAGAAAAATATCAGCCGAAGAGGCACTTGAATTTATTACAGTGGAATGAAAAAAAAACAGCGAACGAAACCAACTTTAATTGATTTGGTTCGCTGTTATTTTGATTTAGTGAGATTTCAACATTTACTCATGCAGGAAAACTTTGATATATATTTTTACCCACGAGTCTTTCTTTTCCTTTGATGTAATCTTTCCGAAAAGGAGCTTTCCTGCATCCATCAAACGGGCAAAAATTACATTATCTTGCATTGGTACATAACCGATTTTAACGCCGTTTGCCGTTTTAATAACAATCGCTTGTTTATCGTATTGATTATCAGGCTCTCTGAAAAATTCCAATCTATCATCATTATTCAAATGAGGCTCTAATTCTTCAATACCTTCAATATGTGTTGTACCTGCTACATATGTATCAAAAAGGAATATATCTTTTTCAAATGGCTTCGGTATGGAAATTTCGCCGTTTTTACCGTGAAGCAATCCTACAAGTCCGCTACCGCCGGACTTTACCAAATCTCCCATAATCTCACCTCAACATTTCTTTGATTTTCGTCTTTAAAATAACGATAAGTTCATTGTACTGTTTAATGATGCTTTCAAGCTCCTGCTTCTTCTGTTCGGTTTTCTCTGTATCCTCAACAATATCTTTCATGGTGTACGGATACTCTGTTTTAATATTATCAATACTTTCTCTTATAGATTTTAACAGTCCACGTAAACGCTCCCTGTCTTCTACAAGTTGTGTCATAGCGTCTTTATTCTGTTCAGGCAATGGATTGTTGCCAACCATTTCGCCTATAATCCTCAATGTTTCTAAATCGCCGTTTTTATAGGCGGATACCGCATTATCAAATAATTGAAGTTGTGCTTCGGAAACATTAGAGTTAATATCAGGATGCAACGATTTTACTATTTTACGATAGAGTTTTTTAAGTTCCCTGTTATCTTCGTCTGACAGGAATTCCGCCTTGCTTCGTTTGAGAGCATCGTTCATTTTATCAATCTGCTCGTCAAGCTGTTTTTGATACTCGGCAAATTCAATATCGAGCGTTTCTTCAATATCAGAAATTATGATTTTTTCCTGCCTGTTTTTCTTTGCCTGAATCAATTCAATTTTACGCTTTAGTCGCAGAAAAGTACATTGTGACTCATATGTCTTGTACTCAATACTGCCGAGTTTTAGCATATATTCTGTTTCAATATTTTTGCAGATAACAAACTGAAGCTCATCACGTTCCAGCAAAAGCATTGACAGCACTGTACGCATTCTCTCTACTTCGCTTTTCAGCTTTTCAAAATCAGGGGACAGAATAATGTTGTCCATTGAAGATGCTTCAAAATCGAATTCAGAATTTTCTGTTTTATCCATTCAATGCACCTCACTTTATACTTCCATCATATTATCTGTCCAAAGTTCGCACTGAGTCATAACCGTTTGAACTGCGTCGTCCATACCCTCCGGCGGATACTTATGCTTTTTCAAAAGTTTTTTAATGAGCATACGCATTTTTGCTCTTGCCGACTCACGCTTTTGCCAATCAATCGTCTTGTTCCTGCGCAGAGTATCGGCAAGCTCTTTTGTAATGGCTATGAGTTCGTCGTTTTCGTAGAAGTCCTTAATTGCCTGCGGCTTCGTGAGGGCGTCATAGAATGCAAGCTCATCGGCTGTAAGTCCGAGTTGGTCGCCTTCTTTTTGTGCTGTTGCAATCTGCTTTGCCAGCTTCAGCATTTCTTCAATGACTTCTTCATTAGTCAGCATACCGTTCAAATATGCATTGAGCGAACGCTGCATAATCTCGCTAAATTTCTCGGATTTAACGATATTTGTTCTGCGATAAATGGACACCTGTTCTGCAATAAGTTTTTTCAATAACTCAACAGCAAGATTCTTTTCTTTCATATTGGCAACTTCTTCAAGGAATTTCGGGTCAAACAGAGAAAACTCCTCTTTAATGTCTGAGAACAGGTTGATAACACCGTCACTTTTGATACTCTGCTTTAAAAGCTCGTTAATCCTTGCGTTCATTTCGGGCAAGGATATTTTCTTGCCGACACCTGTATTGGCAAGTCGCAAAACAAGTACACGCACAGACTCAAAGAAAGCTGCTTCGATACGGCCGTCCTCATCAACCATAGAGGAGCAGAGGGACAATGCCTGATGAAGCATAAGTGCTTCTTTGACAAATGAGTCTTTATCATCAATTTTTTCTCTGCCCATGATGAAGTTGACAGCGCCGCTGATAGTCTTAGACCTTTCAAGGTCTGTGCCGGTTTGGAACTTGGAATAATCAAATCCGTGGAACTTATCACGGCAGACGGACAGCTTCTCTTGGAATTTCGGGAATGCAACCTTTGCAACATCGGTGTCGCCGTAATTCTTTTTATCACGGGCGGTATAATCGTTCATTGCTTTTTTGAGTGCTGTTGCAATGCCCACATAGTCAACAACAAGACCGCCCTCTTTGTCACGGAATACACGGTTTACACGGGCAATAGCCTGCATAAGATTGTGTCCCGACATAGGCTTGTAAACATACATCGTGGCAAGGGACGGCACATCAAAGCCTGTCAGCCACATATCAACAACAATAGCGATTTTCAAAGGACTGTTATTGTCCTTGAATTTCTTTGCAAGCTCGTCCTTATGGTGCTTGTTTCCGATAATCTGTCGCCATTCTTCCGGGTCATTATTACCGGAGGTCATAACGACTGCCACCTTTTCCGTCCAAGCAGGACGAAGCTCCAATATACGCTTATAAATTTTCATAGCGATAGGGCGGGAATAGGCAACAATCATTGCCTTACCGGTCAACAGGTTTTCACGGTTATTCTCGTAATGGTCAAGAATATCGCAAACCAAAGAATTGATTGTGTTATCATTTCCGAGAACGGCTTCCATCTGTCCAAGCTCACGCTTGCTCTTTTCAATGACTTCCTCGTCTGCATTGGCTGCCATAATGTCATACTCGGCGTCAATCAACTTCAAGGTTGCTTCATCAAGATTGAGCTTAATTACACGGCTCTCATAGTAAACCGGGCGTGTAGCACCGTCCTCGACAGCCTGCGTCATATCGTAGATGTCAATGTAATCTCCAAACACCTCACGGGTGCTGCGGTCTTTGGAGGAGATAGGCGTACCTGTAAAGCCAATGTATGTAGCATTCGGTAAGGTGTTGCGGATAATACGGGCTGTACCGATTTTAACCTTACCGGTTTTAGCGTCCACGGTTTCCGTCAGTCCATATTGTCCACGGTGTGCTTCGTCTGCCATAACCACAATGTTGTGGCGTTCGGATAACGGCTCGTGTGATTCCTCAAACTTTTGCATAGTGGTAAAAATAATACCGTTTGCCTGTCTGCCGGCAAGGAGAGATTTTAAGTTTTCTCTGCTTTCGGCGTGCATTGGCTCTTGCCTTAAAAAGTCTTTACATTTAGCAAACTGACCGTAAAGCTGGTCGTCAAGGTCGTTTCTGTCTGTGACAACAACAATTGTCGGGCTGTCCAACGCTTCTTGCAACAAATGAGCATAGAACACCATAGAAAGCGATTTTCCGCTGCCTTGGGTGTGCCAAAATACACCGCCTTTACCGTCGGTAACGGTAGCGTGCTTTGTAGATTCAATCGCTTTTCTGACCGCAAAATATTGATGATACCCTGCGAGTATCTTAAACGAGTTTATACCCTCGTTAGAAAAGCAAATAAAGTTTTTGATTATATCAAGCAGTCGTGCCTTTTGGAACATACCCTCAAAGAAAGTGTCAAACTGTGCATACTGCGTGTTTTCATAATCACCATCTTTTGTTTTCCACTCCATAAAGCGGTCTTCACCGGAGGTAATTGTACCCGCTTTAGAGGTCAACTGGTCGCTCATTACACAAATAGCGTTGTAAATAAACATAGACGGGATTTCTTTCATATAGTTACGGAGCTGCCTGTACGCTTCGGAAGCGTCCGTTTCTTCACGGGACGGAGATTTCAGCTCGACCAGTACAACCGGCAAGCCATTCAAAAAGAGAATTACATCGGGACGTTTATTGCTGCTCTCAATAAAAGTCCATTGGTTAGCAACGATAAAGGAGTTATTGTCGGGATTTTTGTAGTCAACAAGATAGACGATAGAAGAACGCTCCTCACCGTCAACAAAGTATCTTACCGAGATACCGTTTTGCAGATAGTCCATAAACACGGCGTTTTTCTGCACAAGTTCGCCGTTTTCAAAGTTCTTCAGCTTGAATAGTGCGTCGGAAATAGCGTCATCAGGCAACCCTCTGTTCAAACGGTACAGAGAGTCAAGCAGAACTTCCTCATATAACGGACTGTAAAAGTCTCTTTCAATATCGGGACCGTATGCGTACTCATATCCCAAATCATTTCTAAACAGTTCGATTACTGAATTTTCATAATCGGCTTCGGTATATAATCCCGGCATTTATCTAACCACCTACTTTTTTGAATTTAAAATTTCTATTATCTCGCTTGATTCATCACTATCTAAATTTTGGCATATTGACTTGTAAAAAGACTTTACATCTCTGTCTTTCAAAATATATGTAACTTGATAATTTTCAAGTGCAATTGTTACTAATCTATTTTTTTGCTCGTCTGTCCAATTTTTGTATTCGCTTAGCTGTTTAATTATATCGTGAGTATTGGCAAAACTCATACTGTCTTCAAGATCGTTTATCAATTTTGTTTTTTGAATTGTTTCCTCACTTTGATGTTTTGTTTCCTCGTTCTTTTCCGAAATACAATTAAAGTGAACTTCTTCTAACAATTCGTTTGAAGCGGTTCTATCAATAATCATTTGCACTAATTTTTCCAATTCGGATCCTTTTTTATAATCTGCCGGTTCATAATACTTAATTCTGTTTTCTTCAAGCATTCTGAACACTTTTGATTTGTCTTTGGTTTTAGAATTATACACGCCAATCGAATGCCCACCGTTTGCATTAACAAGTTTCATACAAGGAATATCTGTATCACTGTCACCAATGTATATCATATTTCTAAATGGTACACGATATTGATTTGGCTGAAAATATGAGTTGACTCCTTGGTCATTTATATCAAGAACACCTTTTTCGATTCTAAATAAAAATTGTGTCTTGTTTGTATAGTTAACAACTTGAGCCGGCCAAACTGCTACACCATCTTTATCAAAATAAAAAGAACTTGCATATATTTTTTTAAATTTATCGGCGACTTCTGTACCTTCTATCATTTCTTTAAGCCCGGATGAAATAATGTAGTGTTCAACGCACACACCTTTATTTTTACCATATTCATTTATCCTATCAAACCAAGTTTTTACTCCAGGAAATAACTTGACATTGCTACCTTTTTCATATAATGTGTCTTTTGTAAATAGAACTTTTCCTCTTGCGTTGGATGCCATCATATACATATACGCCAGATTTTGGTCCATATCGTTGTTTTTGGCTAATTCATTTGACTCTTTCCAAAACTCTGAAACCTCATAATCTATAGATTGTATATATCCTTGAGCTTGCATATCGTCAGGTGATAGTGTTTTGTCGAAATCATAGCATATAGCAAGAATTGGTCTCTTTTTCATATAAATTATCCTTTCTCTTATTTAATTGTGAATATTCAGGAATAAACAATAATTTAGAACAGCAAGCAGTGCTTCTATTCAAGCAGTGGTTTACTAATTTTGAAAACTGCTCTGAAAAGATGTGCGAAACACGGTTTGGTAATATACCATCTTCATTCAAGTTGATGAAAAATGGTGAATTACCTATGTTGGTAACAGATTATGTTGCCAATGGTAGTTTTGCCTCCCTCAAAGCAAATGTTAAACTGTATCAAGAAAATAATTATGCCTATTTTATTCGTAATACAGACTTAAAATCAGGAACATTTGAAGTTTTTGTTGATAAACATTCTTATGATTTCCTATCCAAATCAACACTCTTTGGCGGGGAAATCATAATTTCAAATGTTGGTGATGTTGGAAGTGTATTCTTGTGTCCTAAATTAAACAAACCGATGACGCTCGGAAACAATATAATTATGCTTCGCCCTGAGCAAAAGAATCTCCAATACTACCTTTACATTTGGTTTAAGTGGCTTTATGGGCAATCTTTAATTCAAGGAATTAAAGGTGGTTCTGCTCAGCCGAAATTTAACAAAACCGATTTTAAGAATTTGCCAATATATCTTCCAAATGATACTTTGCTTGAAAAATTCCATAAAACAGTTGAACCGATGTTTGAACTTATAGAAAAAAACAATTCCGAAAATCAAAGTCTTGCTTTTACACGAGATGCTATTTTGCCCAAGTTGATGTCCGGAGAGCTTGATGTCTCTGACATCGACCTTTAAGCCGTTAAATTATTGTTTATAGCATTATTCCCTTTAATTTTTTCATCTATCGACCTTAGTATAGCAACAATTCTTTCCTGCGTTTTTTTATCAGGAAGCATAAGCTCCAAATTTTCTATATCCGAAGGTTTTAGAGAAGGATACGCTGATACACTTTGTTCAGCAATAGCTTGAAGTTGTTCTGTGACCTCTTGTTTGGTCAAAGCATAATAAATGAAATCAGGCACAGCCTTGTCGTAATTAACATCAATTACTGTAAAACCTGTCGATACTAAGAAGTTATCAGGCTGTTTCTTGATAATTCCATAGTGTAATTGGTTTGGTCTTACAGTCGAGTAGATAATGCTATTTGTTTTAACCTTTCTTCTTGCTCTGCTTGGCAGCTTATCTTTAGCCGTGTTAATATTCTGAATTTCATCAATTTTATTCATTGTGATATTTCCGGTATCCAAGTAATTTACAAACTGACAATTTTCTTTTGGAGAATATGTGCTTTGATTAGTCTTAACTATTTCTCCAAGTCGAACTGTTTTCCATTCAGCCATTTTTATAATCCTCACTTAATTAAAGCAACAATTAACGCAACAAGCGCTACCAGTGCAGAAAATAATGATATAATGTAGTTTCTATCTTTTTCGCGAAGTATTTCTATACCTAAGAATAAACAATCAAAACCCGAAATTGCAACTACAAATAACGCTATGCGATTTATCCAACCGTTACTCCAAAATTCGTTCCAAACATTATACAGTAAACAGCCAATAGCAACAGTAGTTACAAAAAAGAAACTTGCAATAACAAATTTAATAATAAATGAAAATCCATCTTGAGGAATATTTTGGTTTGATTGTACTATTGTTTTCGGCGATTCATCCACAATACGGTTCGTCGACCACTCTATTCGTTGCGTAAGATCATCAAGAAAACCCTCGACTTGATCATCATCTAACCGGATCGTTTTTTGCTTCTGCAATTCAATAGTTTTCTTTTTCTGTTTGGCAAGTTCTTTCTCTAATTGTTGAAGCCTATTTTCTTTGCGCTCTGATTTTGATGAATTCGACATGGTATCAACTCTCTGTCCAATATATTTTCGATGGGCAATTTTTACATTGCTCTGTTTAACCATTGCATACTGCAAGGTCGTATCTATCTTTCTATGTCCCAAGAGCTGTTGAAGCTGTTCAATGGGCATTCCCTTATCTATTGCTACGGTTGCAAGTGTACGCCTGAACTTATGCGGGTGTACCTTGTTAATACCTAATTGCTTTCCAAATTCTCTAAGGCGAACCTCAACACCGCCGATTTTCAGTCTTTCGTGTGGTGATTTCAACGACACAAACAGCGCCGGATTATCGTCCGTTCTGCTCTCCAAATAGTTCTGCAAATGTATCTTTGTGCGAGCGTCAAAATAGACCACTCGTTCCTTACTACCTTTACCGAACACGATACATTCTCTCTCATTGAAATCAATATCATTTCGGTTAAGCAGTACCATTTCGCCGACACGCATACCCGTTGAAGCCAGCATATCAATCATCGCCAAATCTCTCGGCTCGGTGCAGTTATCTCTCATAAGCTCTAAGGCTTCATCGGAGTATGTCTCCTTGATATTCGTGCCGGTTTTTACTCTGTGTATGCGTCTTACTGGGCTTTTCAGTATGTAATCCTCGTCCTCTAACCAAGAGAAGAAGCTGGATAGAATACGGCGGATATTGTCTATCGTTACCTTGCTTGATTTCTTCTTTTCCTGATATTCCGTCAGGTATCCTCTGATGTCGTCTGTAACTATGTGTTTGACATCTTTTTTGAGTTCACAGAGCATAGCTTCGATAGTTGCCTTGTAGTATTTAAGAGATTTCTCGGAGCAGCCCTCAATTCGCTTTGCCGATAGGAACAGCTCTACGAAGTTTAGCTCCGAGTATTTCTCTTTGCTTTGATTTTCCGTTACCTCATAATTTGCAAGGGTGTATTTCAACACCTCTTGCAATTTTTCATTTTGTGCGTTATTCAGGTAAGGCAACATTCCCTGAATAACATCTTTGATTAAATCTTGTTTCACAGTCAATTCTCCTTT
>ERZ1034719.617-NODE-617-length-19846-cov-5.252438_pt1 | contig 19846 bp, 16 predicted proteins | sample MGYA00520703_ERZ1034719 | MGnify/ENA primary metagenome ERZ1034719 (study PRJEB33766, sample SAMN09781716) | gut metagenome | biome: gut microbiome | host: Homo sapiens | place: Madagascar | study: EMG produced TPA metagenomics assembly of the PRJNA485056 data set...
TTTAAAAAGTCTACGGGTATGACGCCGAATGAATACAGGAATGTTCGCAACGAAAAGTGATCGGAAATTAGATTTTAAAGATTTTGCAATCCAATTTTTGTTGTGGCTTGAGGTAATTCAATTTCAAAAATCGCACACTTGCCTAAATAAAGCCTCCTTTGGTAAACTGAGAATACCAAAGGAGGCCTTGCTATGAAATCAATATTTGAACAAATGGGTGGGTCATACACAATACAGGGAAATTACCTGTTGCCTGATCTCATTTTACGACCCGAAGAAAAAAGAATGATAGGCATCTATGGTCAGCGTTACAGAGTATATCTGAAGCAACATCACAAGGTGTTGTATTACAACCTGCTGACATCCGAAAAGCTGAACGGTTACCTCGCCGACATTGATGCACAAGTGCAGGAGCTTTTCTTTCAGCTGGTAAATCAATATGCACAGGCCGAATGCGTGACAGAAGAGCTGAAAGCTGACGACACATAACGTGGGTGATGAAAATGAACTGTATCCGGAAGAGTGTGGATGAGGTGGTGATGGAAGAAATGCTGTCTATGTAAGAGCTTTTTGTGTAATGTTTGTATTACATTTCTGTATTATCTGTCCAAAGCTCGCACTGTGGCATGACTGTCTGTACAGCATCGTCTATTCCTTCAGGTGGATATTTGTGCTTTTTCAAGAGTCGTTTAATTAACATCCTCATATGTGCTCGTGCTTACTTGCGCCTGTTCCAATAAATAGTATGGTTCTTGCGAAGAGTTTCAGCAAGTTCCTTGGTAATGGCGATCAATTCTTCATTTTCATAAAAATCTTTGATTGCCTGCGGTTTTGTCAGCGCATCGTAAAATGCTAACTCATCCGCTGTGAGACCAAGCTCTTTACCCTCGTTGTGCGCAGCGGCAATCTGCTTGGCAAGCTTCGTCATCTCATCAATGACCTGATCGTTTGTCAGCATACCGTTCAGATAGGCATTCATCGCCCGCTGCATAATTTCGCTGAATTTTTTGGATTTGACCACATTGGTCCTGCGGTAAATCTGAACCTGCTCGGCAATCAACTTCTTCAACAATTTGACGGCAAGATTCTTTTACTTCATCTTGGAGATTCCCTCAAGGAACTCCGAATAAAACAGAGAAAATTCGGAGTTGCAGATACTCCATAAATTCGGCGTTTTTCTGTACAAGCTCGCCATTTTCAAAGTTGCGCAGATTGAATAGAGCATCGTTGACTACTCGTCCAAGCTCACTTCGGCGCAGGCGATGGAAACAGGATTGCCGCTGCCTGAAAAAAGTGATTTCAACAGCAAGTGGGAGGACGAAAACGGATAAAACGAACAAAAATTTTCTCCCCTACATTTGGAAGGAAATGCAAAATCAGCAAAAAATCAGGATTTCAGAAAAAATAAAAAGCCGACAAATCCGTTGGATCTACCGGCTTTTCGCTGGCGGACAGGGTGGGATTCGAACCCACGAGCCGCTTGCGCGACTACCTGATTTCGAGTCAGGGCCGTTATGACCACTTCGATACCTGTCCGTATATATTTCAATCCGTTTTTTCAACCTCAAAAGAGTCGCTCGAACGACCATAGGAGAGAAAAACAGGAGAGAAACTCAAATTCTATTCGATTTTTAAATGCTGAAACCCTTGAAAGCACAAGCTTTCCGAAATACAAAACTGACAGAAAGCTGACGGATTTCGAGTCAGCCCCGTTATGACCACTTCGATACGTCTCCGTATATGTTAACTCGGAAAACCGAGATTAACGCAAATATTCGGTTGTATTAGAATTTCTGTTAGAACTCACGGTGTGCCTGCGGCGGGTGAATGCCCGAAACCCGCACGGTTAAAGGCTTTTCGGAAGTTTTACTTCCGTTTGCCGAGGGAGATTTCGAGTGCTGCACCTTCGACCACTCGGACAACTCTCCGTATTAAATTGTATCGGAAAACGCAGCCAAATTGGGCCGCTGTTTTTCAGCCCCATTATTTTAGCAGATAAAAGACGGTTTGTCAATTGATTTTTTCTGAAATCAAGCAAAAGTGTGAAATTGTTGGCGATAATTTTGTTTCTTTTTCTGCTGTGTATGGCATAAATGGCTTTCGCCTTCTCCGCAAGCGACCGTTGATTGAATCAAAGTTATGCTTATCGACGAGATGATTTTTCGCCGATAAGCATAATACGATTTAATCGGTGCTTGCCTGGCGTGACGGAGGGGTTCTCTGTTGAGTCTCAGCAAAACTCCCTCAGTCCTATGGACAGCTCCCTCAGGAGGGAGCCTAAGAGGTGAGCGGCAGTTTGATAAGTTGAGCATTCAGACAATATGTCGGCAGCTAACTCAATCCCTCAGTCAGCCTGACGGCTGACAGCTCCCTTTGCACAAGGGAGCCTTTTCGTGCTTGACTTATGGTGCTTATAGGTAATTGTCAGGCTTGCTGTTGTTTGTATGGAAGTCAATCCTCCGTCACGGCTGCGCCGTGCCACCTCCTTCTCTAAGGAAGCTGCTATAGCAGATAGCTTTATGCTGCTAATCTTTTTCAAGCGCCTCAATACCAATCGAATATTCAATTTTATGAGCGGTATACTATTCCTTAGATTTTAAACTGCCTTGTCTGTTTTCGTCCTTTTATCGCCTCAAATATCTTCGCAGGCAATCAAGTCTGTTTGCCCTTTCATAAGCCGATTCCAAAAACCGGCAAATATCTAAATGAGAATAATCCCAATTCATTGGTTCTAAGGTTGTAGCTCCCCGGTATCCTGTTTGGGCAATTTTCGCCATAACTGTATTCCAGTTAATATTGCCGTCGAATGGCAATTGATGTTGATTATGGTTACCGCCGTTATCATGTAAATGAATTGCCATCAGCCGATTTCCATACATTCCTAACAAATCTTCATCCGGTGCATAATTTATATGGTGACAACTATCATAACAATAGCCTACATTATTTGAAGTAAATTTATTTAACACCATCTTCAAATTTTTAATGTTACTTAAATTCTCAAAAGCAATCTGAATATTCTTTTGTTCCGCCTTGTTTATAAGTTCTGCCAGCCGTCTGATTCCTGTTTGATTCAAGGGATTATTATCATTCGGCAAATGTATAACTATAGTCGGTATGTCATATTCACAGCAATCCTCTACACATTGTAGATAACTTTGAAATACGCTTTCTCCGCTCAAATTATCCAGTGACAGATTATTCTGCTCATGCACAGGAGCGTGGATATTTTCTACAGATAACCCTGCATTTCCGGCCAGTTTTACATCCTCTTGATAACCGTCTCCTCTGCCAAACCGATCGCTCCACCATAACATTACACAATCAAATCCTGCGTTTCTAATTAATTTGTATCTTTCTTCAAAAGAAACATCATATCCCGGACCATAGCCAAAGCAATCATATATCCCTGTCATTTTTTATCTCTCCTCACCAATACCCAAAGCTACCTGATTTCATTATAGCAAAAACACTCTCTGACATCAAAGTATTTATGCACAAATTTCAATGACCGTTTTTGTTCACAAAATTGCAGTCAAAAATTTGTGCACCATTCACAAGGCTGCGTGCAAGAACGGCTTATTCGTCGGGAGATGCGTGGTAGACGGATAAGGGGTTTTGCTTTTTTTGCGTTCTGTCATATGCGGCGGCAAAAGTCAAGCGAAAAGCAGCAGGGGAGAGCCTCTGCCGCTTTTGCTATTGCTTAATATACGGAGATCTTGCCGAATTCGAGCGTGTCTCTTGACGAGGTGACGAGTAGCCTGAGCATATCGGTCGTCAGACCCTTCAGGGGCACGACGCGCTTGTTACCGACGGTGGTGACTTCAAATACATTGTCCGTGCCGTCGCAGTCAAGGGCGGCGGGGTGAAAACCCGAGGGCTCCTCGGTCGCCGTGCCTCATCCGGGACAGGAGCGGGAGCTGTGACCGAAGTGAACGAATGCATGGAACTTTGCTTCCGTAAGAAAGCAGAGCCGCCCGTCTTATAAAATCCTTAATGGACGGTCTCCTTTCGCCGGGGGTACGGCTTGATGACCGCAGTATAGTATAACAGCCGCAAAAGTAAAGGGAATGCGGCAAAGATTTTTTGCGCAGGATATTTTCGCATTTTTAATTGAAAACGGCGGATAATTATGATAAAATATTAAATCAGTTTGAATTCGACGGGGGCGAGAGAATGAAGAGGATACTTTTTGTCTGCACGGGCAACACCTGCCGCAGCCCTATGGCGGAGGGCATATTCAAAAAAATGCTTGCCGACAGAGGGGTTAATGGCGTTGAATGCTCGAGTGCGGGGCTTTTTGCCATGACGGGCGACTCCGCCTGCGACAACGCCGTTAAAGCCGCCGAGCGCTTCGGAGTCGATATCTCCGCCCACCGTGCGAGGCGCATAACTTCATACATCCTCGATGAGACCGATGAATTCGTCTGTATGACACGTGAGCAGGTGGCGAGCCTGTCGCTCTATGTGCCGACGGAGAAGGTCACCGTCCTCGGCGGAGGAGTGCCCGACCCCTACGGCGGGGATCTTGAGACATACATCATCTGCGCCAATGCGATAAAAGCGGCGCTTGCCGAGCAGTTCGACAGCCTTGTCGGGGAGGGTGAGAGATGAATTTCACCGTTGCCGACATGAGTCGGGAGCATATCGCCGCCGTTGCGGAGCTTGAAAAGGAATGCTTCTCAAGCCCGTGGAGCTATGAGGGGCTTGCCGAAGAGCTGTCAAATCCGCTCTCGCATTTCCTGGTCGCCGTTTCGGAGGAACACGGCGAATTGCTCGGGTATATCGGCGTGCAGGAGATATGCGGCGAAGCGTATATCACGAATGTCGCCGTCACTTCGGCGGCAAGGCGCTGCGGGGTCGGCAGGGCGCTGCTCAGAGCTGCCTGCGGCGGCGCGGAGCTTAGGAATTGCGAATTCATAACCCTTGAGGTGAGGGTTGGCAATTCGCCCGCCCGCGCGCTCTATGAGTCCGAGGGCTTCAAGCCCGTCGGGGTCAGAAAGAATTTCTACACCCGCCCGCAGGAGGACGGGGTAATATATACAAAGTATTTTAATGTGAGGTAGTATGATGAAGATACTTGCAATCGAGTCGTCCTGCGACGAAACGGCGGCGGCCGTGGTCGAGGACGGCAGGAAAGTTCTGTCAAGCGTAATAGCTTCGCAGGTCAGTGAACATATTATATATGGCGGCGTGGTGCCCGAGATAGCCTCAAGGATGCACGCCCAGGCGATAAGCGGCGTTGTGAGCAAGGCGATGAGCGACGCGGGCGTCGGCTTCGGCGATATCGACGCCATTGCAGTGACCTATGCGCCCGGCCTTATCGGGGCGCTGCTCGTCGGCGTGAATTTCGCAAAGGGGCTTTCATACGCAACGGGCATTCCGCTCGTGCCGGTGCATCATCTGCGCTCTCACATTGCGGCGAATTACATTACAAACCCCGAGCTTGAGCCGCCGTTCCTCTGCCTTGTTGTCTCGGGCGGTCACAGCCATATCGTGGCGGTCAACAGCTACACGGATTTCACGGTTATCGGCAGGACTCGCGACGACGCCGCGGGCGAATGCATGGATAAATCTGCGAGAGCCATGGGGCTTGATTACCCCGGCGGGCTGAATCTCGACCGAGTCAGCAAGGACGGCGACCCCACGCTCTATAAGCTGCCGCACCCCCATGTGGACGGCGGCAAATACGACTTCAGCTTCTCGGGGCTAAAGACCGCCGTTGTCAACGTCATCCACAACGCAAAGCAAAAAGGGATAGAGATAAGCGTGCCCGACCTCGGCGCGAGCTGCATCGAGACCGTCGTTGACTGCCTCGCGGGCAACACCGTCAAGGCCGCCGAGGAATTCGGCTTCACAAAGATCGCTCTTGCGGGAGGTGTTTCTGCGAATTCACGCCTCAGGGCGAGGATGCAGACCCTTTGCGGCGAGAAGGGCTGGCAGCTTTATATGCCGCAGCTCTCACTTTGCGGCGACAATGCGGCTATGGTCGGAGCGCAGGGATTTTATGAGTTCAAAAGCGGCAATATTGCAGGATTGGAGCTTAACGCCTTCGCCACAATGCCGATTGACGCGGAAGAATATTAAAATTCGCCCGAATTATGAATTTTTTGTGTCTTTTTGCTGCAAAATCTTGACATTCGAGGATTTTATGCTATAATTACGATGGGAAAAGATGGAGCGGAGATAAAATGCGTTCGTCAAAGAGCGTAAAAAAGCCGCTTCGGCGCAACCTGAATTTGTATATTTTTAGTTGGTTTTCCACGATGAAAGGAGAAAAATTATGGAAAATATGACTGCCAATAAAAGCGTTCTTTCATGGATCAATGAAAAAATTGATCTCGTGAAGCCCGACAAAGTCGTCTGGATAGACGGCAGCGACGAGCAGATCGAGGCTCTGCGTGCAGAGGCTTGCTCGACCGGCGAAATGATAAAGCTCAATCAGGAGCTTCTGCCCGATTGCTATCTCCACCGCACCGCCGTCAACGACGTTGCAAGAGTTGAGGGCAGGACTTTCATCTGCGCCCCCACCAAGGAGGAGGCAGGCCCCACCAATAACTGGATGGAGCCCTCAGAGGCATATAAGATGCTCTATGATATCGCAAGGGACAGCTACAAGGGCAGAACCATGTATGTTATTCCTTACTCCATGGGCCCCGTTGGCTCCAAGTTCTCCAAGATAGGCATCGAGCTTACCGACAGCATCTATGTTGTGCTCAACATGGCTATAATGACCAGAGTCGGCAAGAAGGTGCTTGAGGCTCTCGGCGACAGTGACGACTGGGTAAGAGGCCTCCACTGCAAGTGTGACATCGACGAAGAGAAGAGATATATCTGCCAGTTCCCGCAGGATAACACCATCATCTCCGTTAACTCCGGTTACGGCGGAAACGTCCTGCTCGGCAAGAAGTGCTTCGCTCTGCGTATCGCTTCCTATCAGGGCAGAAACGAAGGATGGCAGGCGGAGCATATGCTCATCCTCGGTCTCCAGAAGCCCAACGGCGAGATCAAATACATCTGCGCCGCATTCCCCTCAGCCTGCGGCAAGACCAACCTTGCCATGCTTATTCCTCCCGAGGGATATTATAAGAAGGGCTACCGCGTATGGTGCGTCGGCGACGATATTTCGTGGATCAGAAAGGGCGAGGACGGCAGGCTCTATGCCATCAACCCCGAGAACGGCTTCTTCGGCGTTGCACCCGGCACCAACGAGAAATCCAACCCCAACGCTCTTGCTTCCACCAAGAAGGGCACCATATTCACCAACGTCGCTTACAATGCGGATAACAATACCGTCTGGTGGGAGGGCCTCGACAAGAATCCCCCCGAGAACGGCATAGACTGGAAGGGCAACCCCTGGAACGGCAAGACCAGCACAGAGAAGGGCGCTCATCCCAACAGCCGCTTCACCGCACCCGCAAAGAACTGCCCCTGCATCAGCCCCGAGTTTGAGAATCCTCACGGTGTGCCCATCTCGGCATTCGTATTCGGCGGCAGACGCGCTAAGCTCGCTCCGCTGGTCTATCAGTCAAGAGACTGGGATCACGGCGTATTCGTCGGCTCGATAATGGCTTCCGAGACCACCGCCGCCGCCTCAGGCGCAGTCGGCGTTGTCAGAAGAGACCCGATGGCTATGCTTCCGTTCTGCGGCTACAACATGGCTGATTATTGGCAGCATTGGATCGACATCGGCGCAGGCCTTGACGCTGATAAGGCTCCCAAGATCTTCAACGTCAACTGGTTCCGTAAGGACGACGAGGGCAACTTCCTGTGGCCCGGCTTCGGCGACAACCTCCGCGTGCTCGATTGGATAATCGACCGCTGCGAGGGCAAGGTCGACGCAGTTGAGACCCCGATCGGCTTCGTTCCCAAGGCTGAGGATATCAACCTTGAGGGCATCGAGGACGAGGTCAGCGAGGATCAGCTCAAAGAGATCCTCAGTGTTGATACCGCCCTTTGGAAGGACGAGGTCGCAGGTATCGAGGAATTCTACTCGAAGTTTGACAGACTGCCCGCAACCCTTAAGGCAGAGCTTGAGACTCTTAAGGCAAACGTCAACAAATAATAAAAATTCATCGCCCCCGACGGCTCAACCGAGCTGCCGAGGGCGATTTTTTATATCCGTTTGTTTTGCTTTTTACTTTGACTCATACCAGCTCTTTCCGACGCCGACATCCGCCTGCATACTCACGCGCATCTTGACTGCGTGCTCCATTTCACGCTTGACTATGCTTGCGACCTTGTCCGCTTCCTCGGCGGGGGCTTCAATTATCAGCTCGTCGTGCACCTGCATTATCAGTCTTGCGCCGAAGCACTGCTTTTTTAGCTCGCGGTAGACCCTTATCATCGCTATTTTGATGATATCCGCCGCCGTGCCCTGAATCGGCATATTGCGGGCGACCCTCTCGCCGAAGGCACGCATCATGCCGTTTGACGAGCGCAGCTCGGGCAGATATCTGCGGCGGGCGAATACGGTCTCGACATAGCCGTTTTCCTTTGCCTTCTCAATGACATCTTTCATATAGCGGTCAACGCCGCTGAAGTGGGCGAGATAGCCCTTGATATAGCTGTCGGCCTCGGCGCGGGTGACGCCGATATCCTTTGCGAGCGAGAAGGCGCCTATGCCGTAGACTATGCCGAAATTCACCGCCTTGGCTCTGCTCCTCATAAGCGGAGTGACCATCATCAGCGGCATGTTGAATACCTGGGAGGCGGTTATGGCGTGGATATCGTCGCCGTTGTTGAAGGCGTCGAGCATATTCTTGTCGTTTGCCACATGGGCGAGCACGCGCAGCTCTATCTGTGAGTAGTCCGCGTCCACAAGCAGGCTGCCCTCCTTGGCGATGAAGAATTTCCTCATCTCCTTGCCGAGCTCGGAGCGCACGGGGATGTTTTGCAGGTTCGGCTCGGTCGAGGATATCCTGCCCGTGCGGGTCTCGGTCTGGTTTAGGGTCGAGTGGATCCTGCCATCGGGCGCGATTGCCTTGAGCAGGCCGTCGCAATAGGTGGATTTCAGCTTCGCAAGGGTGCGGTATTCGAGGATCATCGCCACCACGGGATAATCCTGAGCCAGACCCTCAAGCACCTCGGCGTTGGTGGAATAGCCGCTCTTTGTCTTTTTCTTTGCGGGCAGGCCCATGCGCTCAAACAGCGCTTCGCCGAGCTGCTTCGGGGAATTCAGGTTGAATTCATAGCCCGCAAGCTCATAGATATCCGCAACCAACTTCTCGATGCGCTCCTGAAGAGTTTTGCCGAATTCTTCAATACCCTTTGCGTCAACCAGGAATCCCTCGCGCTCCATCGAGGCAAGCACCTCGGCAAGCGGCAGCTCGATCTCGTCAAGCAGGCGCTTTTGGCCGTTCTCCTCAACGGCGGCGTTCATTTTGGCGAATACGGCGGGCAGATATGCCGCGAATACCGCAGAGTCGCCGTCGGGAATATCCGCGCCCGCGTATTCGGCGGTTATGCGGCGCAGGTCGTAGGCGTCGGAGGAGGGGTTCAGCACATAGGCGGAGAGCATTGCGTCGCCCGCAATGTTATTGATCTTTATATCCGCTGAGTAGTCGTAAAAGAACGAATACAGCCGCTTTACATTGTAAGTGAATTTGCTTATCGTGCCGTCAAAGAGGAAATCCGTGCAGAATTCCACATAATCGCCGCTGCCGGGCAGCACCTGAGCAACGCCGTTGTCGGTCTTGAATGAGAATATACCGTCCTCAAAGAGAAAATAGGCTTCGCCCGCCTTTTTGAGCGTGTTCAGCAGCAGCCTGAGATCCTGCTGGGCGTATACTTCGGTGCTGACCTCGGGCGCATTCTCCTCGGCGGAGGGTGCGGCGGGGGCTTTTTTGAGGTCGAGCCGCTCTATCATCTTAAACATTTCAAGCTCCGAGAGCAGCGCCGTCACCTTGAATGCGTCGGGTTCGTGCGGGATATAATCCGCATAGTCCGTGTCTATAGGCGCGTCGGTGCGTATGGTGCCGAGGGTGCGGCTGAGATATGCCATATCCCTGTCGGCGGCGAGCTTGTCATGGACGCCCTTCTTTATATCGAGCGTGTCGAGCGAGGAGTAAATGCTGTCAATGGTGCCGAATTTGCTCACAAGCTCCTGCGCCGTCTTTTGACCTATGCCCGATACGCCGGGGATGCAGTCGGAGCTGTCGCCCATGAGCGCCTTGACGTCTATCAGCAGCCTCGGCGAGGGGACGAGGTATTCCTCGGCTACCCTTGTCTCATCGTAGCGCACGCTCTGCGGCCTGCCCATCTTAGTGGAGGCAAGCAGCACGTTGACATTCTCACGCACAAGCTGCAATGAGTCCCTGTCGCCCGTCGCAATGTAGCAGAAGTCGCCCTCTTTGCAGGCGCCCGCAAGAGTGCCGAGCAGGTCGTCCGCCTCCCAGCCGGGGGCTTCAAGCAGCTTGTAGCCCAGGGCGCCGAGCAGCTCCTTGAGAGCGGGCAGCTGCTGAGCAAGCTCGGGCGGCATTCCTTTGCGGTTTGCCTTGTAGCCCTGATACATCTCGTGGCGGAAGGTGGGCGCTTTAACGTCAAAGGTTATCGCCACCGCGTCGGGGGAGACCTCCTCACGCAGCTTGATAAGTATATTCAAAAAGCCGTATATTCCGTTAGTGAATTTAGTGCCGTCCTTGGTGGTGAGCAGCTTGATGCCGTAAAAAGCACGGTTCAGAATGCTGTTGCCGTCAAGAGCAAGTAGCTTCATAATATCACCTCATCATACAGTATAACATACTTTTCGGATTTTTCACCGTTTTTTTGAAAAAAGCCTGCAAAAATTCGGTTGAAATCGTAAATAGATAATGATATTATAATAATATAACAGCTCGTTCAAAAGGAGTTATTGATGAGAATCGGAGATTTTGAGATAAACGGCGGCGCTGCGCTCGCACCCATGGCGGGCGTTGCGGACAGAGCCTTCCGTGAGATATGCATTGAATTCGGCGCGGCGTATGTCGTCACCGAGATGGTCAGCTCAAAGGGGCTTACAATGCACGATAAGAAATCGGGTCTGCTCATGCAGCTTGGAGAGAGCGAACGCCCCGCCGCCGTGCAGATATTCGGCTGCGACCCCGACACAATGGCGCAGGCGGCGAAACAGGCTGCCGAGACGGGCTGCCGAGCCGTTGATATCAATATGGGCTGCCCCGCCCCCAAGGTTGCGGGCAACGGCGGCGGAAGCGCTCTGATGCGTGACCCGGAGCTTGCCGCGAGGATAACCGAGAAATGCGCCGAGGCGGTCTCTCTGCCCGTCACGGTCAAGATACGCTCGGGCTGGGATAAGGATAGCATAAACGCCGTTGAAATGGCGAAAATGCTTGAGAATGCGGGCGCTGCGGCGATAACCGTCCACGGCAGGACGAGAAAGCAGATGTATGCCCCGCCCGTAAATCTCGACATAATCAAGCAGGTCAAGCAGGCGGTGAATATCCCCGTCGTCGGCAACGGCGACGTCACGGACGCCATTTCCGCCGAGAATATGTATAAGGTCACGGGCTGCGACCTCGTCATGGTTGGCAGAGGAGCGCTCGGCAGGCCGTGGGTATTCTCACAGATAAACGAATACCTCAGCAGCGGCAAAATACTGCCCGACCCGCCGATCGAGGAGCGCATGACGGTCATGCTGCGCCATATCGGCAGGCTGTGTGAATACAAGGGCAGCTATATCGGCATGAGGGAGGCTCGCAAGCACGCGGGCTGGTATATCAGCGGCATGAGGAACGCCGCAGCGTTCCGCCGTGAGATAGGCTCGCTCGAGAGCATGGAGCAGCTTGAGGCTCTTGCCGACAGAGTTATCCGCTCGTCAAACGGAGAATAATTACTCGTCATTTTGCCCTAAGATTTTTCAAAAATTAGGGCAATTTTCACAAAAAGCAAAAATCTCCCGATTTGTATTGACTTATTTTCGCATTACCGATATAATGCACTCGAAATTCGGAGTGAAAAGGGGGAGAGCCGATATGCTTCCCGATAACCTGCTTATCAACAGACCCGCCCCGGCCGAGATATCTTCGCTTGCGGAGAAACAGTTTGAGGATTCTCAGCCGCTCTTTGCCGTCGTTTCCGACCTCGATATCAACAGCGATTACGGGTCGGGGGCAGTCTATGTCTCTGCGGATAAGATCGTCGCTGTCGGCGGCGGTATTGCGGGCGATTGCATCAGCCTTGACTTCGCAAGCATAGACGAGATAACCGTTAAGCGTATGTACGGCAACGCCGTGCTTAAAGTCAAGACCGTCGGCGGCTCGACGATGGATATCCTGCGCTTTACATTCGCCTGCGCCGATGTCTGCGACGCAGCGGCTGATTTCGTCACAAAAGTTAAAGCGGGCGAGAGCGTCGAGAGCCGATTTGCCGCCGTTGAAGCGGTCTATCGCAACCTGCGCTCGTTTTGCCCGAGGTGCGGCAGGAAGCTCGCCTATCCCGGCGCGGAATGCCTCAATTGCAGCGGCAAGGGCAAGCTCCTGTCGTCGATGATGCACTATATCCGCCCGTATTTCGGCAAGCTGGTATTCTGCATCTTCCTCTCGATAGTCACTACCGCCGCGGCGCTCGTGCCGCCCTATGTTACAAGCCTCATGGTCGATAAGGTCATACCGAACGGCGATATCAGGATGCTCTTTATTGTCATTGCGGGGCTGCTCGGCGTTTATTTCGCCCAATACGCCATAGGCGCGGTGCGCTCGTATATGCTGCGAGTGGCGGGCGACGGCATTATTGCCGATCTCAAAAAGGATATATACGCCAAGGCGCAGTATCTGCCGATGAAGTTCTATGACAAGACCTCCACCGGCTCGGTCATAAACAGGGTCAATTCCGATACCCAGGTGCTCCAGCAGTTCATGCTCCGCATAACTCAGGAGGCCGTGGTGCAGCTCTTTATGATGGTCGGCATTATCGTGATAATGATGTCGATGAATTGGAAGCTGACTCTGCTCTCGCTCGTTCCCGTGCCCGTAGTGGTGTTTTGCAGCCGATTCTTCGGCAAGAAGATAGGCCCGATGTACCGCCGCCTGTGGCGCAGGGGAGTTGCGATATCGAGCATCCTCTCCGATACGATACCGGGCATAAGGATAGTCAAATCCTTCTCGCGCGAGAAGAAAACGATAGACAGATTCGGCAGGCACATCGACGACTGGATGCAGGAGGATAAGCGCGCCGCCAAGGTCTCGGCGATATTCCCCGCGGCGATAACCTTCCTCATCACCTGCGGCTCGGTCATTATCTGGCTCGTCGGCGGCGAGATGGTCATCAAGACCCCCGATAAGCTCTCGCTCGGTGTGCTCGTATCCTTTATTTCATATACAAGTATGTTCTATAACCCCGTCAATTTCTTCGCTAACCTCAATGACTCCTATCAGAGCGCCATCGCCTCCGCAGAGAAGGTCATGGAGATAGTCAACGCCGAGCCGGAGCATGATTTCGGCGCGGGCAAGGAGCTTGAGAATATAGACGGACGCATTGAATTCAGAAACGTCAATTTCTCGTTCGACCGCTCAAAGAAGGTGCTCAACGACATAAACTTTGTCATTGAGCCGGGCGACGTGGTCGGCATAGTCGGCACCACGGGCTCGGGCAAATCGACCCTCATCAACCTGCTCATGCGTTTCTATGACGATTATGACGGCGAGATACTCGTGGACGGCGTGGATATCCGAGACATAGACATGGCGTATTACCGCTCGCAGATAGGCTATGTCCAGCAGGAGCCGATGATGTTCCACGATACGATATTTAACAACATAGCCTATTCCGTGCCCGGGGCGCACCCCGAGCAGATAATCAACGCCGCAGACATCGCGAACGCCCACGGCTTCATCTCACGCCTGCCCGACGCATACGATACCATGCTCGGCGAGCGGGGAGTTGGTCTCTCGGGCGGCGAGAAACAGAGGCTTTCGATCGCCCGCGCGGTGCTTAAGAATCCCGGCATACTTATATTCGACGAAGCTACCTCGGCGGTGGATTCCGAGACCGAGAAGCTCATTCAGGATGCCATCGACCGCCTTATCAGGGGCAGGACGACGCTTATGATAGCCCACAGGCTCTCAACATTGCGTAAGGCGAATAAGATAATCGTCGTCGATAAGGGCAACATCATTGAATTCGGTTCGCCCGACGAGCTGATGGCGCTCAAGGGCAAGTATTATAAGCTCATCAAGATACAGTCGATGAGCGAGCGTGCGGAGGCTGAGAGAGCCGCCGAGAATTTTGAATAAGGGGGGCGCTTGAATGGCAAGGAATTTTATCGACGGCAATGAGATACGCCTGACCGTCAAGGATAAGATATTCTGCGACGTGGAATTCTACACGGGGCAGAAGTTCAGCGACCTTGAGCCGAGGCGCCTTTTCCCCGTCAGCGGTCTTAACGATTATATCACTTTCCTCGACTCCGAGGGCGAGGAGCAGTTCATACTGCGCCGCCTTGACAATATGGAGCCTCATCAGCGTGAGCTGCTGCAAGGCTGCCTCGAGGAATACTACCGCATACCCAAGATAAAGAGGCTCAAATCATTCAGCGAGAAGCATTGCATATGGCTCTGGACTGTGGAGACCGACCGAGGTGAATTCACCTTCGAGATAGTCAACCATATCCGCTCGCTCAAGATGTTTTACGACAAGCGCATACTTGTCAAGGACAGCAACGATAACCGCTACGAGATACCCAATATCTATGACCTTGACAAGCGCAGCCAAAAGCTCATTTTGCCGAATATGTGATTTGCAGAAAGGAATTGATAATATGAAATTGATCCTTGCGATCGTCAATAACGACGACAGCGCAGTAGTCTCCGCAACGCTGACCAAAGAGAAATTCAGCGTCACCAAGCTCTCCACCACGGGCGGCTTCCTGATGATAGGCAACACCACCCTGCTCATCGGCGCCGAGGACGACAGAGTCGCCAGAGCCAAGGAGATAATCCACGAGCATTCGAGGACCAGGAGCAAGGTCGCCATGACCACCGATTCCTTCGGCAGAGGGCTTCAGAACGGCAGCCTCGAGGAGGAAGTGACCGTCGGCGGTGCTACAGTATTTGTGCTCGATGTTGAGAGCATGGATAAATATTGATGATCAACGGAGAAATAATATGATAAAGAAGTTTTTAAGCGTTATCCTTGCCGCTGCAATGCTGCTTTCATTCGCCGTTTTTGCCTCGGCGGAGAAGACGGGCGAGCTTAAATTCTCGGCGGACGGGGATTTCACCATACTGCACCTCAGCGACATGCAGGACGACCGCTACCCCGCCTACGATATGCTGAATTTCGTGCGCCTCGCTATTGAGAATACCGACCCCGACCTTATCGTCATCACGGGCGATATCGTTGAGGATTGGCGGCTCGGCGACTTCGGCGTGGACGCTCAGAACGGCAGGGAGGGCGTCAAGGTCGAGGATATCCACGGCGATCTGGTCTATGACGAGACGCTCGACAATGTAAAGGTCGCAGTCGATAACATCTTTTCGATTATCGAGGAGGCGGGCATCCCCTATGCCGTTACACAGGGAAACAACGATTATAAGGCCGGTATATCCAACGAAGACTGGCTCAAGATATACGCTCAATACGAGCACTGCCTTGTGCGGGACGACAGCCCCGACGAATCGGGCAGGATAGACTATAACCTTGAGATAAAGGGCAGCAGCGGCAAGACCGCATTCAATCTTTGGCTCATGGATTCGGGCAGGAGCTCCGTCAACGAGGAGCAGATAGCATGGTATAAGTCAAGGAGCGCCGAGCTCGCGGTCGCGAACGGCGGCGAGCCTGTGCCCGCAATGGCGTTCCAGCACATCAACACCTCGGATATCGGCAATCTCTTTGAGAAATGCCATATCTATGACGATGGCGCGATAATAAAGGACGGCGAATGCTACCGTCTCAACCAAAATGTTGCTCACGGCTACAATATCGGGGCGGTCAAGCCCGGTGAAACGAGCGACGAATTCAGCGCGTGGAAGGAGCAGGGTGACGTTATCGCCGCTTTCTTCGGCCACTGGCACAACGAGGGCTATTCGGGCATTGTCGACGGCATTGAGCTGGGCTTCACCTACGGCTGCCAGTTCGCCAAATACGGCCCCTACGGCTACAGGGTCATCACTCTGCATGAGGATGATATAAAGAATTACGGCAACGAGCTTTATGTCTACAACGGCTCGGTCAAGCGCGGCGACGTCAGCATCACTAAGCAGGAGGACGCCCCCTACAGCGTGATAGGCACGCCCGCCGCAAAGGTTTATATGACGATAGTCAACCTTTTCAAAAATCTTGTCTATCAAATTCAGTCGATATAAGGCTGCGGTGATTGACAAACGCCGATTTTTTGCTATAATATATACGATAAATTATCAAATACGCTATAGGAGTGATAATATGCCATTAGTAACAAGCACCAAAATGTTTGAGGACGCTTATAAGGGCGGCTACGCCGTAGGCGCTTTCAACGTAAACAACATGGAGATAATCCAGGGTATCGTTCAGGCGGGCACCAAGCTCAACGCTCCCCTGATCCTTCAGGTTTCCAAGGGCGCAAGAGCCTATGCAAACCACACCTACCTTGTAAAGCTCGTTGAGGCGGCTGTTGAGACTTCCGGCCTGCCCATCGTCCTTCACCTTGACCACGGCCCCGATTTCGAGACCTGCAAGGCCTGCATCGACGGCGGCTTCACCTCCGTTATGATCGACGGCTCACATCTTCCTTATGAAGAGAACGTCGCTCTCACCAAGAAGGTCGTTGACTACGCTCACGATCACGGCGTTGTAGTCGAGGGCGAGCTCGGCAGACTTGCCGGCATCGAGGATGACGTTAAGGTCTCCGACGAGGATTCCTCCTACACCAAGCCCGAGGAAGTCTGCGATTTCGTCGGCCGCACCGGCGTTGACTCCCTTGCTATCGCTATCGGCACCAGCCACGGCGCATATAAGTTTAAGCCCGGTCAGGATCCCAAGCTCCGCATCGACATCCTTGAGGAAGTCGAGAAGCAGCTCCCCGGATTCCCCATCGTCCTTCACGGCGCTTCCTCCGTCATTCCCGAGTTTGTTGAGGAGATCAACAAGTACGGCGGCAAGATGGATAACGCTATCGGTATCCCCGAGAGCGAGCTCCGCAAGGCAGCCGAGCACGCAGTTTGCAAGATCAACATCGACTCCGACCTTCGTCTTGCAATGACCGCAGCTATCAGAAAGTATATGGCTGAGAATCCGTCGCACTTCGACCCCAGACAGTATCTTGCCCCCGCCCGTGCAGCTATCGAAGGCATGGTCGAGCATAAGATCCTTGAGGTCCTCGGCTGCGCCGGCAAGGCATAAGATCTAATATCATCATTAAGAGCCGGTCGCTTGCAAAGCAAACGATCGGCTTTTTTACGGGAGAATTTATGAGTATTCTGAGAATAGCGCTGCTCCAGATATCGCCCTGCGGCGGCATCGAGGCGAATCTTGTCAAGGGGCTTGAATGCTGCCGCAAAGCAAAGGAGATGGGCGCGGATATCGCCCTTTTCCCCGAGATGTGGAGCAACGGCTACGGCATATTCGGCAGAGGGTTTGAGGAATGGTCGGGCGAAGCGATACCTGCCGACGGTGAATTCGTCGCCGCCTACGGCGCTCTCGCGGCGGAGCTTGATATGGCTATAGGTGTTACTCTGCTTGAGAAATACAACGGCGGCTGCCGCAATACCCTTGTGCTCTTTGACCGACGCGGCGAGCGGAAGCTGACCTACGCCAAGGTGCACACCTGTGACTTCGACATCGAGCGACACCTTACCCCGGGCGAGGATTTCTATGTCACGGAGCTTGATACCGCCTGTGGAGCGGTCAAGGTCGGCGCAATGATATGCTATGACAGGGAGTTCCCGGAGAGCGCAAGGATACTCATGCTCAAGGGTGCGGAGCTTATCCTCGTGCCGAATGCCTGCCCGATGGAGATAAACCGACTCTCACAGCTTCGGGGCAGGGCGTATGAGAATATGCTTGCCGTCGCCACCTGTAATTACCCCGAGGACGGCACGGACTGCAACGGCGGCTCAAGCGTATTCGACGGCGTTGCTTATCTGCCGGAGCTTGAAGGCTCAAGAGACACCTGCATTTTGCAGGCGGACGGGGGCGAGGGGATATTTGTCGCCGAGCTTGACCTCGATATGCTGCGCCGCTACCGCGAGAGCGAGGTGCACGGCAACGCCTACCGCCGCCCGAAAAAGTATTCCCTGCTGACCTCGACCGAGATATCGCCGCCGTTTGTCAGGGATGATCGCAGAGAATAAAAAACAGGTACGCCCTTTGGGCGGACTCAGATAAGGATAAGTCGGTTTTGAGAGGCTATTTTCCGCCCATACTTCATAAAAAATCTCGGTAATACACAAAGTATTGCCGAGATTTTGTTATTTTGTCTGAACGAAAAATATCTCGCTCAAAACTGCTATGCACCCTGAAGCGGAGCGCACAGTTTGCGTATGGTGACGTCCTGAATTCTTGACACTTAAAAATTATTCGCTGAGTTCTTTTATAATTGCCTTAAATTTATCGGTATCGCGCACCGAATCAAACTCATCATGAATCATCCATTTATCTCGAAGTATTTCGCGAAGAGTTCTTGTGTCAGAAGTCTCGAAATCGGTTTTTCGCTCGATTATTTCGCCGACTAATACCGCACTGTATCTCTGTTTATCGGGACGATTATCAAAAGCCTTCGCATCTTCAACAGCCAGATGCAGGTGCTTATACATATTATCGTAATCCTTCAAAAGCGCATATCTTTTGGCAATATCAAAATTGAGCCACGCTGTGCCCCAATTATTGTTTGGTCTGTTGCCGTCAAGGATAAGCTTCTCCAATTCAAACACTTTTTTCAACACAATAAGCTCTGTTTCGTTATCAACTACATCCGCATCCGCTAAAAGCCAAATAAATGAATGCAGATTTTCATAACTTTTCATAATCGAGTCCCGCAAAAAAGGCAGCTCTTCTTCTTTTTTCAGTGCCCACCATATCTGCAATTCACGGCAGTTTTTCATCGAGGGCAGTGTTTCGTAAATTTTTCTGCCGATTTCTTTTCTCCCATGCAGACAATGATTAAACGCAAGTCTCGCGGTTGCCGCAAGCCGTATGCTTTGATCAGGACAATATTTCATAATTCTTTCGCCCAGGGCAGTGATTTCGGAATCATACATTTCCATATTTTCTTTCCATTCCGGAATGTTACCGTCATCATCGCCCGAGGCAAAAAGAGCATACATCAGTTTATCGAGCAGAATGTAATTATTCGGATATTCCCTAACCCCCTCACGGGCAACAGCAATACACTCATCTATCTCGCCCCTGCTTATGGCAAGCTGAAAGCGTTCAAGATATTTTTCTACATTTTCCATTTCCGTTATTTCATCGACACCCATAAGATTATCGGTGGAAACGCCAAAAAATGATGCAATGGTAGGCACAAGCTCAATATCAGGATAGCACGAGCCGTTTTCCCAACGTGACACGGATTGACACGACACACCGAGTACCTGTGCAAATTCCTCCTGCGTGATCTCTCTTTCTTTCCGCATTCTTTTTATCGTTTCGCCTATATTCAGTTTCATAGTAGAACCTCTCTTTCAATGATTGAAAGCGGCGCCTCTTTCTAAATATATTATCGCATATTAAGCTCTTCGATTCAATACCACGAACAGAGAGTTTTTTTCACGGGTTTAGTGAAAATTGAAAGAGAATAAGTAAGAAAGCAGCAAAACTTAAAGTTTTGCTGCTCTGATAGTTAAACAGTATTAATTTTGTGCAATAGTATTTCGACAAATGAAGTGTTTGCTCCGCTCATTAAATATTTAACTGTACTTTATTCAAAAAAATT
>ERZ1034719.621-NODE-621-length-19723-cov-4.660921_pt1 | contig 19723 bp, 14 predicted proteins | sample MGYA00520703_ERZ1034719 | MGnify/ENA primary metagenome ERZ1034719 (study PRJEB33766, sample SAMN09781716) | gut metagenome | biome: gut microbiome | host: Homo sapiens | place: Madagascar | study: EMG produced TPA metagenomics assembly of the PRJNA485056 data set...
CTGTATATCTGATACACAAGCTGACCTGTATCCGTATTCTTTGCCTCTCGGCAGTGCCACCAATAATACTCAACATTTGCCGACTGTGACTCCAACTCCACAGATAGAGTCACCGGAACATCATTTGTTGTAGAGACTTTATCTGTCTGAACCTTGATTTTAGGAGCTTTGTCAGAATAATTGTACGCCCATACACGGCTTTTCTCGTCGCCGGCAACCATTGTCCAACTTACCAGACGCGAAGTTTCATTTTTATTGATTATCTTGAACTCCCCGTTCTCACCAGGATTATACAGATAGTTGAAATTATTGTCGTTCAATAGTTTAATTGAAGACATATCAATACTTTTCAACTTATTGTCGCGTATAAATAGATAATTCAATAATGCACAACCATTAAGGTTGATGTCTTCAAGCTCATTGTCATTTATCGCCAGGTAATACAACTTCGGGAAACCGCTTGCATCAAAAGACTTCAATTTGTTGCAGGACAAATCAATGTATTCCAAAGCAGGGCAGCCTCGTAAATCGATGGATGTCAGCTGGCAGCCTTTAGCAACTAACTTTTTCAATTTCCCGTGTGTGCCAAACTTCACCGACTCCATATTTACACAACCGCTAAGGTCCAAGGTTTCTATATTTTCTAAAAATTCCAGTCCTGAAGCAGAGATGATTTTTTCGTGATATACATTCGGCACGTCGAATCCTTTGATTTCCTTTACTTCACCATAAGTGATTTTGCTTGCATCCTTGATCTTGTTTTCAAAGTTCAACGCCAAGGCAAAATTTTTCTCAAAGTATTTAGTGATATCTTTTTCATCTGTAAGAACAAGTTGCACCACAACATCACAACTCGCCATCAATGAGCCGTCAGGTGTAGATGCAGTAATTCTGGTATTGCCCCTCATATTGCCGGTCACAAGACCATTCTCATCGACACTCGCTATGTTCTCGTCATCAGATTTCCAGACGAGTGAAGAAAAGAACTTTCCTTTTTTTGCTGTTTCAGGAAGCACTACCACATCAAGTTGCTTAGTTCCTTCGTCATTGATATAAAGCGTGGACGGCTCAATGCTGAAGCTTTCGACAGATGGCGCATCTTTCTTGCAATTCACGAGCAGCGGAACTGACAAAGAGAGAATAAGTAGGGTGGATAAAAATCGTCCCATAGTGTTATCGTTTGAAATTGAATAATAATTCATTAAGTCATTTTGCCAAAGATATACAAAAGATGAATTATATCAAATACGTAATGTTACCTATACTTCAGGTAATTTAGTAATATTCAAAAAATAACCTGCGGTAAGAATAGACAAATGTTTATCACTGATAGTTCTCAGCGACAACATTATACGAGCAGAGTGACACATCCTCCTCTAAAAGCGGGAGGCTGCTGTTGCCTATGGTGACATCGACATAGATAGGGAAGTGGTCGGAGGCATCGGTGATTGTTCCGCATGTGACGCTCTTGCAGACCTCTGTTTTGGTGACGTTCACATCCGGACATCCTTTCCAGAGGAAGATGTAGTCAATGCAGATCAGGTTGTCCGGCTGATCGGGATTGTAAAATGTGGACAGGTCCGTTCTGGACAGCACCCGCCATTCGGAAGTGAAGTTCTTTAACTCTACTGCGTATGGTCTGGTGTTCATGTCCCCGCAGAAAATCACCGGTTTGCCTTTCTTCGCGTACTCGGCCTTGACTTTGTCAGTAATCAATTTGGTATGTTTGGTGAATGCATCTTTCTGAAGGTGAGAACCTAATAGGATAAAGTCCTCAAATTCCATAAACAGGCATATCCTATCCTCATTATATTTGGTGTCTGATGGCTCAATTTTCTTGAGTTCAAGATATGCAGGATTTCCTGTCGTTTTCAGTTTGTCGGGATTATAGGTAATCATATTGCCCATACCGAGTTTTGCGCTTCGAGAGTATTTTTCCCAACCTAAATATTTTGCAATAGTGCTTGCGTCATTAGGTATGCTTCTAACCTCATTCATTACCGCTACATCTGCCTTGAGCTCCCTGGTGACATCAGCGATCAACTTGGTGCTTGAATTTCCGCCTTGAGAGCATTGGCCGATATTGTAGGACATGATCCTGTACTTCTTGTCAGCCTTGAATTCGAGCTGGGCGAAGCGATGGACATGTCCAGACATGAATTCCTTGGACAGGAGGCTTCTGTTCATTGACCCTGACGCTGATGTAAATGTAACATCCACACGGTCAGACATTTGTGAAGGCACGACTATGTAGAATGGCGTGGATTTGGATTCGTTGAGCATCGGCGCATTCAGCGTCTTCAGAGTGTAGGTCTTGCCGTTCTTGAAAGTGACTGCTATATTGTTCAGCTTGTCATTGCCTTTCATCTGGAAACACAAAACGCTGGACTCGCTGGCAAGCAATATCTTGGTGGCGCTGGTCGAAGCCTGATTATGATATGCAAGGGTTAGTGCTGACGGATCGAATGTGCCGGACTGATAAGTCTGTGAAGTAGGCGAGTTGCCGGCGTTGGAAGCCGGATAAACGACATCCGTAATTCTGGTTTGTCCGGTAGCGCCGCTTTCGTATTCAAATATGCCTTTGGTAGACCCTTCTCCTGATTTGAGGCGGAAAACAGATTCTCCTGCATCTCCTTTTACATACACCTTGTCGCCGGCGGACCACAACAGATTGATTTGCTTGTCGTATTCTGTGCCGATCGAAACCTTCGTATCAGAATCTGCAATGCCGATTTCCAATTCTTCTATCGGCCCGTTACAATTATCTTTCGTGCAGCCCGCTGCCAAAAATGCGGCAGCGAGCAACATATAACAAATTCTTTTCATAAAGTCCTGCGGATTAGTAGATATCCAGTTCGGCTACTTTTACCATGCTAAGAGCGCCAGCATTGCCAGCATTATTCCAGCCTTTTTCGAAATGTATGAATACATATCTGGCAGAAGTAGGCTCTATTTTATTATCCCACCATGTGTTTTTGTTCGCCCCATAATAATCATTAATGCTTGTGCTTGTATTAACTTCCTTTGGGAAAGTAGTTGTCGTTATTCCTTCAGGCCAAGTAAACTTCCTATTACTATCAAATTCAGTAAATTTTATGATTTCGCTATTATTTGGAAGTGTTTTAGTAAATCCAACATGGAAAGTGTGAGGAGGATTGTATGACTGGGTGCCATAGATGTCATAGGTTTTACCGTCTTTAGTGTATGTGATTCCATATTTAGGCTCATTCTTGTCCTCCGTTTCCTTAGATTTGATTTTGATTCCATTAATTTTCTGAACTGAACCTAAATCAATGACAACTGTGTGAGGTCCAGCCATTTCAGGACCGGTTTTCTTTGCATTAAGTTGCCTACGGAATTCCCACCATGAAAGGTCATTACCATCAATCATATATTTGGCCGGACCGTAAGGAACGCCTTTGTATGTGTCATTATCTCTTTCTGAACCTTGAGCCAGGATACTCCACTTCGCCTTTTTGCCCAACTTCCAAGGGGTAAAGCGATGAAGAGTTCCAGCTGCATAATTGCCTTTTGTCCTGAACGACCTTACCTGGACAGCACCGTTTTTCAAATGAACATAGACAATGGCATTGCATGTAGCATAGCTTTTTTCCATTGGTCTGATGGACAGATAGAAGTTGACTGGCTCTGTTGCGGATAGTTGGATACCATCTTTCGGGCAATTGAGGGTAACTGTCCTTTTGTCTCCATCCATGTGTTGCCACACGACGGAAGTCACGTAATCTTTATCGTCAAATCCAATAACCGGAATGCAAACTATGCTGCTCGCAGGCTTCAGTACGATTTGCTCACTAGTTGTTTCGCGGTGGAAATACATGATCGGAGACTTCGGATCGAAACTGTTTTCGGCATATTCCTGTGTAGCGTCTTTCTCAGGAATCAATGACGCCGCATCTTTAATCGGAATGTTGCTTATGAGCGTACTGTTCGGCACAACAGCACTCGCCGGATATACCACATCCGTAATCACTTTAGGGAACGCATCGCCGCTTACGTGCTCGAAGACACCATTTGCCGTGCCGGCACCCTCTTTCAGGCGATAAACTGAGACATTCTGCTTCCCTTCTATGCCCATATTTTCGATAACCGCAATCTCATCCCCATCGCTCCACACTATAGGGAACAATTTGTTCACTTTATCCTCTTCTCCGAGCTGAGTCTTGGTAGAAGCCAAGCCGATTTCCAAAAGCGCTTTCTCTCCGGTCGGTTCATTGTTCGGCTGAACATTCTCTTTAGCGCAAGAAGCCATGACAATCATGGCCATTGCCAATACTGACAGTCTTTTCATTACCATTCCTCCTCAATAATTTCCAACTCTTTGATATCACTCTGGAAATCGCTTCCAGTAACAACAGCGAATTCCTGATCTCCGGCTATTTCCACAATGGATATCTCCGGGCTTTTGTAATCCTTCGTTTGTACCATTTCTTTATTGAATATTGTTAATTAATTTATTATCAGCATCATGACGACCGTCATGCTCACCAGCACCAGTCCGATAAGCGACTCGTAAGGAATCAGCCTGAGCCTTTCCTTGAGCTCCATTCCGATGGAACCTCCGGTGGCGTGGAAGAACGAGCCGTGAGGAAGGTGGTCCAGGACAGTGGCACCGGCATTGGTCATGGCTGCGGCCCATACGGCATTGACCCCGGCCGCCAGAACGGTCTGCGCGAACGATGCGGAGGCTATGGTGGCGCCGGCGGTCGTGCTGGCAGAGGCTGCGCTCATGAGGATTGACGAAACAGGTGCGATCAATGCCGCGCCGCCTTCCCATCCGGAAATCAGGCTTATCAGCAAGTCCTTGACAGCGGAAGCCTTGATGACACCGGCAATGGTTCCCGTTCCCACCAAAAGTACCGCGATAGATGACATTTTTTCGAGTCCGTAACTCATGCTCTCTCCTGTGCTTTTCCATTTGCGTGTCGCGATGACACCGGCCAGACCACCGACAGGCAATGCGATTGCAGGGTCGATGGCGATTCCGAACAACGGCCGCAGAACCATCAGAAGGACAGCCACAAGCGGGCCCGTGATACTTGCCATAAATGATGGCAAATCTGTTCTGGCACTAGTCTCTTCCGCGTCCTTCATATCGGAAAAACCCTTGTCGGGAAGCATTGGAAGTATTATGAATATCAGCGCAGCCAGACCCACCAATGCCGGCACGATTCCAGCCGCCATTACAGATGACAGTGGTGCATCGAAGTTCTCTGCCGCAATGATGGTGTTGGGGTTCGGCGAAACGATATTTCCGCATTTTCCGCCACCGATCATCGCTAAAAGCACTTTCCCCTTCGAAAGGCCCATCTCCTTGCCGATCATGATGGCGATTGGAGCGACTGTGATTACAGCCACGTCGATAAAAACTCCCACGCCGGTCAGTATGAATACGGACAATGCCAATGCAAGGAAAACATTGCGCCGTCCTGCTTTCTTGACGATGGTCAGCGCGATTTTGTCAGCCGAGCCGGTCTTGACCAATACTCCGGTAAGAACTCCTGCCGCCAAGATGCGTACGATGGCAGGGGATATGTCTTTCACGCCGGAAAACATCTCCTTGACTGTCAAGTCGAAGCCCCATCCGGAAAGCAAACCGCTGACAATTGCGCCTAGAATCAGTGCGTAGACAGGCAGGCATTTCTTCAATATCAGGATAATTGCAAGCGTAAGTCCGATTGCAACTGCAAGTGCGCTATTCATTGAGCAGTAATCTTTTAACGGTTTTGTAAATATTGAATTCAGCAGTCTCCGGACGCATTGCCTCGGCCAGGCTCATTTCCTTCGGACTTGCGGCCGCGATAATCCCGAAGCCGCCGTCACGCAGCATCTGCCCGTCACGGATCGCCCCGCTTACGAGCATTACCGGTATTCCCTTTCTTTTCGCCCTTTCCAGCACTCCAGACGCCGTTTTTCCTTTCAATGTCTGATAATCCGAGCACCCCTCGCCGGTTATGACGAGGTCGGCACCTTCAATGGCCGAATCGAAATCAATCTGGTCCAGCACCAGGTCCACGCCGCGTTTCAATTCCGCACCAAGATACGCGCGAAAAGCACCGCCAAGACCGCCTGCCGCACCTGCACCGGCCATATCGCTTACGTCAATGCCTGTGTCAGCCAATATTTTCAATGCATATCCGCGCAGCCTTTCTTCCAGGATTTCCACGTCCTCTTCCGAAGCCCCTTTTTGCGGACCGAAAACACGGCTTGCCCCATGGGCTCCTATATATGGCGTGTCCACGTCGCACGCTACCGTAAACGACAGGCCGCTGGCCCTTTCCAGAAAACCGTCTGCGCTTATCATTCCCATTCCGCCGTCATTGGTCGCGCTGCCGCCGAGCCCGATGAGGAAGCGCCTGCAGCCTTTGTCGATGGCGGCCAATATCAGCTCGCCCAGTCCTTTGGTAGTGGCAATCAGTGGATTGCGCTCTTCTTTGGTAAGAAGTGTCAGTCCGCATGCCGCTGCGGATTCGATTATGGCGAGGTCCCCGGCAATTCCATAAGCGGCTTTCACCGGTCTGCCCAGCGGGTCGGAGACTTCTGCCCATTCCAGATGCCCTCCCAATGTTTCCACGAGTGCATCCACGGTGCCTTCTCCACCGTCAGCGACGGCCAGCCGGACAATTTCGCAGTCGGGATATACCTCGGCCACGCCCTCGGCAGCAGCCCGGGCTACCTCCGAAGATGACAGGCATCCTTTATATGAATCGCATGCGATGACTATCTTTCTCATACCTTGATGAATATGTCTTTTTTATACATGAAGTAAAGAATCAGGTAGACGAGCACCAGGTATCCGGACCAGAACAAGACATTGTCCCATCCTTCTCCCAGCCGGGTGCACAATCCGCCCAGGAAGAAATTGACCGTATATTTCAGGTCAATGATCTTAGGCAGCATGAAGATCGCTATGGAGTTCATGCCTACCACTTTAAGCGGAAATGCCCATTTCTGATAACCTTTCACGTCGATCAACCAGTAGAAAAGAGCCAGCATTGCTACGGAATATCCTCCAACGACAAGTGTGAAACTGCTGCTCCACAGCTTTTTGTTCAGAGGAAGCCAGTGGGACCATATCAGGCCGACAATTGTCATGACTGTCGCAGCACCGATCATATACAGGCATTTCTTGTTTCCGCTTGACTTGCTGTTCCGGATAAATTCGCCTGTGAAGTTGCCCAGCATGGCAGTGACTATGGCCGGGAAAGTGCTCAACAGACCCTCCGGATCATATATTCCCGGTTTATAAATCAGGTTCGGGAACAATGTCCTGTCGACATAGGCGGCAATGCTGCCCTCCAGGCTGAGAGGCGAAGTCCCTGCCGGCGCATCCGGAGCGACAATGAAGCTGATGGCTCCATACACTATCAGGATGAGCGCCGCAATGATGATTCTGCCTCGTGGCTTGAAATTGATATACAATATGGATGCGAACATTCCGGCGACACCGATGCGTTCCAGCACGCTGAAGAATCTCTGCGGGCCGCTCTGCAGTTTCAGCAATCCGTTGCATATCATTCCCAGGAACACCAAAACGGCTGCCCTTATGAAGATTTTCTTGTATATCTGCCATCTGGTCTTGCCGATTTTCACCTGCTTGGCATAGGAGTAGGGGAATGACACTCCCGCTATGAATATGAAAAGCGGAAAAATTGTATCGTGATGAGCCAGGCCGTCCCATGCTACATGGTGCATCTGGTTCTCCAGCCAGAATGATTCGCCGCCCGGAAACAGGCAGCAAATCGCTCGGATAAGGTAGGCGAGGCCGGCTATGAACAGCATATCGAAGCCCCTGAGCGCATCCAGAGACGCCAAGCGTCCGGTCGGTTGATTGTTACTCATTTAGCAATGCTGTATTATATTTGTTCCAGAGACTCTTCACTACTTCGATTTCATCTCCGCTCTTTTCAGTAGGGAAGCAGTCAGTCTCGAATATCCAGTTCCATTCATAATCCTTGCATTTCTGCGCGAAGTTATTTTGCTCGAAGTGCCCCCAATTGGCTAGGACGTCCTCGAAGAACAGATTCCATCTCTGCTTGTAGTAGCCGTTCATCATTCCTGACCACTGTTTGCAGGCATAGTCGAAGAGTTTGCAGTCCTTGTTGCCCCATGTTCCCAGAAGGTTGCGCGCATTCTGCTCGTAGAGAGCGGACTCTTCCGGCGTGGTTCCCATGGCCTTCGCGCTTTCGAGCCATACGCCGAGCAGGAATTCTTTTCTTGTGGCCAGCAGCGTATCCATATCAGAAATCAGGGCATCGAAAGCCTCTGCATTGGCCTTGAACGCTTCCATGTCACCATTTTTGTAGTCAGCTGCGAACTTCTGCTGAATCACCGAAGCGTAGTCGGTGAGCACCTGACGGGTAATGTCCACTATATCATAGCGATAACCGTCACTTTCAGCGAGCTCGTCAATGCAGGAGTAAAGATGCTCCCAGGCCTTTACAAGGTCAACGCGCTCGTAACATTTGTTGGTGTTGGTACAGCCCTTGGGGTTCTCCACGAATGTAGGACGTCCCGTGATTATGGACTCGTGACCGCCATTGTTCACATTGTTCTCGAATGCAGTAGCGAAAATACCTTTCCACGCTTCGACGGCAGCAGGTGAAAGCCTGCCGTAACGGTTTGTCGTATAATTCTTTATAAATGAGTCAATGTCCACAGGCCTGCCTTCGTTCCAGACATTTTCCAGCATGAGCGCGTAGATGATAGGGGTGTGTCCGATGCCCTCCGGAGTCAGACCGATTCCGCTCATCTTGCCCGAAGTCGAGTCCGCCAGTGCAGCAGCCGGGTCGTTGGCCACAGAAGTCGCGTTTCCGGACAATGTTATGTTCTGTCCGAAGTTCTGCAGCATGCACCAGAGCCAAGGCTTGCCATAGTAGGCGTGGGTACGGTTCCAAACCGGAAATCTCTCGCTCCACAGGTCGAGAATCAGCATCTTGTCATCCGGCACAGCAGAAAGAAGCGCCTGAATCTGAGGGTCATGCCAGAAATGTCTCTCGTGATGGAACATCCATCCCTGCATTACCCATACGGCATCGGGATCCACCTCCGACATCGCGTGGTAAACCTTGGCGCTTACCCCTTTCAGATATTCGGGGTCGTCTGTCGGCGGTATGTTTTCATTGAAGGTATCAGCTGTGTAATAATGGTTCGTGCCATAAATTTCCGTCTGCGTCTCGAGAAACAGCTTTCCGATTTCGGAGAACATGTCCTCGGACGGGTCCAGTACATAGGTTTTCGGGAAGTTCACCCACTGTGTGTTCTTCGCCTTCACGTCCGGGAATTTTTCTATCAATGCCGGTGGTACGTGGCCGGTGAACGACGACAGGATAGGAGTCATTCCCAATGATCTTTCGCGATAAAGTATCTGCTTCTGGAGTTCCTCGTGTTTTTCCATAAAGCTCAGAGGCAGAGGGCCTTGCCAGCCGTCCAGATTGCCCATCCAGAACCAGTTGAAATATGCAGGTCCGCTGAAGAAAGACTTCAGGTCCTCATCTGTAAGTCCAAGTTTATGATAGACCCTGCGCCAGATGGAATTCTGTCCAGTGATGGCCAAAGGCATATTGATACCGTTCAATGCCATCCAGTCGATTTCCTTCTGCCATCTGTCGAAGTCCCACCAACTCATAGAGTAGTTGAATGTGCAGTAGTTCAGGTAGTAACGCCATTTGTATGGAGACGTTTTCGTGGTCTTACCCTCCGGAAGTGGAAGGTCTTTCGGAAGTATTGTATGGCTTCCGCACCAGCTTAAATGGAAGCCGCAATACTCTCGCAGGTATTGTCCCAATGCACTTGCGATGCTGACGCCATTGTTTCCGCCGAGTACGATCTTGCCGTTCTCTGCACTGTATTCGAAGAAATCCATGCTGTCCGGACGCTCCTGGAGAAGACGGACTTCGAATTCGCCGGACCTTCCGGATGTGACTCGGTCAATGAGTCCCTTCACGGCCTTGATCTGTTCCTTTTCGGAGAAGACTGTCTGTGTTGCATTGTCATTCTTGCAGCCTGTAAACGAGAAGATGCTGATTACCAGTGCAATGATGAAGACATTGATGCGTGAGATGTTACTTTTCATTTGCTATGAGTTCTTTTGCGACCTCCAGAGGAGAGTCAAATGGTTTCGTGTTGCTGTGATAAGGGGTGTTGATCCATTCTTCTTTCCATTTTTCCATCATATCCGCTTTTTCGGAGAAATGGATTTCCAGTCTCGGGATGTAGTAATCCTTTATGAGCCCGGACCAGAATCTTGCGGCATAGTCCTCCTGCCAGCCTCCCCATGTGGTGATGAGCCTCTTGGCGTTGGCCTCCCTATGATCCTTTTCGATGCTGCTGCCTTCATTTCTTGCGTCAGCAATCCATCTGTCGAGCCTGTGGAGAGGATGGGATGCGAGCAGTCTGTCCACATCAGTAAGGAGTGCTACAGTCTTTCTCAATTCTTCCCTGCCTTTGTCCGTCTTTCCGAGTTTCAATGCCTTTTCATAATGTCTGTCAGCGAGTTCGCCCAGCCACAAAGATGCGAATTCTATGGCATCATTGAAATAGAGAGGGGAGTCCTTGCATTTGTCTGAAAGGCTCAGGAATATTTCCACTGCCTTTCCGAAGTCATCATTGATGTCGTGGCGGCTCTTTCTCCTCTGGTCAGGCACTACCGTCTGCCAGGTGAAACGCGGGTATGAATATAGTGAACTATATACGGATTTGTGCAATAGTTTCCAGGCTTCCCTCATCCTTTCGTCTCTGAATCCATAGCGTGCGCGATAGTAGCCTTCCAGCCAGCGGTCAATGTCAATGCTGTCTTTCGTCCAGCCCATGTCTGCAAGCAGTTCATAGACTACTTCATTGTTCTCAAGGCCTTCCGGGGCGCTGCCGAAGCCGACAAGATTGTCCGCATATTCTGAAGCAAGCGCTTCTGCCGATGCTGTGGCATACATGTCCAGGTCACCGGTCGGGAGAACTTTTCCTCCGAAATTCGGCACATAGCTGTATATCCACTTCTTTCCGTGGAAGCCCTGCTGGACTTTCCAGGTCTGCTCGGTGTGCCATACCCATTTCGGATAGTCATTGCCGAGGTCAATGATGATCATCTTGTCGTCAGGTACTTCAGAGAGCATTGCCTTGAGACTTTCCGGATCCCAGAAATCGTGCTGGTAGCCGAATGTCCATCCTTGAGTAACCCAGATGGCGTCAGGGTCGCCGGCGGTGATGGAACTGTAGATGGACTTGCCGTAGTCGGCGAGAAGTTTGTGCTTGCCGGCGGTATCGCCTTCTTCTACAGGGAGTTTCATTTCATTGAAACTGTCTGAAAGCCAATATTTTGCCTTGCCGAACTCGTTTTCCCATTCCTCTACGAAAAGTTTTCCGATTTTGCTGAACCATGGTGAGTCAGGGGAGAGCACGCAGGCATTGTCCTCAATCGGGAAGCCTCCCCAGGTGAGCTGTCTTGCCTGGATTTCAGGATGCTTTTTCATCAATGCGGGCGGGATGAATCCTGCGAATGCCGGGGCTACAGGTTCCATTCCGAGTTCTCTCATCCTGTCGAGTATCTTGTGCTGGAGCTTGACCTGCGATTTGTGCCAGTTGTCGTTGAGCGGGCCGTCGAAGCTGTTCAGGTTGCCCATCCTGTGCCATGGAAGGTGTGCTGCTCCCGTGAAGAACTTGTCGATTTCGTCAGACTCCAGACCGAGCTGCAGCCATACCCGTTTTGCGATGGCTTCTGCTGCCACGCTTGCCAGCGGCATGTTCACTCCGTGGAGGGCCATCCAGTCGATTTCCTGAGACCATCTGTCCCAGTTCCAGTATGGTGCTGTGTACCCGAATGTGCAGACATTCAGGAAATAACGCAGTCCGTAAGGGGAAACTGCTTCTTCTTTCCAATCCGGCCAAGCATTGGGAATGTCCAGTTTGCTTCCGCTCCAGCAAATCATTGACCCGCAGGCGTCGCGAAGGTATTTGTCCATCGCGTAGCAAATTGCGCTCGGGCTGCTGCCCTTGAGCGTGAGGTGGCCGCCTGTCGCTTCGATTTCATACATGTCCAGTCCCTCTGCGGTCTTCGGACTTGTCTGAATTGAAACATTTTCGAGTTTTCCCATCGTTCTTTCGAACACGCCTTCAGATGCTTTGACGATGTTGTCCCCTGCATCCTTCCCGCTGCTGCAGGAAAGGGCTAACGGCAGAATTGCAAATGAAGCTATAATTCCAATGATTTTTTTCATTGCTGAACCGGATTATTTAGATTTTAGTATTACTTGGAAGATGGGGAGAAGGTCAGTCCTCCCCACCTTAATTGTGCCTGCAGATTATTCTGCGATTTCGCACTGGGTCTTGATGTCGAGGTAGACTGGTTTCATGAAGAGCGCCTCGGCTGCCTCTACAGGGAGGTATTCATGGCCACTTGCATTAGCTTCCCTTACTGTGTCATCACCCTCAAACTGCTGGATTTGCATGATTCCATAGTAGTAGCGTGGAGTTGCTTCCCCTTCCTTCTTTCTTTCTGAACGGAAGATGATGTAGTCACCGGCGCGATAATTCTCCTTAATCTTATCCTTACTGGTATCTCCGGCATTGAGCAATTTGCGGAGAAGACCGCTGCCGCCTATATTGGTGACTTTCTCAGGATCCGTTTCTCCAAGAGTAGAGTTGTCAAGTTTTCTCTGGATTTCTCCGAGAGCGTAGAAAGCCTTGATCTTTTCGAGATTTGTAGTAGGGGTCTTGAGCTTGAAGAAAATTGCGTCAACAGCCTTGAAAAGTTCTTCTTTCTCGCCCCAGCCCCAACTGCCTCTGATATACTGCATTTTGAAAACTTTATCCGTTTCGGCCTTAGTTTTGTCGAGTTTGTGGTCTCCATATTGATAAACGTCGCACTGGCGTCCTACAGTTCCTGCTGAGAGTTTGTCGGCAGTACAGAATGTATAACCTCTCTGACTTCCTATCACACCAGTCTCAGTAGGTGAGATAAGTGTACTCTTTCTTAGAACATTGGCAAAGCAGAAGCTGACGTCTTTTCCGTCAACCGGGAGAACATCGTTGAGGCTGAGAACGTGCTCGATCTTGCCGTTCACCTTGACTCCGTGCATTGAGAAGAACGATTTGGTGTCGGATCCGGCGCCTGTATTCGGGGCCGGGTATTTATCCGGGGTGTTCTCGTTATTCTCAACCTTGTTGTCCGGATAAAGTGCTACTGCGTCATTGAACCATACGTCACCCTTAGGCTCTCCAGTTACTTTAGGAGTGTCGAAGTAGAATGTCTTGGATGCACTGCCGTTGGAAAGAACTACCTCGATGGCATTGATTTCTTTCGAGTCTGCAAAGAATTCAGCGGTAGCTGTCGTTCCTGTTACAGTTCCGTCCTGAGCCTCGCCGACTACGCTATAGCTGCCGTCTGCCGCTTTTTTAGCTCCAGTGAAAACGGCCTTTGTTACGGCTGCGCTGCTGGTAATGGATCCTGTAAGAGCGACAGGTTCTCCATAAGCGAGAGTCTGTACTGTTTCAAGTTTGAAATCTGCATCAAGTGCCTTCTTGTTGTCATCGTTTTTGTCGCAGCTGGCGAACAACATGGTAAGTGCTGCTGCGAAAAGTAATGATTTTTTTATGATTTTGTTGATTTATGTTGTTGATAATAAATTATTTATTCCATTTCAATGTCTGCGATAACAGGGAAGTGGTCGGAAAGGAGCCTTTCTTTGCAGACGCTGGTTTCAAGAAGTTTTACACCATTGCCCTTTCTGCTGTAGATGTAGTCAATCTTCATGGATGGCTTCATCGTGCTGTATGTCAATTCCCTGTTTGTGAGATCATCCCAGCCTTTTCTGAGGAATGCCATTTCCGGGCTGTCAGGCTCGGCATTCATGTCACCTGCCAGGAATACTGGATTCTTGATGCTCTTCACCTTCTTCTGGATGAATTTGACCTGCTCAAGTCTCAATTCCGCGGAACTTACTTCCAAGTGAGTGCAGATGTAGGTAATAATCTTACCGTCAGGAAGTTGGATGTCTGCTATGAGCATTGCCCTCTGTTCCTTCTTTCCGATGTTCGGGAGAAAGACTCTTTCGCTGCGGACGATAGGGTAGCGGCTCAGAAGTCCGATGCCGTAATAACCTCCGCGGTAGTCAATGGTCTTGCCATAGATTCCGAACATTCCGGTTTCTTGAGCGAGTTCATTGATGAACTTGACGCCATTTTGTTTCGGAGCTCTTTCACGATGCGTGTCCCAATCGCATTCCTGAAGCGCGACGACGTCAGCATCAAAGGATTTGATATAGGAGCCGATTTCCGTCATTGAGGCGAGTTCTCCGAATCTGAGATTGTAGCTCATCACGCGCAGTTTGCCGTCTCCTGCGAAGCTGTTCATGCAGAAGAGAAGTGCAACAGCGACTGTGACAAATCTGAGTTTTTTGGTCATAATTTTATTTTTTCGATAGTAATTCTGTAATAATCAAGGTTTACCGTTTTCTTGCTTTCAGCGGAGCGGCACACGTATTCCGGAGGGCAGATGACGTAGAGACTCCATCCCTCTGCACCTTCAGAAATGAATGAACGGCAAGAATATGATGCGATTTTCGCTACAAGTTCTTTTTCGAGTCCGTTCTTCACCCGTCCTATTATGACTGCATTTTCTGAAAGCTTAACTCCCTTTTTGCTGAATATTACATCCAGTTGGGCGATCTTGTCTATTCTGCCCGTGTAGATGGTTGTCCTGCCGGGGATTCCTGTCTGAATGTGAATGTCGGCACCGCTCAGGAATACATCCGAATCATATATTCCGTCGAAATCGGAAATTGCAGTTTTCGTGATGATGCCGCAGCCTTTGGTTACCTGCTTTCCTGTCGGCTCCTGCTGTGCGAAGAGTGGCCAGACATTGTTGTCCTTGCAGATCTTCAGAAGCGGGGTTTCCGTCCCGACTGTGAAGTCCATTCTGTCGAAGAAGAACATCACTGCCTTTTTGCCTTCTTCGCCGAGGATGTGATTCTTCGCTATGCCGATGTCTCTGCGGACGAAATAACTGTTTTCATCCTTGAGGTCTGTGAAGTAATCGACGCAGAATGCATTGTTGGCATTCATCTCTGACGGCGGTTCAGGCAGTTCCGCAGCTGGTGGTGTCGGTGGAACTGGTTCTGGTTCATTGTTTTTGCCGCAACTGCAGAGCAAGGCAATGACGAGGGTTGTATATAGAACTTTTCTCATGTCAATTCTCCTCATAAATTACGTCAGCCATCACGAAACAATGGTCGGAAAGGTCTGCTCTCGCAATGATTTCATAACGTTCTGACTTCCATTTCTTCGGGAATCCCATGACGTAATCAAGTTTCCTGTTCGGTTTGTTTGACGGAATGGTGAATCCTGTCCCTTCTCCGATTTCCTGCCAGGTGTTCTTGGCATACCTGATCGGATCGCTGTCTTCGGTGGCGTTGAAATCACCGATCAGAAGGGTCGGAGTCAATTGGTCTTGCCCGAAGATTTTCTTGTTTACATCTGCGATGTTCTGAATTGTAATTTCCGGACTTTCCAGTGCAAGATGCGTGGTCGCGACTCTCACGGTGCCGCCTTCAGGCAGGCAGATGTAAATCCATCCGGTGCTGCGAGGTTCGCGCGCGCCTTTTATGGTGCTGGTAATCTTTTCTGCCTTGAGGAAAGGATATTTGCTCAAAAGTGCCACTCCGAAACCGCCTCCCTGATAGGAGAACGACTGGCACCAATATGGGAACATCCCTGTTGCCGCTGCGAGCTCATTGAGGAAATCTCTTTTTCCGTTTCGGGTGGTCATGTAATCCACTTCTTGTAGGCAGACTACGTCCGGATCGTACTTTTTGATGAGTTCCGCATACGGAGCGGCCTTGTGGCTGGCGTATGCGGCTCCTTCCTTGATGTTCATTGACATCACCCTCAGACGAATCCTCTCACCGGCATTGGCTTGCTGGAGTGAGAAGAATGTCGTCAGAGTGACAATCAGTGTAATGATATGTCTGAACTTTATCATTTTGTGCAGTTTCTGTTGTTATCTATTCATCAGTCCCATCCCGGGTTGTTCGGCGCAAGGTTAGGATTCATCTGCATCTGTGTGAACGGAATCGGGAGAAGATAGTTCTTGCCCGCGTCGAATGTCCTGTTCGCTTCGAGAACGAGGTAATCCTTGCCGTTCACGGACTTCCATTTGAGGTCGGAAAGTTTGATTTCAAGCCTGCTCTGGTCCAGATAGTCTTTCCTTACTCCGAGAAGAGGCTTTCCGAGAAGTTCACCTTGTTTCCATCTGATGATGTCGAAGTATCTTTGTCCTTCGAAGAACAGTTCCACGCGGCGCTCTCTTCTGATTTCTGTGCGGATATCAGATCCTGCAGGAGGCGTAAGTGTCATGTGGACCATTCCGACGCGGTCGCGCAGGAGATTGATGCTTTTGTCCAAGTCGGTCTGTGTAAGTGTTCCGAGCTGTTCCTTGGCTTCTGCATAATTCAGAAGCACTTCCGCGTATCTGATGAAGATGATGTCGTTGTCATCGTGCCCCACGAACTTGACAGTTTCCGGTTCTACGTATTTTCTCATGTAGTAGCCCGTGTAAGTCATGCAACCATTCTTGGAATTGTCAAATTTAGGATATGTGAAGACCGTTTTGTCAGTATTCAGCTTGTCGCCGCTTGCTCCGCCTTCCCATTTTGTTCCTGGAGTGAGGATGGACTGGGTCATTCGCGGGTCTCTGTCTTTGAATACGTCTTCGTAGCTTGTTGCGCTGTCCGGATTCCATATTTGTCCGTCCTTTGTGAGATAGCACTCTATCATGCTTGCCGTCGGGACGAATCTCGCATAGTCGTTAGGTACCCAGCATTCTCTTGACAGGTTGTGTGATGTCCTTGCAGTTTCGCCGAGATCATAGTTGTAGACGAACGCGAGAATTGTTTCATGATTTTCGCTGTTTCTGGAAGCTCTGCCTTCGTACGTGAAAAGGTCAATGTAGTCAGACTCCGGATTTCCGGTATTGTAGAGTTTGTAGTATGTCGAATTCATTGCCCTTTCGCATGCGGAAACAGCATCGGCATATCTTTCATTGTAAAGATAAATTCTGCTCAGGAGGGCGAGGGCCGCAGTCTGCGAAACGTGTCCGAAGTCCGCCGAACCTGCCGCAATGTATTCAGGAAGAGCCTTGTAGTGGTCTTCCAGGTCTTTTGTGATTCTGTCTATTACATCCGCTCTCTTGTCTCTTCCTCTGTAAACGTCCGGAGATTCGACGTTCAGTTCATCGGTAATGAGAGGAACGTCGCCGAAGAAGCTTGTGAGAATCCAGTAGTTGTAGGCTCTGTAGAAATATGCTTCGGCAGCATATCTTTCCCTCACTTCTTCCTTTACACCTGTTGCACGGTTGTAGTTGTTGAGGAAATAGTTGGTCTTTCCGATACCGCTGTATGCCGCATACCAAACGGAATTGATGTTGGAGATATCGGAAGTGAAATATCCTCCGCCGATGTTTCTCCATGCTGTAGATACCGCCCATGGAGCGCTGTCTGCAGCAATTTCGGTCTTGTTGAGCCATTCTTTTCCGGCGAGACTGTTCGTGAACGTGTTGGTTACGCTGCGGAGGTGCTGTTCCGTCTGCCAGAAGTTTGCGTCCGTCAATCTGTCGTGTGGCATCCTGTCAAGGAATGAATCGTTGCAGGAAGTCAGCATCAATGCTGCGGACATCAATAATATTTGTATGTTGAATTTCATATCTGACTTTTTTTATTTTGCTCTACCTATTTGAATGTGATGTTTACGCCGAATACCACTGTCTTGACGAGAGGGTAATATCCACCTCTCGATACCGGTGTCTCAGGATCGTAAGCATAGAAGAACTTGCTGAATGTGAAGAGGTTGTCGCCTGAGAGATAGACTCTGAAATTATCTATCCTTGCCTTCTTCATCCATTTTTCAGGGAATGTGTAGCCAAGCTGTATGTTCTTGACTCTGAGGTAGGACGCATCTTCAAGCCAGTACGTCGAGAATGTCTCCTGGTTGAATTTGGTGTTGTATGTAAGTCGAGGATATGGTGCCTTCGGATTAGGATTGGACACTACATCATATCTTTTCATGTGGACTTTCTGCGGGTAAGCAGCCATGTCCTGGAATGCATGTCTGGCTGATCCTTCAAGGTAACCGTCGCATTTGCCTACGCCTTGGAGCACGAAACTGAAATCAATGCCTTTCCAACCGAGATTTCCCCTGACGCTGTAGGTATAGCGAGGAATGCTGCTTCCGATTACTGTCCTGTCATATTCCGGCATGATTCGACCGTCAGGATCTCCGTCCGGACCGCTGATGTCTTTATATTTGATGTCACCAGGCTGATATTTGTAGCCCAAGACAACAGGGATCTTCGGGAGATTGTAGGTGTGGGTCTCAGGATTGTTGATCTTGAAGTCTTCCGGGGTCATGAGGCCATCTGCGACATATCCGTAGAAAGCATCGATAGGGTAGCCTTCCATCTTGATCTGATAGCCGCTGAGGTCCGGTTTGTTTCCGCCGAGATCGACAATCTTGTTCTTTACGTCAGAGAGGTTGAAGCCGATGCCATAGTAGAAGTCACCGATCTGGTCTCTCCAGTTCAGGTCCATCTCCCAGCCTCTGTTGCTTACTTTTCCTGCGTTCTGCTCTGATGGTTTCATACCCATTTGGGCAGGGTAGTTGAATTTGAGAAGGATGCCTTCTGTCTTCTTGTCATACCAGTCGAAGGTGAATGTGAGTCTGTTCTGGAACATCGCGAGGTCCAGTCCGAGGTCTAGCATCTTGATTTTCTCCCAAGACAGGTTCGGGTTGGAAAGCACGGTCTGGACATATCCTGTCGTAGCTTTCGTTCCGATCATTGAAACATCAGAAGTATATGCCTGAAGGACAGAGAGATAAGGGTAGTTTGACGAGCCTACGTACTGGTTTCCGAGCATACCCCATGAAGCCCTGATTTTCAAGTTGTCAAGATACTTCCTGGTCGCTGCCATGAAGTTCTCTTCCGTGATTCTCCAACCGGCTGAAACTGAAGGGAAAAGACCTCCGCGGTTGTTCTTGTGGAAACGTGAGGACAAGTCGTAACGCAGGTTGCACTCAAGCAGATATCTTTCGTTCCAGTTGTAGCTCAAACGGCCGAAGCCTGATCTGATTGCCCATGAAGAGAATGCGGAGGCATTGCTCATGGTCTCCGGATCTCCGAGACTGAGCGTCGGCTCATATTCTGTGCTGAGGTTGTTTCTGGAGGCCTCGAATGAACGTCCGGTGTACCATTCCTGTGACATTCCGACGACTCCGCTCAGATTGTGCTTCCCGAAGTTGAAATCGAAATTGGTCTGCAAGATGAATGTCTGCTGGATGTTCTTGTAATCAATGTTCTTGATAGAGTTAGGCGACTGATAGGTATTGGTCGCGCCGTCTTCCGGATTGACGAAAGTGATGGTCTTCTTGAGAATATCTTTCAATCCGTTGTATGATGTGATGTTATAAGTGGCACTTACATCCCATCCTTTCAGGAGGTCCACTTTTACGACTTCCATTATGGAAAGTTCATCGGCGTCGGTCTTGATCCTGCCGCCGTCATACAATGTGGCTACCGGGTTGGTGTTGCCGCCGCCGTATGCCCATGATCCGTCAGTGAAGCGGAGGGGAGCATTAGGTGCAATTCTCATTGCATTGTATATGGCACCGCCGCCGCGCCATATACAATGCAATGAGAATTGCACCTAATGCTCCCCTCCGC
>ERZ1034719.622-NODE-622-length-19722-cov-10.681243_pt1 | contig 19722 bp, 10 predicted proteins | sample MGYA00520703_ERZ1034719 | MGnify/ENA primary metagenome ERZ1034719 (study PRJEB33766, sample SAMN09781716) | gut metagenome | biome: gut microbiome | host: Homo sapiens | place: Madagascar | study: EMG produced TPA metagenomics assembly of the PRJNA485056 data...
TATTCTCTAAAATGTTTGCAAATCTTTTTTATTTTTCTTAATTTTGCATCGCAGAAGGTAATCATGTTACTGGATATGTCGTTATATATTATGTGAACTTATTAAATAGCATGATATATATATATAATAAGGTATATAGAAAGAATGATATAGAAAACAATAAATACATAAATAATTAAAATCAGATGAAACTAAGAAAGATTTTTGCAGCAGTTGTGCTGTTCCTTTCTGCAGGTACAGCGATGGCACAGCAGATGCCAGCTATTCCGGTAGACAAGAATGTGAAGATAGGTCGTCTTGATAATGGATTGACTTACTACATTCGTCACAACAGTTATCCTGAGCATGTAGCCAGTTTCTACATCGCACAGAAAGTGGGTTCTATCAATGAGAATGATGACCAGCGCGGTTTGGCTCACCTCTTGGAGCACCTTGCCTTCAATGGTACCGACCATTTCAAGGGCAACTCTCTGCAGGACTATCTGCAGAGCATCGGTGTACAGTATGGCCGTAATCTCAACGCCTATACAGCAGTAGAGAAGACAGTTTATTACTTCACAGATGTTCCTACTACCCGTACAACAGCCGTAGACTCTTGTATGCTTATCCTCAAGGACTGGAGTAATGGTATCAGTCTTACAGAGGATGCTATCGAGAGCGAGCGCGATGTGGTACACAATGAGTACCGTATGCGTATCGTAGGTCAGCAGCGCATGATAGAGCGTTCACTTCCTAAGCTCTATCAGGGCGAAAAGTATGGCTACCGTTTCCCTATCGGTTTGATGAGCGTTATCGATGGCTGTAAGCCAGAAACTCTCCGTGCTTACTACCGCAAATGGTATCGCCCAGACAATCAGGCTATTATCATCGTGGGTGATGTAGATGTAAATCATATCGAAGCTAAGATTAAGGAACTCTTCTCTGGTATCAAGGTACCTAAGAATGCCGCTAAGATAGAGAAGGTACAAGTATCTGATAATGATTCAGCCATCTATGTTATCGACAAGGATAAGGAGCAGCAGGTTGATCTCTTCCAGGTTTATATGAAGCACAATGCTGTGCCTGATTCTCTGAAGAGCAACATGAGCTATCTCCTGAAGGGATACATGGATAACGTGATTTCTTCTATGATTGCTGCCCGTTATGCAGAGAAGGCATTGGAGCCAGACTGTCCATATCTCCAGGCAAATGCCGGTGATGGTTCATACCTGATTTCAAGCACTAAGGATGCTTTCACCCTTACCGGTGTGGCTAAGCCAGGAAAGATTAAGGAGGCTTATGCTGCTGTTCTCCGCGAGGCACAGCGTATGCATGAGTTCGGTTTCACAGCTACTGAGTATCAGCGTGCCAAGGATGAATTTATGAGCCAGGTTGACAAGGCGCTTGCCAACAAGGATAAGATGAAGAACGAACAGTTTACCACCCAGTATGTGGATAACTTCACTTCTAACGAGCCTATTCCATCAGTAGAAGAGGAGAGCCAGATCTGGAAGATGGTAGTTCCAAACTTGCCTCTTGAGGTTATCAACAGCTATGCCAAGCAGTTGGTTTGCCAGAGCGATACCAACCTTGTATCATTGGTTATGATGCGCGAGCAGGCTGGTGCCGTTTATCCTACAGAGCAGGAACTCTCTGCCATCGTAAAGCAGGTACGTGCTGAGAAACTCGAGGCTTATGTGGATAATGTTAAGCAGGAACCTCTCATCGCTCAGGCTCCTAAGGCTGGTAAGATTAAGAAGACTGTTGAGAACAAGAAGTTGGGCTTCAAGGAGTTGACTCTTTCTAATGGCGCTAAGGTGGTATTGAAGAAGACCGATTTCAAGGACAATGAGATTGCTTTCGCAGCTTCAGCCAATGTGGGCTATTCTACTTTCGGCAAGGCAGATTTCCTGAATGCTACATTTGCAGCAGATGTTCTCGATGCCAGTGGTCTTGGCGATTTCTCAAACAATGAGCTTGATAAGGCTTCGGCAGGTAAGCAGGCTGGCGTTTCGTTCAGCTTCAGTCCTTTCAATCATGGCTTGAAGGGTAATTCTACTCCTAAGGATATCGAAACCCTGATGCAGCTCATCTATCTCAAGATGACCGCAGTAAGCAAGGACCAGAAGAGCTTTGACAATATGAAGAGTATGATGGCTACTGTTCTTGCCAACAAGAGCAACAACCCAAACCTCGTATATCAGGATTCTGTTCAGAGTACTCTCTATTTGGGTAGCAAACTTGCCCGTGTACCAGAGGCAAGCGATATAAAGGATATCAACTACGACCGTATCCTGGAGATTGGTAAGCAGTTCTACGGCAATGCCAAGGACTTCACCTTCTATTTCGTAGGTAACTATGATGAGAAGACTCTCCTCCCACTCATCGAGCAGTATATCGCCAGTCTGCCAAACAATGGCTTCAAGCTTAAGAACAAGCAGATTCCTTATGCTAAGGGTAAGGTAAGCAATATCTTTACCAAGGCAATGGAGAACCCACAGAACCAGGCAACAGAAATCTGGTATACCAAGGCTCCTTTCACCTTGAAGAATTTTGTTCTTGCTGATGTTTCTGCCCGTTTGCTAGAGATGAAGTATTTGCGTACTATCCGTGAGGAACTCAGTGCTGCCTATCATGCAGGTGCAAACTATGGTTTGCTTCGCGATTATGATAACAAGGCTGCCATCTCTATTACAGCCGTAGCTCAGCTGAACCCAGAGAAGTCGGATATCGCTATTCCTTACTTCTTCAAGGGTATGGATGAGACTATCGCCCAGCCAAATGCAGAAGACCTTCAGAAGGTGAAGGAGATTCTCCTGAAGCAGGCTGCTGTAAGCGAGAAGTCTAACGGTTATTGGCTTGGTGCGTTGAGCACATACGAGCGTATGGGTGTTGATACTCATAGCGATTACAAGGAGATGGTGAAGAATCTGAAGGCATCTGAGATTTCAGACTTCCTGAAGAATGTCATCTTGAAGAGTGGTAATCACTTTGAGATTATCATGAAGGCAGTGAAGAACGGAAAGTAAATCCCGTGTACTTGATATAATAAACGAAAAAATCCCGTTGTACAAGCCAGATGGCTGACAACGGGATTTTTACGTTTTTTTCTTTTCCCAAAATTTTTGAAACTCATCATTTAAGAGTCGTTTCGAAAAATCTCTCTTTAAAAAGAAAGGATGCGTCCTTATCTATATATGTATAAGAGCATCATCTTTCCTCCTTTACTTCTTGTTTCTGAAGAGTATTAACCTCTTCTCTTTGCCTTAGAAGCAAGAGCCTCACGGCGATCCTGAAGAATCTGTTGGCATCTATCGATAGCCTGATTCTGATTTTCTGAATTTACCTTAATTAAATCATTCATAACCTATTGATATTTGTTAACTGCTTGCAAAGATAGGGGTTTTCTACCTATTTCTAGGTACAAAATGCATGAAAATGCGTGTTTTATTCGTTATTTTTTGATTTATGTCAAAAAAATGTGCAATCGTTTGAACAGTTCCCTCCCCCCTTAGAATGATATTTGGTATTTCCTGAACGATTTTTTCATTATCTTTTAAACGAATTGTCATCGCAATCGTCTATAATAACGTAAAAAGAGTAGAAATGATGAGTTTTTAGGGAGATTCATACACGAAATAGGGATTTTTCTTATCGTATTCCCGATTTTTTTGCGAACTTTGCACCCGAAAGAACAATAGAAAGTATGGGTATATATAAATAAGAGTGATAAAATAAATATATAGAAAGCAATGAAAAAGGTATTTCTTTTGGCTGCCCTCGTGCTCGCATGCACAGCTGGCAGCAACGCAAGCGCTATGAACGAGGCAGCGCTCAATGCCTCAATGTCTGAGATGATGCCGGTTAAGAAAACGGCTAAGAAGACAACAAAGAAGACTTCAAAGAAGACTACGACCAAGAAGACTTCTACAAAGAAAACAACTTCTGCAGCATCTAACACTACAGCAGCGACAACAACAACTGCTGCAACAACAACCAGCAATGCCGCCGCTTCTACCAGTGCAACCAGCAATGCAGGCTCTGCCATAGCAGGTATCTTGGGTGCTGTACTGGGCGGAAACTCTAACAGCAGCAGTTCTGCAGGTAGCAGCATTATCAATGGCATTCTGAATAATGTAATCGGTTCAGGTACCTTCAGCAAGCAGGATCTCTGTGCCCATACCTGGAAGTACAGCAAGCCGGGATGCGCCTTTACTTCTGAGAATCTCCTGGCACAGGCTGGCGGTGAGATTGCTGCCAACAAGGTAGAGGAGAAGTTGGGTGAGTATTACAGCAAGTTTGGCTTCAGTAGTTCAAACACCTATTTCACCTTCAAAACTGATGGAACTTTCGCTGCCAAGATAGATGGCAAGTCATGGCAGGGTAATTATACTTTTGATGAGAAGACTCACGCCATTCAGATGAAGGGATTAATCTTGAGTATGTCGGGTTATGCTACGAAGACTGCCAATGGCATCAGCCTGCTCTTCGACCAGAAGAAGTTGCTCAACCTCATCAAGACCATCGGTTCCCTCAAGGGTAATTCTACGCTCAGCGCTCTTGGTACTATCGCCAATAATTACGATGGTATGCGTGTAGGTTTCGAGATGACTAAGTAATTTGAAGGATAGAATCCATAACTGAGCCTTCTGTTGGAGTAGGCTCTGTAGATGATAATCGCCCTGTAAGAAGGAAAGCATCTTTCAAGCTATGCTTTTGCTTCTTGCAGGGCGATTTTATTGTTTATTTTACGCTCAGTTTCATTGTCTTTACATCCTTGCTGTTGGTTCCTATCATAATCTGGAAGTCGCCAGGTTCTATCACGTGCTTCAGGTCTGCGTTGTAGAACTTGAGCATATCTGGGGTGATATCAAAACTTACCTCCTTGCTTTCACCTACTGCCAGATGGATGCGCTGGAAACCTTTCAGCTCCTTTACAGGACGCGAGATGCTGGCTACCATGTCACGGATGTAGAGCTGCACAATCTCGTCGGCATCGCGGGAGCCATTGTTCTTAACGGTGACGCTAGCTGTAATCTTCTTGCCATCCTGCCATTCGGTAGCCTCCTCTTTGCTGATGCCGGCCTCCTGGCTGCTCAGGCGGAAGTTGCTGTACGAAAAGTAGGTATAGCTCAAGCCGTAACCGAAAGGATAGAGCGGACCATTGCTTACATCCAGGCAGTTGCTGGCAAACTTGGCAAACTTTTCATTATCGTCTGCTACAGGGCGGCCGGTGTTCTGATGGTTATAGTAGAGAGGCTCCTGACCGGTAGTCTTAGGCATCGAAGTGGTGAGCTTACCCGATGGCGATTTGTCGCCAAAGATGACATCGCAGAGTGCATCTCCCATCTCTGAGCCTCCAAACCATACATTCATGATGGCTGGTACATGGGCTTTCTCCCAAGTAAGAACCGTAGGACGGCCCGCAAAGTTGAGGAGCACTACTGGCTTGCCCGTCTTCAGGAGTTCGGCAAGCAGTTCGCGCTGTACGTCCGGCATCTCCAGGTTAGTACGGCTACCGCATTCGCCGCTCATCTCGGCACTTTCGCCCATAGCACATACTATCACGTCGGCCTCTTTAGCTATCTTCAGCGCTTCAGCCTTCATCTCAGCCTCGTTGCCCCAGTTGATCGGTTTACCGGATTCGCCGTTTTGCTGCAGTTCCTTATTGCGCCAGATATTGCTTCCCTGGGCATATAATAAGGTAGCTTTTCCGGCAAGAGCATGCTCCATCGCTTCCTTGATGGTGGTATATTTAGATGGTACCTGAGCCACGCTCCATGTACCGGCTATATTGTTTCGGGTGTCGGCAAGCGGACCTATCAGGGCTATCTTTCCTTCCTTTTTCAGTGGCAGGATATTTCCTTCGTTCTTCAGGAGCACGAAGGTCTCTGCAGCTACATCTCGGGCTGCCTGACGGTTCTCTGCGGTATAAATCTCGCTCTTGCTGCGCTTGGTGTTACAGTAGCGGTAAGGGTCGCTGAACAGGCCCAGCTTATATTTCGCTTCCAGAATGCGGCGGCAGGCGATATTCACATCCTCCTCGCTCACCTTTCCTTCTGCTATGCTCTTTGCCAGATGCTTTACGAAGGCGCTGGAACACATGTCCATATCGGTACCCGCCTTCAGTGCCTGTTCTGAAGCCTCCTGGATGTCTTTTGCCGTTCCGTGCTGCAGAATCTCGGCGATAGAAGCGTAATCGGTGACCACGAAACCATTGAATCCCCACTGCTTTCTCAAGACATCGGTCATCATCCATTTGTTGGCTGTAGCAGGTATGTAGTCGATGAGATTGAATGAAGACATCACGCTGCCTACGCCAGCCTTCACCACTGCCTCGTAAGGTGGCAGATACTGGTTCATCATGCGTACGCGGCTCATATCTACCGTGTTATATTCCTTACCGCTCTCAACGCCTCCGTACAGGGCAAAATGCTTTAGACAAGCCATGATGCGGTTGGCTCTCAGAATCTCTTCTGTGCGCATATCCACGCCCTGGTAGCCCTGGGTCATCGCTGCTCCCATCACGCCGCTCAGGTAAGGATCCTCGCCATTTCCTTCGCTGATTCGTCCCCAGCGGGCATCGAGTGCAATGTCTACCATAGGAGAGAATGTCCAGTTGATGCCGTCGGCACTGGCTTCCTTGGCCGATACTTCGCCTACCTTCTTCATCGCCTCGGTATCCCATGAGCAGGAGAGGGCGAGAGGGATAGGGAACATCGTCTCGTAACCATGAATCACGTCCATACCTACGAGCAGCGGGATGCCCAGACGGCTGTTCTTGATGGCGATTTCCTGCAGAGCCTTGATTTTATCGAGCCCTTTGATATTGAAAACTCCGCCCATGTTGCCCTGGGCGATATCGCCGCCTACCTGAGTATCAAGTGCGCCGCCGGTGGTGATGTCGCCAGCTACCATCAGGTTCAGCTGGCCAATCTTTTCCTGTAGCGTCATCTTCGCCATCAGTTGGTCGATATACTCCTTCATGGGTAGAATCTTGCCTTTCTTGGTTGTGGCAGTTACTTTTTTCTTAGGGGCTGCGGTATGGGCGAAAGTAGGTGCTGCCATAGAACCAGCCAAAAGAAATGTGAGTGATAAAAGTGCTGTTCTCATTGTTTATTATGTTAATTGTTATTTTTATGTTTATCTTATGCAAAGATAATAAAAAAGATGATACGATGCGCGATAGAAATGTTAAAATGTGGATGAATTTTTCTTTTTAGATAGGAATGTGTCTGATAATGAGATGGATAAGAAAATGGAGAATATATAAAAAGTGGATGCGGTATAGACGAAAAATACGAAGAAATCTACATTTCTTCTATATTTGATTTGTCGTTTCCGATTTTTTTATTACTTTTGCACATGAAACCTCAAGAAAAGAGAACAATCTAAACGTAAAAAATTGATGTATCGCGTAAATGAATTATGGGAAAAGGCATTCTTCTTGCTCTTGGTCTTGATGCCTCTTTCTTTTTCTGCAAAAACAACAGATAACAGAGAGCAGCTTTTTCAGAGTCTGGACAACGCCATTGCCCATTCGGCTGATTATGTGAAGGTACGTGAAGCCCGAATTCGCGATTGGGAGCAGAAGCTGAAGACCGCCAGGCGCCTAAGCAGTAAGTATGATGCCAGCTTTGCGCTCTTTGAGGAATACCGCTCCTACAAGAACGACATGGCGCTGAAATACATCAACCAGTGTATGGAACTTGCCTTCAGAATGGGTGATAAAAAGAAGGTGGGAAATGCCAAGGCGCTGCTTGCTTTCCAGGAATCTACCACGGGCGATTATGCCGAATCGTACGACCTGCTGAAGTCTGTCAATATCGCTGATCTTGATGCTGAGGGCAAACGCAACTACCTCTGGGCTTGCCAGCACCTGTATGGCGAGATGGCATATTATTCCAACGTTCCTTCCTTGAAGAAATATTATGCCGGCAAGCATAATGCCTATCAGGCTGCAATAGATAGCACATTCAGCCATGATGATGACCTTTATCTGCAGATGCAGGAGGTGAGGGCACGCGATGCAGGCAATATGAAGGAGGCTTTGCGATTGAGCGATAAGCGGCTGGCGATGACGAAACCGGGCACCCATCAGTATGCCATCGTACAGTTTTATCGCGGCTTGACCTACAATCAGTTTGGCGATGAAGAACAGTTCCTCCGCTGCCTCTTGCGTTCTGCTATCTGCGATGTCCAGTTGGCAGTGATGGACCAGGGGTCGCTCTGGGAACTCGCCAATCTGCTCAACGCCGAACCGGGCGAGCAGAAGCGCTCTCATGAGTATATCAAGTTTGCCTGGAAGTCGGCTACCGTTTTCAATACGCCTATCCGCAGCCGCCAGATCATGCCTGTGCTCACGCAGATTGAGGAGGGATATCAGAAAGAACTTTCTTCGAGCAACCAGCATCTGCGGCTCATGGTAGCGTGTTCAGCCTTGCTTCTCTTTGTGGTTATGCTCTTGCTCTACTATGTCAACAAGCAGCGCAAGCGCATTGCTGCGGCCCATCATAAGCTGAAGGAAACCAACCATGCCTTGCAGTTGGCAAATGAGCGTCTTAACGAGATGAACCATTCTCTCAACGAGAGTAACAAGATGAAGGAAGTATATATTGGTCGCTTTCTGCGCCTTTGTGCCATCTATGTCGACAAGATAGAGACCATGCGCAAGCGAGTAGTGAAACTGGTGAAGGCTAGAGAACTCAACAAGTTGCTGGAGCAGATGCAGGCTGGCGAGGCCTACATGGGCGAGCTGTATGAGTATTTCGATTCCGCCTTCCTGAAGCTCTTCCCTGACTTTGTTGAGGAGTTCAATGCCCTCTTGAAGCCTGAAGAGCGTATCGTGCTCGAAGATGACAGCCATCTTTCTACCACCCTCCGTATCTTTGCCCTTATCCGTCTGGGCATCGAGGACAGTTCTAAGATTGCCGAGTTCCTTCACTATTCTGTGAACACTATCTATAATTATCGCGCCAAAATCAAGAATAGTGCCATCTGTGACAGGGAAGAGTTCGAGCAGCGTGTGAAGCAGATTGGCATGAAATAAGCCTTTCTGGGCGTGATGGCGCAAACTTGCGAAAATTCAGGAGTAAATGCTGCAGATACCCATGCGCCCTGTTTTAGGGTGTCAAGTGGGTTAATCTTCTGATAATCAAGATATTGATATTTTGGAAAATCCACGTTTCTACAAGTTTGTCGATAGGATGAAAAGCAGGGGAATACAATAAAAGTTTGTTACGGCGTTTCACCGTAACAAGCTTTTATGCGTTATATTTATTTCTTCCCTCCGTTCAATTTCTCAGAATCGAATCATTCTTTTTAAAAGAGCTCGAAGGCTTTCTTGAGCTTCAGGTTATCGGCTGCATTACCAACAAGAGCCTCAAACTTTCCGGCTTCAGCCTTCCAGGATGAAGATGCCTCATCGTAGAAACTGAGGGCCTCTTTGCTGATGGTGATGCTGATATCCTTGCTCTCACCTGGCTGGAGATAAACCTTCTGGAATCCCTTCAGCTCCTTCTGAGGGCGGTCTACTGATGACTTGACATCGTGGATGTAGAGCTGAACCGTCTCGGCTCCGGCACGCTTACCTGTATTCTTTACGTTTACGGTAAAGGTGATTGTGCCGTCCTGCTTCATCTGTATCTTGTCGCTGCGCAGATTAGAGATGGCAAACTGGGTGTAGCTCAAGCCGTGACCGAATGCAAAGGTAGGCTTGATGCGCTCCTTATCGGTCCAGCGGTAACCTACATAGATGCCTTCCTTATATTCCTCATCAATGATGTTGCCCTTCGTGCCGGCTCCACCTTTCTGGCGCCAGGTTCCCGGGTAGGTATTGAGTGCATGAGCACCTGTTTCCTTCAGCGAGTTGACCCATGTAAACGGCAACTTACCGCTAGGGTTTGCATCGCCTGCAAGGATGCTTGCAAGGGCTTCGCCGCTCTCCGAACCGATGAACCAGCCCTGTACGATGCCGGCAACCTTAGCCTTCCAAGGCATGGCTACCGCATTGCCCGAGATGTTGACATAAACGAAGTTTCTGTTTGCCTTAGCCAAAGCCTCAATCAGCTTATCCTGATGGTATGGCAACTCATAATGCTTGCGGTCGTGACCCTCACAGTCCTGGAAATCGCTCTTGTTCAGACCGCCAAACATGATGACATAATCGGCAGTCTTGGCTTTCTCTACGGCTTCGGCTATCAGTTCAGCCTCGCTGCGCTTGTCTTCCAGGTTCTGACCGGTTGTAACGCCATTGTAGTTGCCCGTTACATCGCCCACATATCCGCGGGCATAATCTACCTCGATGCCGTCCTTGCCCAAGCGCGTCTTCAGGCCATCGAGAGGCGAAATCTCGCGCTGTACCTTGAGCGAAGATGAGCCTCCGCCTACGGTCATCATCTTGATGGCATTCTCGCCTACTACCAGTACGCGCTTAGCCTTCTGGGTGTTGATAGGGAGCACATTGTTCCTGTTCTGGAGCAATACGATGCCTTCCTCAGCAATCTGTCTGGCAGCTGCATAATGGCTCTCTGAGCAGAGGAAACCATGAGGACGGTTCGGATTCATCGTGGTGCGATAGAAGAGGCGCAAAACGCGGCGCACCTTATCGTCCAGTTCCTTCTGGGTGAACTTGCCTTCCTGTATGGCCTTCATGTAAGGCATGGAGAGATAATAGTTGTCGTAGGCATTGGTAGCACCCATCGTAAGACCGTCTGTCCAAGTGCCGAACTCCATATCCAGCCCGTTCTTTACAGACTGCTCCAGGTCGTGAGCACCGCCCCAGTCGCTCACCACGACACCATCATACTTCCAGTCGCCCTTCAGAATCTTGTTCAGGGTCCACTGGTTGTGGCAGTTGTGCTCATTCTTATATAGGTTGTAGGCTCCCATGATACCCCATGTCTTACCCTTCTCAACAGCCGCCTTGAAGGCAGGGAGATAGATTTCGTGGAGAGCACGGTCGCTGACGATTACGTTGACCTGATGGCGGTATTCCTCATCGTTGTTCAGACAATAGTGCTTTACGCAGGCTGATACGCCCTTAGACTGCAATCCCTGGATATACGGCACTACCATGATGCTTGCCAGGAACGGATCTTCGCCCATATACTCGAAGTTGCGGCCGTTGAGAGGCGTGCGGTAGATATTGACGCCAGGCCCCAGAATCATGTCCTTGCCGCGATACAGGGCTTCTTCGCCCAATGCTTCGCCATAGATGCGGCTCATCTGCGGATTCCATGATGCGGCAAGACAGGTGAGGGCAGGGAAGGCTACACAGGAGTCGTTGGTCTGACCAGCCTGTTCCCACTCATCCCACAATACGTCAGGACGCACTCCGTGAGGTCCGTCATCCGTCCAGAAGTCAGGAAATCCCAAGCGTGGTACACCGGCTGATGAAAACTTGCTCTGAGCATGGATGATGCGTATCTTCTCTGCCAGCGTCATGCGGGAGATGGCATCATCGATGCGCTGCTCTACCGGCTTGGTCTGGTCGAGATAGACTGGCAATTGTCTGGTAGTCTGCTGTGCCTGAGATGGAGCGATGGCTGCAACCGACAGGACACATGATAAAATGAACTGTTTCATAAGTAATGAATATTTATTATGGTTTGTTTATTTCTCGCAGTTGTTTGTTATGCACACCGCCTCTCACGTTTTTTGTGCGTTTTAGGCGTATATGCTCATTCATCTGCAAAATTACTAAATAAATAATGAAAAAATGGTGGGTGATAAGTGAAAAGTGGATGGGTGTAAAAAATATAGCTTTTGTAAGCCGCTGATAATTAAGAAGATAATTAGTCTGTAGCGCGAACGAAAAGTGGCAGAGTGTGAACACTGAAAAATACTGATGTAACTTTTTAAGGGTGTTCCAGCCTCATTTTCTTTATTTTAATCCATCCACTTTCGTGTAGTTGCTAAAAACTGGTAAGTATCTGAAAATTAACAATATAGGTTGTTCTAGAATAGTTTTCTTTCCACTTATCTGTTGAAGGGGCTAGGAATTCTCAAAAAATCATATTATATTTGCAATCGGAAACACGGCTTAACGCATTTTAGGAAATGCACAGCCGCACAGTCTTATACATTATTATAATAGAGTGAACTAACAAATAGATATTTTTCTAAACTAATAATCGAATATGAAAACAAAAAGTCTATTGCTGGCGACTGCATTATTGATGTCGACGTCAGCGCTCGCACAGAAAAACACCTTTAAGGGTGTCGTGTTGGATGACCTGGGTGAACCCGTTATCGGAGCCACCATACAGGTTAAAGGCGTCAAGGGTGCCGGTGCAATTACCGACCTTGATGGTAACTTTGTCATCGATGCAGATGCTAACCAGACCTTGGTTATTACCTACATTGGCTACAAGGATGCAGAGATTCGTCCTTCAGCCAACATGAAGATTACTCTGAAACAAGACGACAAAGCTCTGGACGAAGTGGTTGTTGTAGGTTACGGTGTTCAGAAGAAGAGCGTGGTAACTGCTGCTATCGCTAAAGTGAGCACCGAAGATTTGGCTGGCAAGAGCCCAGTGCGTGTTGATAACGCATTGAAGGGTCTGGCTGCCGGTGTCAACGTAACCTCTTCTTCAGGACAGCCTGGTGAGGGTTCCAAGGTTCGTGTACGTGGTACAGGTACCATCAACAACTCTGACCCTCTCTACATCGTGGACGGCATGCCTATCGAGGGTGGCTTGGATTATCTCAACCCTAGCGACATCGAGAGTATCGAGGTACTGAAGGATGCCGCATCTGGTGCCATTTATGGTGCACGTGCAGCCAATGGTGTTATCCTCGTTACTACTAAGAAGGGTAAGATGGGCAAGGCACAGATTAACTATAACTTCTCTTACGGCTGGCAGAGTGCATGGAAGAAGCGCGATGTAACCAGCGCTACCGATTATGCGATCCTTCAGAATGAGCGTGCCGTAAACGGCGGTCAGGCTCCAGTTTTTGCAGACCCTTATGCTTTGACAGATTCCAATGGCAAAGCAATTAATGGTTTCGGTACTGATTGGCAAAACCTTGTTTTCAATGACAATGCGCCAGTGCAGAATCATGAGGTGAGCATCAGTGGTGCTTCTGAAAAAATCAACTACTATCTCTCTATGGGCTATTACAAGCAGGAGGGTATCGTAGGCGGTAACTACGGACAGAGCAACTATGAGCGCCTCTCACTCCGCTCTAACAATATATATAATGTGATGGATGCATCGAAGGAGCGCAACTTCCTCAACAAGCTCGATGTGACCGTCAATATGGCATATACACGTGTCAAGAGCACCGGAATCTCAACCAATTCTGAGTTTGGCTCTGTGCTTGGCAGTGCCCTCTATATGGCTCCAACATTGGCTCCAACTGTTACAGATGGGAATGTAGCAAAGTCTTATTATGACAAACTGGAAGATCCAAACGTTTATGATAGTGAAGGAAAAATAATAGGTACACGTGATTATTATGAAATTCCTCGTGATGCCAATGGCAACTACTATACCATTCCTGGTATGGCAGGTACCTATCAGGAAATGAACAACCCATTGGCTATGATGAGTATTCCTGCAGCCAAGAACTGGTCACATAAGTTTGTGCCTAAGTTCTCCATCGACCTCCAGTTGTGGGACAACTTGAAATATCATTTTACTTACAGCGCCGACCTCAGCTTCTGGGGTACAGACAGCTATGTGGCTTCTAAGTACTACTTGTCTGGTAATAACAAGCAAACCCACACCTCAGCTACCAAGAGCTCTAGCAAGGGTATCAACTGGCAGGTGGAGAATACTTTGACTTACGACAAGACCATAGGTAAGCATAGTTTTGCTGTGGTGTTAGGTCAGAGTGCCATGAAGAACAAGAGCGATTACCTAGGTGGTAGCCGTTGGAACTTGGTGAATGTAAACAAGCCTTCTATCGACTATGCAACAGGTAACTATGTGCAAACTATCGTTACTGATAAAGAAGGAAAGATTATCTCTGTAGGAACTCCTACCATTCAGCACTCTGTATATGGTGGAAATAATGTGGTTCATACCATTTCTTCTCTCTTCGGTCGAATCAGTTACAACTATGACGAGAAGTATATGTTCCAGGCAACTGTACGTCGTGATGGATCAAGCCGTTTCGGAACCAATAATAAGTATGGTACTTTCCCATCTGCATCTGTTGGATGGAACATCATGAATGAAAAATTCATGGAAAGTACTCGCGACTGGTTGAGCAACTTGAAATTCCGTGCCAGCTGGGGTAAGAATGGTAACGATAATATCGGTGATTTTCGTTACACAGTGCTGACCTCTATGGGCAACAACGTACTCTTCGGTAAGAATGCCACCAAGTTTAATGGCTCTAAGGCGAATGCTACAGCCAACCCAGACTTGAAGTGGGAGGAGAGTGAACAGACTGATATCGGTTTCGACTTCGGCTTCTTCGGCAGTGCATTGACATTCAGTGCCGATTACTATGTGAAGAAGACCAACGGTATGTTGATTACCATGCCTATCCCAAGTTATGTAGGTGAGACAAAGCCTATCGGCAATGTGGGTGATATGAAGAACTCTGGTCTTGAGTTTGAACTCGGCTACAAGTGGCACATTTCTGATGCTCGCTTCAATGCCAAGGCTAATGTAAGCTACTTGCACAATGAGTTGACCAACCTTGGTAATGACACTGGTTATATTGACCTCGATAGCTTCCAAGGTCTTTCAGGTGGTGGCACCCGTGGTAGCAATGGTCAGCCTTTCCCATATTTCTATGGTTATAAGACCGCTGGTGTATTCCAGAACATGGATGAGGTGAAGGCTTATGTCAACAAGGATGGTAATATGATTATGCCAGATGCACAACCAGGTGATGTCCGCTTCGTTGATGTGAATGGTGATGGTAAGATTAGTGCAGACGACCGTACCAATATCGGTAACGGCACACCAAAGTGGACCTTCGGTTTCAACCTTGGTGCTGAGTGGAAGGGATTCGACTTCAACCTCTTCCTGCAGGGCGTGACAGGCAACAAGGTGTTTGATGCCACTTATCGTACAGATGTCTACTCAGGTAACTTCCCATCTTGGATGCTGAGCCGTTGGACAGGTGAGGGTACATCCAACAAGTATCCTATCTTGAAGGCTGGTGATGCAACCAACTGGCAGGTATCAGATCTCTATATTTGTGATGGCTCTTATCTCCGTGTGAAGAATATCTCATTGGGTTATACTTTGCCAAAGAACTTGACACAGAAGCTCTCCATCAGCTGTTTACGTTTCTATGTGATGGCGGAGAACTTGATAACGTGGACAAAGTATTGGGGCTTCGACCCAGAAATTTCTTCTGGTGGTACCTCTCTCGGTGTTGACCGTGGTATCTATCCACAAGCACGCACCTACACCATCGGTTTCAACCTTTCATTCTAAATGTAGAACATCTTAAAACATTGACAATTATGAAGACAATGAAATATATAGCACTCGGTGTGATGGCAGCCAGTATGACCTTGGCAACCACATCTTGTAGCGACAACTTCCTTGAGGTAGAGAACCCATCGGGTGAGCCTCTGGAGGAATATTATACCACAGATGAGCACATCAATGAGGCTTTGAATGCTGCTTATGACCCTATCCACTGGCCAGATTGGGGATTGGGACAGTATAATGCTCTTAATATCGATGCCGAAATCATGGGCGATGACTTCTGGGTAGGAGGTAGTGACAAAAATGATAACCAACAGTGGCATATGCTGTTTAACTTTGAGGCGAATGCTAGCAACACATTGAGTTCACTCTGGACCGTGGATTATTCAGGTATCAAGCGTTGTAATGACCTCTTGAAGTATATTCCTTGGGCAGAGGCAAACTTGACCGAGAAAAACAAGGCATCTTATGAGATGCAGGGCAGAGCACTGCGTGTATACTTCTACAACAACCTATGGCATTACTTCGGAAATATCCCTTTCTATCTTGAGAATTTGAGCATTCCATATACAGCTCCTCAGTTGAAGGCAGACGAGGTGTATAATAATCTCATTACCGAGCTTGAGGCAGTCATTGACTCTAAGGTCTTGCCAATGCGCTGGGATGACAAGAACTGCGGTCGCATGTCGCAGGCGATGTGTTACATGATGTATGCCGAGATGGTAATGTACCAAAACGATAAGACCCGCTATCCAAAGGCATTGCAATATATGCAAGAGATTATCAACGACAAGAGCGAATATGGATTGATGGATAATTTCGCCGACATTTGGAAGGAAAGTGGTGAATGGTGCAAGGAGTCAATTTGGGAAATCAACTACGAGGATGGTAACAACGAGCGTGGTTGGAGTTCTCCATTGGCTATCGGTGGCACAATTCTTCCAACTTTGATTTCACCTAATGCATGGCCAGGTGGTGATGGCTGGGTGAAGCAAGCCAGCGATGGTTGGGGCTTCTTGCCTGTAAGACAGGAAACATACGACTTGTACTCTGACAATGACACTCGTCGTGCAGCAACTTGCTGGGATTGTCGTGGAATGGGTACTGATGGTGATGCTGATGATACGCATTATCATAAGCGCTATCAAGATACAGGTCTTTGGTTGGCTAAGTACCGTCCTTTTACTGAGAACAATGCCGATGCAGGTTTCGATACCAATCTGAACTATAACAACAACTATCGTTTCTATCGTGTAGCCGAGGCTTATCTCAATGCTGCAGAACTGTTGCTTGAGACTGGTGGTGATGCTGGCTTGGCAAAGGATTATGTGAATAAAATCCGTCGTCGAGCAGGAATCGCAGAGCTTGGAGCCGTAACTCTGGATGATGTTATCAATGAGCGCCACTTGGAGTTTGTAGGCGAGGGTAAGCGTTACTTCGACCTCGTTCGCACAGGCAAGGCTACTACCGTGTTGGTACCAGACAGCTACGGCTATCGCACCAACTCCTGGACAGAATCCAAGAAGTATATTCCTATCGCACAGGCTGAGCTTGACTCTGATCCAGCTTTGGTTCAGAATAATTATTAAAACTTATTAAGGTAGAGGAACAATAGTTTCCTCTACCCCCTAATAAAATATTAACTTTAAGATTTCAGCAATATGAAAAAGATATTTCGAAATATGGCTTATGCTCTTCTGGGTGGATTGATGCTCAGCGCATGTTCTGCAGAGGAGTTCTCTGGTGCCAACGGTGAGTTGCCTAATGTAGCCGACTTCGCCGACAACTTCAAGATAGATGTTGACCAAGAGACCAACACCGCCAACTTCACGTTTGATAGCAAGGCAGGCATTACTCCGGTATGGGTGATAGATGGTGCCTATTCTTCTGCTTTCAACCTCTCTAAGTATTATCGCAAGAAGGGTACTTACGATGTGGAGTGCTTCGTGAAAAACCGTAATGGTATCAGTAAGGAATCTGTTCGGAAACTGTTCTCTATCGAAAAGACTAAGATGAATGGTTTTGGCGGTTTTGTAGAGGACAGCGAGTTTAATATGTTCAAGGGATTAGCATTGCCGAATAATCCGGGAAACAATGATGATCCGTCTCACAATCCGGCTTTCTGGTATGCACCGGGATGGAACATGATAGCTGCTCCTAATTGCTCTTTACAGAAGGGCTGCTATACAGTCAAATTGCCACAGGCTACAACCGATCGTTGGCAGGCTCAGATGGCTCTTCTTAATTTGGGTATCTCTACTAGCGCAGATAAGCATTATGACTTCTCTTGCATCATTACATCTGCCAAGGGACATAATGCCGTTAAAGTGAAACTTTGTGATTCTGGCGCAGGTGGTGATGACATCATTCTCTTTGACTCTAAGGATGTAAATACCGGTCTTGAGGCAGGAGAGCCTAAGTGTATTTTCGGCTCAGACCTCGAAGGTAAGGATATTCAAAACCTGAAGGTGGTATTCGACTTTGGTGGAAATCAGGCTGATGATGAAATCATGATAGAAAGTCTGGTGTTAAAAGATCATGCCAACGATGACGGTACTGTAGTTCCTGTAGAATTAAAGGTGCCATTCGACTATAATACTGCTGGAAACCTTTGGAAGAATGTAGATGAGAATAAGTCATTCGCAAACACCAATTGGTTTGGTGATGCAGGATGGGCACCTATCGAGTGTACTCCTGTTGTCAAGCATGAGGGTAACAAGCATTCTATCGTGATACCTGTAGAAACTCCAGCTGAGCAGTGGCACGCACAATGGGCTTTAACAGAAGTTCCTGTCGCTATCAAGATGGGACAGAAAGTTGATTTCTCTTGTAAAGTAAAAACTTCTGCTCCGTTACCTCTTGCAACCTTTAAGCTTTGTGATACAGGCAATGATGATAGCTTCTTGTTTGCTGATATGTATACTGATATACAAGGTGAATATGTTGTCCGTTATGATGATGCCGTGATTAAAGGTAATAATCCTGGAGATATGGACAAAATAAAACTTGTAATGGACTTTGCCGGTGCTCCTAAGGATGCAGAAATAACTGTCAGTGATATCGTTTTGATTGTGAAATAGGCTTTAGGTTTTATTGGTTTATATAGAATTATACAGGAGCTGCTCCTATGAATAAGTAGGAGTGGCTCCCTTTCTAAATTTTAAATGACATGAAATTCTTGAAAATATTTTCCTTCCTTCTCTCGCTTATGCTGCTTTCTTGCAGCAGTAGCTCTTCTGACGGCGATGAGAGGAATGTAACGATATCCTGCTCTCCTACGAGCATCGATGTTCCTGCTAAGGGCGGTACTTATACTATCATGGTAGTGGCATCTGCTGGTGGTTGGGAAGCGAAAGCATCCCTCCCTGGTGTAGGTTCTGCTGCAAATATACAACCTTGGTTTAAAGTGAGTGCCAGCGGTAATAATAAAGCTACAGGTATGGTAACTGTAGATGTGGAAGAGAATAAATCGTCTGTAGCTCTCGACGGAAGTGTCGAGATTTCATTAGAGGATAAGAAGGTATCGGTGCCAGTGCATCAGGCTGGAAAACAGGTCACTCCTATTGAAGGTGGCGAAATGGTGATTCCTGAGGGTTACAAACTGGTATGGAATGATGAATTTAATAAAGGCTCTGAATTGAATAGTACCGACTGGCGTCATGAGGTGCAGAAGTCGGGCTGGGTAAATAATGAATTTCAGAATTATGTGAATGGCTCTGCTGATGGCAAACGCGTAACAGAAATTGCAGATAACCGGCTTTATATCAACTGTTTCAAGGGCAGCGACGGCAAGATTTATTCGGGGCGCGTATATGCTCACGAAAACCAGGGCTGGCTTTACGGTATCTTCGAAGCTCGCATCAAATTGCCTAAAGGTAAAGGCACATGGCCTGCTTTCTGGATGATGCCTTGCAACAATGATTTCGGAGCAAATCCTTGGCCTAAATGTGGCGAGATTGATATTATGGAAGAGGTTGGCGTTAATCCTAACTATACTTCTTCGTCGCTCCATACTGAGAAGTTTAATCACGTGATGGGAACCCAGATTACTAAGGAACGCCAAACTGCGGGTGCTGAAGACGGTTTCCACGTTTATCGCCTGGAGTGGACTCCTGATTATATCAAGACCTACGTGGATGGTAAGGAACTGCTCAATTTCAACAATGACGGTAAAAATGATGTGGGTTCATGGCCTTTCAATAAACCATTCTATGTTATCCTCAACCTGGCTTGGGGCGGTGACTGGGGTGGCATGAAGGGTGTTGACGAAAGCGCCCTCCCTGTTCAGATGGAAGTGGATTACGTGAGAGTATTCCAGAAAAAATAAGGCTTGATTTTTTTA
>ERZ1034719.624-NODE-624-length-19711-cov-5.119811_pt1 | contig 19711 bp, 11 predicted proteins | sample MGYA00520703_ERZ1034719 | MGnify/ENA primary metagenome ERZ1034719 (study PRJEB33766, sample SAMN09781716) | gut metagenome | biome: gut microbiome | host: Homo sapiens | place: Madagascar | study: EMG produced TPA metagenomics assembly of the PRJNA485056 data set...
AGTGCTTTTCACCTAGGTGATAAATGCTTTTCACCTTAATGATAAGTGCTTTTCATTAAGGTGATAAACACTTTTCACTTAGGTGAAAAACTAAGGTCGTTATTTCATTCAAAAAACATAGTTTTATCAACGTAACTGTTTAAACAATTCCCAAATCAAGATTCCAGTGGTGACAGAGACATTCAAAGAGTGTTTTGTTCCGAACTGGGGCACTTCAATGCACATATCGCACTTATCAACCACTGACTGTTGAACACCTTTCACTTCATTTCCCATAATAATGGCGTACTTTTTGTTTTTGTCCAACAGCAACTTATCCAACATCACACTTCCTTCGACCTGTTCCACTGCACACACAACATATCCTTGTTGCTTTAAGTTATCAACAGCCTCCAATGTATCTTCAAAATATTTCCAATCCACCGAATCTTCCGCTCCCAATGCCGTTTTATGTATTTCCACATGAGGAGGACAAGCAGTTATTCCACATAAATAGATGGATTCAACCCGAAAAGCATCGGATGTACGGAATACAGAGCCTACATTATTCAAACTACGGATATGATCCAGCACAACAACCAAAGGAATCTTCGGACTCTCTTTGAATGCTTCCGGCGTTAATCGGTTTAATTCTGTTACTTTTAATTTACGCATATTCTATGGATTTTATAGTCGGTTAATAACGGTTCAAAACCTATTCATAACTCGTGCAAAGATAATGAAAAAAAATCTTGCAGGATTGAGCTTTTCATCCATACAAACTACCGTCCATACCATCCAAAAAAGATAGCACTTATTTATAATAGAGTATTCACAAGCTCTATCCACCAATCAACACACCGGAACGGGTAGAAAGTTATCCACACCCGGAGTTGTTAACAAATCCGGCAAAAGAATATATAATCCTTTATCTATCAAAAATAAAAGGTGTAAATAAACTGTTAGTATCCTATTCATAAAGCAACAACTTCTATTTGATAACAGAATAAGCAAGAAATAGCTCTTAAAAGTATAAACACTATTAACCGGCTATTATCATCATCTTTTTTATTTAAAAATTAAAGATTAAAGATATAATAATAATATTGTAGGTTGATAAGTGTGGAAACCAACAAAGGAGCAAAGAAGGAAAAAAACAACGCCCAACCGGATACATAACTTTTTGAAAGAAAAATTTTTACCCCGAAAAGAGGAACGCTCCCTGTTTTCATTTACAAAAAATGGCGAAAAGTACCAAAGTGGTCCACTATTGTAGTTTTTAGGTCCACTATCGTAGTTATAGGCACTATTATTAGCCTTACCTTTGGAGTCGAAAAAAAGAAAGTGGATTAAATATATCTCCCTCTATTAGAGGGAAATGTTATATGTAACGGATAGCTACACACACGGTTGGAACTTTCTTACGATCCTCTTGAAAAGTTAGTTTGGATGCATTGTAAAGATGCCAGCACAGAAGGTTATGTGAGGCTTATTCGTCCTAAATCTGCTAATCGGGAAGATTTGGAAGAATCTTTTTAGGGAATAGCGATTTAAGTATATAGTATAAGAATAGAAACAGATAATCATAATAATGAGACGAATATTATTATTGTTAATATGGATACTCGCTTGTTGTCATCCTGGTGCGCACTCACAGGAAATAGCATTGAAGACTAACGGCTTGTATTGGGCAACTACAACGCCTAACTTGGGTATGGAACTGGCGCTTGACCAAAAGTTCACACTCGAATTAAGCGCAGCATATAATCCTTGGACATTCAATGACGACAAGAAAATGCGTTTATGGCTTGTCCAACCGGAGCTGAAATATTGGTTATGTGAGAAGTTCGAAGGTCATTTTATAGGCGTACATCTGCATGGTGCTCAATACTTTGGAGGATTCAAGAAGAAACGTTACGACGGTTACTTGGCAGGAGGAGGTTTTACCTACGGATATGACTGGATTCTTTCACCCCATTGGAACTTCGAGGCAGCGATTGGTGTAGGTTATGCCCGTTTATGGTACAAAGAGACTCCGCGTATTTATTGCGAGAAGTGTGGAGAAGACAAACATAAGAACTATTTGGGACCTACAAAAGTTGCCCTTTCATTGATTTATATATTCTAAACGGCATGAAGCTTACTATCATTAAAATATTTGTCTTCCTTTTTTCTTTAGGATGGCTTGGAAGCTGTTCTTCGGTCAAGACATCCCATATTTCCGTCTCTTCGGAAGAGGCAGAAGTGGTGTTGGATCCTTCAAGCCGGGGAACAGTGAAGATGAAGTTTCAAGTTCCGATGGATTACTTGTCGAAAAGAGGACGTTTGCTTATTATGCCTCGTTTGGTGACAGCCGATGGTGAGGTTGCGGATGTGTATGAACCTGTTGCTGTAGATGCTCCGGTTTATACGAAGAAAATGTATAGAAAAAGGGTTTTGGAAGGATATGTAGATTCCCTTTCTGAAAAGGCTCTTCGTACCGACCGCTGGTCCAAACAGGTGGAAATCCCATACGAGGCATCCTTCATCGTGCCGGAAGGGATGGAAAATGCCCATATTGATGCGTTGGTTTCCATCGAAGGTTGTCTTTCATGCGGAAATGTAGACACTTTGTTCGTGGCGAAACTCCGTCAACCGGAACCAGTGGATACTTTTTCTCTCCGTTGGATCCGACCGATGACGGCGATGCGTCCGAAAGTGATGGAGGGAAAAGGTGTGGCTGCCTTGCAGTTTGTCATCAACCGTTCGGATATTGACAGTTCATTGGGCAATAACCAAGCGGAGTTGGAGAAGATGGAGAAGACATTGCGTCCTATTTTGGAAGACTTATTAGCAGACATACATACGATTCAGATTGTAGGGATGGCATCAGCGGACGGACCGTTTGCATTCAATACCAACTTGGCTTATCAACGGGCAGTGGCAGCGAAACAGTGGCTAATCGACCGGATGAACATAGCCCCGGAAGTGAAAGAACATATTCTGGCTGATGTCCGTCCCGAAGGATGGGAACCGGTGTTGGAAGCGATGCGTGAAGCAGGAGACCCGAATGCGGCGGATGTGGAGGCTATTTTGGAACGTTTCCCTGCCGATGGCAACAACGATGATGTGCAGGAGCGGGAAATCCGCCGTCTCTCTTGTTGGGACCGCATCTGTAAGAACTATTTGCAACGCGACCGCAAAGTGGAGTATCGTTACACATACACATTGAAGAGCTTTACTTCCAATGAGGAATTGTTGCAGATGTATGCCATTCGTCCGGATGCTTTCAGCGAAGAGGAGTTTTTCCGTGTAGCGGAACTGATGCCTTCCTTGGCGGAGAAGATAGAAGTGTACCGCAAGTTGCTGACCTATTATCCGGATTCGGAGATTGGAAAGAACAATTTGGCAGTGTTGGAACATGAAAGGTTGTCTGCCGGCAGCCGGAAAGGAGATGAAAGATGAGAGGAAGAGGATATATTCATGGGATTACCCTGCTGGGAGGATTGGCGATGACACTTTTGAGCGGTTGTATCCGCGATGAATTGGAAACTTGTCCACCATTGGGCATCCAATTGGAAGTGGAAGATAAGAATTATGCGAATATAAAGGCGGCAAACCGTTTGGGGTTCGAGGAAGTGCGTAACGAGGATTTACCTTTTGCAAGCTATGTATCCTCTTTACAATATCGTTTGACCGATGCGGAAACAGGAAAGGTGATTGTGGAACAGCCGTTGAAAGCAGTAAAAGGCGAGGGCAAGACGGTAACGATTCCCGTGCCGGAGGAGATTCCTTTCGGACGCTATGTGTTGACAGCTTGGGGAAACTTGTCAAAAGATGCGGAGTCGTTGGGTGAGAAGTTCACGGAATTGGATTTGCATCCGAACCATATAGAGGGATCGGATGTCTATCTCGTCAGCGATACGTTGGTTTATAACGAAACGGATTATGCCTATACATTGGGTATGAAGCGTTTGAAAGGCAAATTGATTGTTGCGGTGGAGAATATGCCGCATGCATACCGTTATTCGGAGAAGGAGATTTCTTCCATTTCAAAACACGTGGACAGCCGCTTGGATTATACGGGTTCGCTTTCGTTCCTTATTCCGACTGTTTGGAAGCAACCGGAGAATATTGTGACGAAAACCCTGTTTGCTCCTTCAACCGGACCGGTGGAATCGCTTTTCAAGATTCGTTTCTATGCGGGAGACAATGCGAAGGTGAACAAATGGGTTGCTCCGGAGGATATCAGCATCACGATAAGCAGGAACGAACTGACCGTGTTGCGCTATGTCTATTCCCCGTCTTGTTGTTGCTTCTCGATATATGTCCTTATCAATGACAATTGGGAACTATTGCATTCGTTGGAGATTGATTAATTTTTAATTACATAATAGTAAGGTTTAACTAAATTTTAAAGAAATGAAAAAGAACTATTTCTTAGGAGCAGCTGCGGCTTTCGGGCTGTTTGCATTTAGCTCTTGTAGCAGTGATGGCGATCCTATTTCTGAACAAGAAATCGCTCTTGGTGATCAAGTAATCGTTTTGGACATGCAAGACACAGATGTGTTGAGCACAAAGTCTCGTCCTTTGTATAGTACTTCTAACAAGGGTGCTGAATTGGTAACAGACGTACAATTGTTGGTGTTTGGTTATAATGATACTAACAAAGAGTATAAGTATGTTAAAACATTACCAGCTATTACCAACTGGAACAACACTTCTTCTGACTATGCTTATGGTCGTAAGAAGGAGCTGAAGTTGGGTAAAGAAAATAAATTAAGCAAGGATGACTTCAGCAAATACATTATCTTAGCTGTAGGTCAGGACGAGTCTAAAGTAGATGCAATTCCTGCTCCGTTTAGAATTGCATTAGCAGGAGGTGAGAACAAGTTGGTTAAAGATTTAACAACAAATAGTTGGAGTGCAAATTCTCCTTGGAACTTAGCTTCTGAACCGGGTAATGGTTTCATGCAAACAGCTGCTATAGATTATAGCACTGCTACTGCTACTGCTGGTGAAATCTTCTCAGGTGTTTCTACTCCGATTGAATTTACTGCGGATGGCGGTTTCTCTACTACTGTATTGTTGAAACGTCAGGTGGCTGGTGTAATGGGTTATTTTAACCGTATTCCTGCAACTGTAGGTGAAGAACCAAATAAAAAGACTGTTACCGGTATTCGTTTGGTTTCTGCTGTTAGAAACAAAGCATTGGATTTGACTATTGCAATGAAAGACCAAGCAGACGATGCTACTTTTGGACAGCCGGTTGATACTAAAATTGAAACCGTAGTGAATGGTTTTACTCTTGATACACCAGACGCTAAATTCATTAATAAAGAAGATGCTTATACTGTTTATAAAATCGATTTGAAAGAATGGTTTGAGTGGAAAGAGGATACCAAAGAGTGGGATTCAGCAGCTATCATAGCAGATGAACAAGGTGAAGATGGTGCACAATTGTTAGGTAATGTAAAAGGATGGCACAATGCTTTGGATGCTTCTAACTCTACCAATGTTACTGTAGCTGATGGTTCAGTATTTGCTGGTAAATTTGTTATTCCTTTTGATAATAACAAAAAGGTTGAAGCGAAAAAGAATACATTCGAATTGCAGTTGATTGGTGAGAATGATGAAGTATTGAAAGCATGGGATGTTAAGTTGGATTCACAATCTCGTGGTCAATATGACGCAGACAAGGTTTACAGCATCTATCGTAACCACTTGTATCAAGTTGGTAAACGTGGTAGCGGTGATACTCCAACCGATCCGGGTAAAGATCCTGATAAACCACAGCCACTGGATAAAGACCAGGAATTGATTATCAAGATCAACGACCAGTGGGAATTCATCCACGATATGGAAATTGAATAATTTCTTAGTAAGGAATAATTAATATATTGGCGGTGTGTCATAATTGCAAAACTGCTGCATTGCTTTTTACTAATTATGATGCACCGCCTTTGTTCAGTTTCCTTTGTTGGGAACAATACGCTATGCGGCACAACCTGTTATATATATGTATAAGAAGCGTATGAGCCGGTTATGATATCTATTGATACAAAAAACAAGAATAAGTAATTGCAAGAAAGGTTTCTGACATTATGAAATATGTAAACCTCTTAATCCTGATAATCCTGACCTGCCTCTTTGCGGGTTGTTCAGACGATTCGATAGAAACTACTCCGGAAGTTCTTCCAGAGAGGGGAATTGTCGTGAAATTGACTACCGGGCAGTTGGAAACCAAGACAAACCTTTATAGCCAAGCCAGTTTGCATCATGTAAACAGAGTCTACGCTATCCTCTATCGTTGTGAAGATCCTTCCACAACCGATATGGATATTAATCCTGCAAAAACTAAAGTAGTAACTTCCCAGTTACTGATGAAGGGTAACACTCCTTGGAATCCCTCAGAAGATAAGAGCAGTTATAAACCGGGAGTATTACAAACCGAAACGTTTAAACTCTTGTTGCCGGAAGAGTATATTTCCATGCTTCCCGGTAAATATATGATATTATGTGTAGGCTTGGACGATGCTTCGGGCGATACGTATGGCTTGACCTATGACACAGAGAAGAAACTTCCTGCTTTTGCCCAAAAAGGAGCTACTTTGGCTGATGCCCAAGCTGTTTTTGCCAAAGAACCTCAAACCGACCAAACTAAAGACACTAAAGACTTAATTGCCTATGGCCAGCCCGATATTGCCCGTTCAGAGCTTTTTGCAGGTTGGCAGGCATTTGACTTCACACCCGACCATTTGAATGTCGTGCAGGTGGAATTGCGCCGCCGTGTGGCTGGTGTGCTTTGTTATTTATCAGAGATTCCTTATAAACTGAATATAGAAAATACCCCTTATCGGGTTACCAAAGTCCGCTTGAAGCTACATTCAGCCCAAAACGGACAAATCAGCCTGATGCGGAAACTGTCAGAAGATGGAAAGCCTTCGAAAGAAGATTTCGGCAAGCCGGTTGCTGGGAAAGAAATCAGCCAGATTCTCTGCGAATTTGATTTGATGAATTTCAAATCGCAAAAGACTTCAAATGGCGACCTTATGTATAGGATACCGACTGCCCAGTTTGCAGATCGGAAGCAATTGGAAAATACCATTTTGATGGGAGCGTATATGTTGCCTATCCAAAATAAAGATACTACCGCTACGCTATCGGTGGAATTGTTAGGTTATGAATATGATAATTCAACAGAAAACACAGATAATATTATTAAAGATAAAGGACCGGGTAAAGTGGAGGCGACCTTGATCAAATCATTCCCTGCCATTTATGAAGAGATGAAAAATCAGAAGGTGTATGATATTTTACCCAATGTGATTTACCATATAGGCCGTAAGTTAAACAACGACAGTACGGAGGACGACTATCCGGAAAGTCTGTCATGCACCAAGGTGACAGTAAAGATTGATTCGTTGAATCATAAGGATATCCATGTGGAGTTTCCTTCCGTTCCCATTGTCCCGATTATGTCTTGGCAGGATAAGGATGGAAACAAATACAAAACAGAGCCAGAAGGAGAGGATGACGATTTTTATATATTTGATAGCATAGGTTCGTCAAACTACATTGATATTAGTGCATCTATCTTGTATAACGATTGGAAACTGCAAGTGGTGCAACCAGTTGGTGCAAGTGATGATTTTTGGATTGACTTTAAGGATGAAAAGACTGGAAATTACGTGACAGAATTGGAAGGTAGCGGCGCACAGAGGATAGAACTCCGGATGCATGATTATGCGAGTGTAGAGGCATGGAAAAATAATAAAGAAACGCGTATGATTATCTTGAGCTTGACAGCTAAAGATAAAGATGGAAAAGTTATCAAGGAAGCATCTTCTGAAATGAAAATATGGCAATATAATGCACTGATAGTAAAGATGGAGAGTGATGAAAATGGATACCGTGGCTTTAGTCATTTTGACTTTGGAACAAAACGGAATATAGTTACAGGAAAAGCCATAGAAAATACAGCAATCACTCTCGGATGGGGATTTTGGAGGTCATTCCCTTTGACTCCTAAATGGCACGATGGTCAATATAACTTTGAATATCTATTAAAACATTGGCCTGAAACTTTTAAGGAAAGTGTTGTGCAGGTTTGTGGATTGGGCAAATATGGTAAAGAGATTGATTTAGACAATTATAAAGAAAGAGATGCTTTTTGGTTTTTAGCGGCACGAGACGAACTTATACCTTTCTTTTCAGCTTATCACAATGAAGAAAAGGCTCATATCAAGAAAGACCAATTTTATTGGACTTCTAACGAGTGGGGAAATGAGTGGAGAGCGGCTGCTGGTATATTTAATACCAAAAAGAATGAAGCAACATGGGAAACGATGAAGAAAACAAATCTCTGTTATGCTCGTCAAGCTTGTCATGCACAATAAATAATTAGCAAGATGAAACGATATATATACATATTATGGATAATGTTTGTTGCTTTGTTGTCTGGTTGCGATGACGATTTTGACAAAGGCAATTCAAACCCAGGAGAAGGTGTGAAGGAAGGAATGATTACTTTCTGCTTTTCTACCGAAGAGGCTCCGGTGATTGTTACCCGTGCCAATGAGACTGAGCAAGAGGAATCTTTGGAGAATGTATTGGTCATGGTATTTAATAAAGACGGAGAATTGCTCAATAAAGTTTATCAGCAATTGACTGTTGATAACTATTCGGTCAATATCTATCTGACCAGTGGACCGGATCAATCCATTTATGCTTTGTGTAATTTGCCGGAAGGAGATGAAACAACCACGTTGATTAAGAAAGAATCAATCACATTGTCTGAATTAAAGCAACAATATACAACCATCTTAAACCCGGAAGGAGCGTATGGAGGAAAACATATCATGAGCGGTTCTATTCCGTTGGAACTGACTTCTAACGGGTTGTTGAAAAGGGTATACACTGTTCCGGTTAGACGTTTGACAGCACAACTTAACTTCAATGTCTCGTTTGAACCGACCAAGGCAGGTGAACAATTCGCAGTCGGAGAGATGTTCCTTTACAATATCCCGAAGGGCAGTATGCTGTTGGATGGCGGCGGAGCTGATAGTGTAGAAGGCGATTGGGGCTATCATCATAAGGATAACTTGTTAGACTCACTGGATATCTGTGCGGGTGATTATTCGTATGTTGTTGCTACAGATAAGATGAATCGTTCAGGACAGTTCTTCAAGGAGGGAAAACGTTTGGAATTCGAGATTGTGAAAGGCGAGGGAACACCAGATTCTTACACTGCCTCTTTCAAAATGTTTGAAAACAGACAAGGAAGAGTGTATGACCACTCTGATAACTGGGAGAACCTGAAAGGTTTGATAGGAAGAGATGATGCAGAGGCACAAAAGTATGGTTATGAAGACATGTACCGTTATTATCAGCAAATCAACAAGCGTGGACTTGCCGGAATAAAAAGGAAAGAGAATGCCAAATCTCCAAAGGAAGCCCAGAAGGTTTTCAAGAGAAACGTAGGAGAGAATGATGGTAAATATGCTGTCAATAAAGAGGAGCAAGGCTTCCAATATGCCACTTACTTGGCGATTAGAGGTGTGTACACGAAGAAGAATTCGTTGGGAGGTGATAACCCAATTGATGTGACTTATTATGTTTACCTCGGTTCGGACAATTACAAAGACTTCAATGTTTGCCGTAATCATGTCTACCACTACCAGATTCGTATCTTTGATGTGGATAAAACCGATACCCGTGTGAATGCCAACCCAATTGGAGGATTGACTGTTTATGGTAACTTTGATGATGTATTGGATGCCCATCCCAACGTAACGCAGGTGCTTCTCTATTCGCCGAGCAACTGGACGGTGCGTGTGGCAGACCCTGATTCGACACCTTGGTTGGAGGTTTCCGCTTCACACATGTACAAGCCGCGCAAAGCAGGTGCCAAACCGAACCGGGAACAGGCAGCTTTCCAATTGAACGGTGAAGCCGGATTGCATTATTTTTATATCCACACGGACGAGTATATCCCGCCTTTGGTCGAGAATCATAGTACACCGGGTTCGGATGGACCTGACCGGAATGATTATTACGATAAACGTGTTGGCAAACTTATATTCTCCAACCAAGCTGGAAAGGAAAAAGAGGTGGAGATTAAGCAGTATCCGGCTCAAATGGTGATTCGTAAGCGTAATGTTCAGGATCCAATCATTGTTAGAGAAGTATTAGATACTTTCTATGTGGAACGTGTATTGGAAAAGAAGAATATGCAATGGGGATTCAGTTTCTATTGGGCTAATAAAATGGATACATTGATGAATGATGACCTTGTTAAAGGGAAAAATGGGCTGACAAATACTCGTGCTTTATATGATGTTGCCTTGAATGGAGACAAGTGGGGAATCCCACCTGCTTATCCGGACGGAATTCCTTCGGATATTGCTTTGGGATACGCGTTGGCAAAGAATCGCGACCGTAACGGGAACGGGAAGATTGATTATAATGAGATTCTATGGTATCTGCCTGCTTACTCCGAACTTCAGGCAATTGTCGGACATATTAAAGGCGGATCTAAACATTATCCTGAGAGATATGAGGGAAGAGTGAAAGTAGATTGGGATTTTGAATCTTATACCTTCTTCTCTTCCACACCTTCAGCAAGCGACCGATCAGGAGTCACGTCCGGATTCAGTTGGTCGGTACTGTTCTCTCCTAATAAGGAAAAGAATGGAAAGACTAAACCGGATTTGCGTGCCCGCTTCTATAACGTGATTTGTGCCCGTCGCTATAAAGGTTGGCGAGGTCCGGACACGGGAAAGGTCAATGGTGATGTCAATACGGATGATAGTTGGAATGAGGACGAAGAAGAGATTATGGACAAAAAGTAACAGGAAAGGTAGATGTAAGCGTTATGAATAGGACGATACGAAAATATGTAGCAATAGGAATAGGAATGTTAGCTTTCCTTACCGGATGCTCTGAGGATATTCCGCAGGAGAAGCCAACAACGACAGTTTCATTCCGCATGGCTACACGTGCAACGGAAAACTCTGCCCAAAAGGAGATAACGAAAAATCAGTTTACTCGCCTTTACGTGTCGGAGCGCAAGCCGGAAAGCGGAAAACCTGCGACAACGGATCCGCAATTTAAGGATCAATATGACATAATCTTCTATTGCGACAAGTATTATGACTTGACAGGACAATCTTATCTAATAGAGAACTTGTTGGGTGTTTGGTATAAGTTTGCTTTTGTCTGTGTGCCAAATATAGGAAATGAGATGGGAAGTAAAATGTTTCCAAATAGTCATATTTTTGAGAGTTTCAAGGATTTGTATGATTTCACCATCGACTATAGCCCGGTACTGAAGTATCAGTCGGACTTGAACAAAGCGAGCAGTTCCGACTTGGCAATTTACCGCAAGATTATCGACCGCTGGATTGATGCGGATATGCCAACCAGCGAGGATGTGTTGATGAGCCGTATCACGGGACAACTCGTCTTGAATATGGGTAAACCTGCCGACCAATTCGACACAAAGACAAAAGGAGAGGTGACACAGTTCGAGGTCAACGTGGAAACCAGCCAGAAGTGTTACATCCGTGATGAGGCATGTGATTCAGTGATTGTCGTTACTCCTGTTGTACAAAAGTCTTTCATCTGGAAGGTGGATGAGAAGGAGGGGCAAAAGAGCAAACAGGTTTTGCCGATTGCCCTGCTTCCCGGAACGTTGACAAATGCGACCGTTACGGTCTCTTTCAAGAATGGAACACCTGAAGTATATGCGCTGAAAGGCCATGAAGAAAAAGGGGAACCGGATGATATTATGATCAAGAAGAACCGAAGAACCATTGTCTTGTTCAATGGCATGGTGAAAGAGTTCTACGAGGTACGTTATGCCGGTTTTGCCGATGGTAACGATGCAACGGTGGATGTAGATGACGATGCTTGGAATGGATGGAATGAAAAATAAATATATAAAAATAGGTTATACGATGAGAAAGGTTGTAGGACTGTTGGCGAGCTTGTGCCTTTGCGCCGGATGTGAAAACGAACTGCCGGAATCTGCCCAATCGGCGGTTTCGACAGGACAGTTTGTGGTGGATTACACAGCCGGGGCGGGTGTCGCAACACGTATGATTCATGAGAATCAGACGAAAGGAGTACGTATCAACTCGCTTACCTATTTGTTATATAATTCGGAGGGTACATTGGAGAAACGGAGGGAAATTCCCGGATTGGCAGGGGATGAGGAGACTTGGCCTTTGACACGTGCCAACATGACCTGGGAACAACGGGAAGCGTTGAAAGATACTTTATACCAAGAGGAAACGTATCATGTGGTTTTCGTTGCCAACATCGATTCTGCTATTTGCGGATGGAAGAATGCGGATAGTGCTTTGTGGTCGCCCTTGCGAGAAACCGAGAATTATAAAACGGTTCATTTGCAAATGCCTTATCAGCCGTTTAATGACCGGAATATGTTCTATGTTTTTACCCAAGAGGTTCATTCTACAGACCAAAAGGCAGACCGGGATAATCCTTACAATTGTCCGGTTGTGTTGCGACGGGCAGTGACACGCACCGACTTCCTGTTTGAGCAATTGCCGGTTTGGGAAGAAAAGTCGGAGGAAGGCGGTACAGAAACACCGGGTGAAGGAACGGAAGAGAATCCGGCTATGATTTATCCGGTCGCTTGTACATTGCCCGATACGATAAAGAGCTATTTTATATTGGATTTCTATAATATGGTCTTGTCAACTCATAGAGAAGAGTTGAGCCAGCCGGTGGTGGATGCGACTGTGGATCTATTGGATGCTTTGGAGTTATATTTTGCAGGGCAAATATTGATTCCAGATTTGAAAGATAAATATACTAAATACAATACGCGTTTACATGCGATAGAAGACTCAATCAAAGGCAACGGCAAATATGATTTTATGGATAAAATCAACATGGATAAAGAAAAAGAGGAAGGCAATGTATTATCCAAATTCCAAATCCATTTAATCTATACGTTGTTGAACGAACTTGAACAGAATACCGCTATTCGAGAATTGTTCACTCAGTCCACACATAGAGCGTTGGGCACATTTGCTACGATTGATTATGAGGGACAATCCGGAGTGAATAAATATTATCTGTCCGGAAAGGCACCGGAATCCAGTTTGGAAAAGAGCCTGCGTATAGAAGTAGATACGACCGTGATGCGAGAGAATGTTTCTTATCTTGGTTTCAATTGGGTCGGATTGGCAGATTCGGAAAAGAACAAGATTGCCAGTGTCTGTTGGTATCAAACAGCAGATACGACAATGGAATCTGAAAAGCTTACTCCTAAAACCATTATCTTTACTGAGCAAGGCATGAATGAGAAATATTCCATTTACTATCAGCCAATAAAGGAGTTGGGCTTGAAAAAGGAATGGAAAGATAAAAAACTGACAAAGCAGACACAGATCATTTGTAATCTGGAAGCAGCCTTGCCTTTTACGGAAGGCGATCAGGAGATGGTTAAAGAGATTAATACACTCTTGTCTACAAACAAGATAAAAGGTTATTCTGGTTCGTTGGGTGAGATGACATTGACTATTATCTATCCGGATGTGACCAAGAGCGAAGTCTTGGAAATAAAGGAAGCATGGGAAATAAGTAAAGAATGATTTATGGATACAATCAGACGATATATAAAAAGATGTATTGGGCTGCTTTGCCTGCTTGCATTGTTTGGGAGCATACAAGGACAAACCGTAAAGAAACCCGTGGTTGAGGTCACGAAGCGAAAGGCTTTGGTCGGTCCCTATTGCCTGGTGAACCAATTCTCGGCGGTAGCCAATGTAGCAACTAACTATAATGAATTGGAAAATATAACGGATGAAGATTTGGATAATTGTGCGGCAATCACGGGTATTAAGGTGGGTGTGGCCGTATTACCCATTCTGAGTGTAAAAGATACCAAAAACAGTTATAAAGCCGGAACAACTGCCGGTTTTACATTGGTATCTACAAAGGATGGAAACCTATTATCGCTGGATGTTATCAAGATGTTTTCGATTGCCACCTATCTGAACGGAGAGCAGCAGGAACTGATTGCGGTGAAAGAGGCCTCTTCCGGTGGGTTGGGCTTAAATCTGATCCAGCTTCCGGGAAGTGATAATGTATGCGTAGATGTGAGCATTACGACAACGAAGGATTTCGATGAAATCTATTTGATGTCGGGAGGTGTAAATGTACAAACTATCAGTAAATTAAGCATCAAATATGCCTTTGTTGGGAATCCGAAAGAAGTACTTCTGACGCACAATGGTTTGGCAGAGTATGGCAAGGAGTTGAATAAGGATATAAAAATAGACATGAAAAAATGTGGCGGAATGCCATGGAGCAATAGCAAGCTTAATGAATTATTGTTGGATGAAGACACTACAAATTTTTTGACAACAGTGCCGGTAGTAGCCATTGCCGAGGCATTCCGTGTACAGATTGGTACGAATTATGAATTCCCAGCAGGTACGGAAGTAGGATTTAAGTTTTTTGATAAGGGACTTTTAAGTTTGAATGTGGGAGGTAATTTTACCATTAAATTGTATGATGAGAACAACAATGAGGTTCAAAGAGAGGTGATAAGTGCCGACATATTGGGCTTGGGAGTTATTAAAGCGGGTGAAGTCACCGCTTCCATCATATCCAAAAAACCTTTTTATTCAGCTCGTCTGACTTCTGGTACCGTTTTAGGTGTTAATGCAACTGCGACAGGTGTCTATTACGGTTTCGTAAAGGAGAAACCGAAGGTATATCATCATTGTCCTATCTTGCCGAGTATGAGTGCTACGATTTGTGAAAGTGTGACTACATATGAACTAAGAAGCAATCCGAAATTGAAGATTGATTGGAAATTGGTTAAATTCGAACCATTTACTAAAAAAAGGGCTTCATCTGTTGTCATAGGCGAATCAGTTAATGGCGTTGCCAAAGTAACTGGATTAAGCGCAAACGGTGTGTATACATTCAAGGCGACAGTGAGAGATTGTACTTCTGAACCAAAATGTTCGGAAACGATTATCTTGACAAAAGGTGTCCAAGCAAAAACAACTTCTTGTGGAACTCCGATAATCAATGAAAAGGATTCATCGAAATATGAACTTTCTACAAGCTCGTATGGTGTGACCGGTAGTTTGATCAGTATTAGCAACATCAAGAACAAATCCAATGTATTGGATGGCAAATACGACAATTACGCATCGTATGTCAGTGGTTTGAGTTTGGCAAGCAATATGGGACTTATCGGAATTAAGACGATAGGAGGAGAACCTATTGATATAGGAATCATAGGGGACAAGCGAGTTGGATTTATCGTAGAGAACGCCTCCACCTTCTTGGATGCCGATGTGTTGCAGTTCATGCGCATTCGGCTTTTCAGGAGCGGGAATGTTGTTTATGAGCATGTGATTGACGAGACGAACACCATCGGTGCGGGCTTGATAGGAACTGAGCACTCTCAAAAGATTCGGTATAGCATAAAGGTTCCATCGAATGTGGAATTTGATGAGTTTCAGTTGTGGACTTCCGGTGTGTTGAATTTGGGATTGAATACCTTGCGTATCTATTATGGTTTTATTGAATCTGCAGATGATAATTGTTCGGATCCGTTGGCGAATAGTTGCGCTTCAATCGTTTCTACGGAAGATACAGATGCTTCACTCTCTTTAAAGATACCGTTCCAAACGGCCTCCGTGGGTGGCTCATTGCTCCATGCAGACAGGCTGCTGGACGGTGATATGAGTACAGCGTTGACCTATACGCCAGGCGTGGGAGCAGGAACAGGCGTCATCTTATGCGTGAAACTGGGACGAACCGTGGATAAAAGCAAACAGTTGGGATTGGCATTGGACGATAAAACATACCTTTTGGGTGCAGGGTTAGGAACTTGGATGACCATATACACTTATCTGGATGGAGAAGAGCAGGAGAAATTTACGGATTGGAAAACCTTGGGGTTGGATGTGATTGGTTATGGAGACCGCCGTTATCTTTTCTCCCAACCGACAAAGCCTTATGATGAGGTGAGAATTGCTTTTGCCGGAGTGTTAAGTGCATTGGAAGGATATAATTTATACGGACTCTTCTTCCGCAGCGATATTGATGGCGATGGATTACCCGACTGTATGGATTCGGATTGTTGTCCTGGATCTTTGCTGAACTTGCAGACAACTCCGCATATTTGTGAAAAGGATACGGTGGTATTGTTGGGAGAAACAAAGTTTGAGAATGAAACGGAAAGGGATTATAAGATATCCATTTTTGATCAAAACGTAGATATCAATAAGGCAGATTCTGTATTCTCCGGGAAGTTTACTATTAAGAAAGGTAAGTTCAACTTAAAAGTATGGGAAAATACAAAAGTAGGAAGATACCAATTGGTTGTCTATGATAAGAAGAAAAAGGAGGATAATGCAGAAGAAGATAATAAAGACGAAGGAAACAAAAAGGATGAAGGAAATAAAGAAGAGGACAAATATGAAGAATTTGTATTGACCATTTTGGAATTTACGGTTCATCCGAGACAGACCATTTGGTTAGACACTGTAACTAATACCAGTTGGAATAAATGGGAAAACTGGTCGGATGGTTCGCCTTGGACCTGTACCAATGTGATTATTCCTGACTCTGCAAAGGCTTATCCTATATTGGTTGATTCGTTGTTAAATGGATGTAATTATATTCATTTTGAGCCGAATGCCGAGGTGAAAAATACGCATTATTTGGATTACCAAGAGGCTTGGGTGGATATTAAACTGCATCCAAACCGATATTATATGGTGGCAGCTCCGTTGAAAAGAATCTATTCGGGTGACTGGTTTATTGCAGCTAAAGGAAAACAATATCCTAAGTATTTCACTACGTTGGACGAAGAGAGTTATCCGGAGAATCGAGTAACGCCAACAATCTACCAGCGCATTTGGGATGCAACCTCTTTGGACCAGCTTATTAATGCCAACAATCGTCCATTTATCAGACCAGGAGACAAAGTAAATATAACTATGACGGGTTGGACTAAACCGTTCAACTGGCTTGCTACAACTTATGACAAGAATACTTTAAGCGGGTTTGAATATGATTTCAATGCGTTGTCTGTATGGATACATCCGTATAAGCCTTCTCAAGATACCGAGGGAGACAACAATGAAGAGTATCTGTTCCGTTTTCCCAAGGCGCATTCGGAATATCATTATTATGATGAGAATGGAACCTTGCTGAGTGTGGGTGTGCAGATAAAGGATAGAAAAAACTCAGGCCGCTTTATTTATGAGCCGGACGATGAGAAGGTGAAATTCCCGCTTGTTATGCGATATAAGAACGAGTCTTACCAGAACAAGACATTCTTGGTGGGAAATCCGTTTATGACTCATGTTAATGTGGTGAAACTATTGGAAGCGAATAAACATCTTTCTTCCGTCAAAATATATAATGGGAAAAAAGGGACTTTTAATTCGCTTATCCATAAGTTGGATGGAGATGGAATCTTGACAGTAACATCAGATACGACAATTTATATTGCCCCGATGCAGTCTTTCTTTGTGACTTGCTCTGCAGATATTGTGGAGTCGTGTGCCGTAACCTTTACGGAGGATATGTTGATGACAGGACCGGAAATCAAGAAGGAACTTTCAATCCAGCAGACAAAAAAACAGACGGCTTCCGTTGCAAACCGGTCGATTCGTTTGGTCGTATCGGCAGATAGCAAACAAGCAGCAGCATTGGTTCACTTCTCTTCCAATGCGAATGACCATTATCGGGAAAATGAGGATGCGGAAATCCTAATGGAAAACGAGGTGAAACCAGCCATTGCCATGTTCACGGTTGCGGATCAGCGCGCATTGGATATTCAGCAACGCCAGAATGGAGGAGATATTCCACTCGGCATCTATTTGGAGAAACCGGCGAATGTGACCTTGTCGGTAACTGTTCCGGATGATTATGACGGCTGGATTTTGAAAGATTGGGAGAACAACCGAATCTATCCTTTGTCGGCAGGAAAAGAGAATTCGATAGAATTAGGACGGTTGACCACTAACATCGGTCGTTTTAGTCTGAGTGGTAAATCTGTGGCAACAGGCAACGGGCATATCGTCGCTACACAACCGAAAGTATTCTGTTGTCGGGAAGAGGGCAGCAACCACATTATCGTGCGTTCATCAGAACAACTTATGGTGCGTTGCGAAGTCTTTACGATAAATGGAAGAATGGCTGGTCAGATGTGGTCGGAATCCAACGAATACCAATTGCCGGTCGGACAGGGAATTTATGTGGTAAAGGTCTATTTCCAGGATAAGACAAGTGCTGTAGTGAAAGTGTTTTAACAAATCAAGAAGAAGCAATGAAACAGATATTCTATTTAATCAATAGCCTTTTGTGTATAACTTGGCTGTGTGTGGGTTGCACTTCGGACGAAGCTCCAGAAATACTGGAAAAGGAGATAGTCGAGGTTCCGGTGGAATTAAATTTTACTTCCAGTGGGCGTGATTTGATGACACGTGCAAACCCGGATGCATCGGATTCGTGCGCCAATAAGCGTCCTATCTTTGTGGATAGAGTGAACGTTTATACTTATAAACGTCCTTCCGACCAAAAATATAATACAAAAGAAGAGGGATTCTTACAGTCGGGTGTTCTAACGTTGGCAGCTAAATTGACTGGACCAGGTGGAAAAAATGGTCAGCCTCGTTACACGGCAAAAGGCAAGATTCCTTTGGAAAGCGGTTTCCAATACCGAATGACTGCAGTCGCTTATTCAAAGCAGCAAAAGGAAGATTCTTTGTTTGTTATGAACCAGTCCTATTTCGATTATGCGGAGATTGCGTTGAAAGATACAGTAGAATACAAAACGCCGGAATTGTTTTTTGGCAATGTGTATGCATTCGATAATGATACTCTTCTCTTCCAATATGAAGATGTTAAAGACAAGCAGTCGGCATTGTCTGGTTGGTTGTATCGAGGCGTTGCCGGGATTGAACTGAGGTTGTCGAAAGTGGATAGTAAAGTCAAGCAGATTGATTTGTTGGCAGACTCTATTAACACCCAGGTGAAAGCACGTTTTTATGATGACTTCCTTTCGACATACGGCAAAAAAAGGGACGGAAGTTTCAAGCATTTCCTACTGGGTTCTTGGCGGAGAGATGTTGATAAAAAGCCGAATGATAGCATATATGTAACCAATATGAATTTATTGGAAGTGTGTACTTCCCTCAGCCTTCGCATAAGAATGGATGGAGATGAGGAAGAGAAAGAGAAATTGGTGGTTTGTCGTTTAAAGGTAAGAGAAAATAAGAATAAAGAGAATATAGGCAAAGAGGAAAACGGAGGTAACGAAGGTGATTTGTTGCGATCTATTCCGGGTGATGGCGGAAATGGAACCGGGATTATTCCGGGAGGAGAACAGACTCCGACAAATCCTGAAAATCCGGATTCGGGCGACAAAAATCCATTCCAAATCTGTTTCAAGCGGAATCATTACTATCTCTTGCAAGGAGACTATTCCCAATTGACAACTATGGAATATGTGCTTCAAGTAACTGTCAATCCTAATTGGGATGGTGATGTTTATTTGCCTTTGGATAAAAGAAATTAACCTTATGATTGTCTGAAATAATAAAGGTATTATTAGAGTGGTAATACACTTTGTAACAATGATTTATGCATAAAATAAATCGGGGGGGGGAATTCCTTCGGAAGAAAATATTTTGGCACAGTTGCATAAGTCCGTGGCAATATAATCATGTTATCCAAAGATCAT
>ERZ1034719.627-NODE-627-length-19634-cov-19.576894_pt1 | contig 19634 bp, 19 predicted proteins | sample MGYA00520703_ERZ1034719 | MGnify/ENA primary metagenome ERZ1034719 (study PRJEB33766, sample SAMN09781716) | gut metagenome | biome: gut microbiome | host: Homo sapiens | place: Madagascar | study: EMG produced TPA metagenomics assembly of the PRJNA485056 data...
GAAAAAATCCAAAGGCCCCAAATCGCCAACTCAGCGGTCTGGAGCCTTGAATTATCCTTGTTTCTACAAAATCAAAGTGTCAAAGACAGGAAAATAGACAAAGAATCAGTGACTTCAAAGTTTTTCTGCTATTCTTTTAATATTGGCTTCATATTGGTTCATTCGACTGAAAGATAAAGAATGAAATATTGCTATATTTGTATTTCCAAAACAGCGGTTTCGGAAATACTGGTTTCTTAACTTGGTGATATTCAGTATGAGGTTTTTTACAGAAAAAGATAGAGACCTTTATCCGCGCAACAGGAAAATTCAGCGGCTACAAGATAGAGCAAAGGTCTTTGTCGATGCGTGATATGTAGTACCTTATTTCAGCACCTCATCCATATTGGTATAATTCAGCAGTTTGATTTCTCCGGCGGTGTTCTCGAAGTTGCCTGCATATACAACTGCTTTGCCATCTACCGGTGCTTTGACCCATTCGTCTATCCGCTTCAATGCCTTCTCGAAGTCTTTGTGGTAAGTCATTGATGATTTAATCTCAATACCGTATAGTCTTGTATTTCTTTTTAGCAACAGATCAATCTCATTCTGGTTCGAGTCCCTGTAGAAATAGAGATTGCTTTCTTTGCCCTGGTTATATCGTTGTTTCAAAGCCTCTGTAACGACAAAATTCTCAAACAGCGCCCCGCGCATCTTGTCTCGTGAAAGTTGTTCAGGCGATTCGATGCCGAGTAGGTAGCAGGCTAATCCTGTGTCTAAAAAATATAGTTTAGGCATTTTTGTAAGTCTTTTGCTTGTGTTTTCGAAATATGGCGGCAGCAGAGTCACTATGTAGGATGCTTGTAGCACCGATAGCCACGAGGTGATCGTGTTAGGGCTGACACCTATCTCGTTTGCCAGTTCTGATGCTTTGAACAAAGATCCGATTCGCCCGGCACATAGTTTTATAAATATGTGGAACTGCATCATATCCTTGATTTGCAGTAGGTCTCGCACGTCCCTGTCCAAGTATGTTTTCATATATGCGGGATATAGAAATTCCGGTACATTGCGCCCCGAATATATTGCCGGATAAAATCCATTGAACAGTAATTTGTCAAGTGGTACATCTGCCGTCAGATCCTTTGTCTCAGAGTATGACAGAGGCATAAGCTCAAAGACGGCTGTACGTCCGGCCAACGACTGAGTGACCCTCTTGAGCATCGCGAACTGCGAACTACCGGAGAGAATGTACCTCTTGTCGGGATGCTCGTCTACAATGCCTTGAATGTATGACAAAAGATCCGGTGCGTTATGAACCTCATCGAGAATCATTCCCTCCTCATTCTGATTCAGAAAGGCGATCGGATCATTCTCGGCAAAACTCCGGATGTCAAGGCTCTCCAGTGAGTAATATGGCAAATGAGGGAACAGATTGCGTATCAGCGTCGTTTTGCCGGACTGACGGGGGCCGGTGACGGTTATTACTGAGAAATATCGATAGGCTTCCTCAAGTACTGAGGATAATTCCCTGTGGATGTACTTCGCTTCCATATCTATGCAATTCTGAAGTTCTACTGCAAAATTACATAAATATTTCGGATTTATAAATTATTTCCGACCGACTTTGTCAATCATAGATGTGGCGTTCACGTATTTTGAAAATTTTTCCGAGCGACTTTTCATCTGATCAGACGGAAAGTCACTCGTTTTTTTAGATGCGTAAGTCGATGATACGCTGATCAGTTTTTTGAGAATTCGGCCGGACAAACCACTTGGAGCGACACGTCCTTTGTTATTTGTCGGATGTTGAATATCTTTGCATCACATAATTGAGACTTATCGACAATGAGATCAAATACCGTTAACATGACTGTTGTCGGAATCCGCCTTGTCGGCATTCTGCTGTGTGTTCTGTCGCTTTCTTCCTGCGTCTGGAACTCTTGCAGGGATGTCAAACGAGCTCTTTCCAATGCCGATGAGGTGATGTGGACCCACCCCGACAGCGCCCTTGCAATCCTTGAGTCCGTGGACACCCTTGACCTTCGGACCAAGTCGCTCCGCGCGAGATATTCACTGCTTTATACTATGGCGCTGGACAGGAACGACATATTCTCTACGGATTTGAAGGTCATAACGCCGGCGGTGCGGTATTACGAACGCCGGGGAACCGATGATGAGAAGATGAAGACATTCTATTATCTTGGGACGGTGCAGCATAATGCGGGAGATCTGCAATCCGCCATTGCCAGCTACATACGGGCCAAAGAATATTCATATACCTCTAATAATTTGATTTTCAAGGGGCTCATTTCCTCGACAATCGCAGATGTATATAGACAGAACAAAAATTACTACGAGTCAATGTCTTATGCCAAAGAGATATAGACCGAAAAGATTCCTTAAGATGAGGCAGGTTATTTTTTGAAGGTTACTTAATGCCCGTCCAAAGTTACGTCTTTGCCTACAGTTTTCCAATTTCTTCGGTCGCCGGCAGGTATTTATGATGATTATTCAAAAAAGACGCGGCGGAAATTTGGTCAACTGAAAAAAGTATCATACCTTTGGCGGAACAAGATGCGACCCGTCGCGGTGGTTATATATTTTTCGGAATATTCCGAATAATGTGAAAGATTGTAGTCGCCGAGGGTTGATTTTGTTTGAGATTGACACATAATTATTAACACGCCCCTGAGGGTTCAGGGACACTAATGACTTTTTTATCGTACATTTCGCTATGGAAGTAAAGAACGCTGTAGCCGGAACGCTGGAGTCAGGTGACATCATGATCCAGATCGCCCCGGCCGAGACGAAAGGTCTGCACATCGACCTGGACAGTTCTGTGGCCGCCCAGTTCGGCAGACAGATCCGTCAGGTCATTGAGGAAACTCTTACCGAATTCGGACTGGAGGACGCTGACATCAAGGCGGTTGACAAGGGAGCCAGGGATTGCACCATCCGTGCCAGGGTGACCGCCGCCGCCGTGCGCGCCACAGGAAAAGATGTTTGGGCTTAGTTTAGGTTGAGGAATAAGTCGCGGCGCCAGGGACCGAAGGTGCGCGGGTTATTCCGATAATCAGTTACGATTATGGAAAGATTAAGAAGAACAATGATGTTCGTTCCGGGCAACAATCCCGGAATGATGCAGGATGCCTTCATCTACGGGCCGGACTCGATCATGCTCGACCTGGAGGACTCCGTGACCATGGCTGAGAAAGACGCCGCGCGTCTGCTCGTCCACAACGCTCTGAAGTCAATCGACTACGGCGACACCGAAATGGTTGTCCGCATCAATCCTCTCAGCACACCTTACGGACGCAAGGACGTGGAGGCTGTCGTGAAGGCCGGCGTGCAGGTGATCCGCATGCCGAAGACCGAGACCGCCGATGAGGTCCGCGAGCTGGAGGCGGAGATTGAGAAGGTCGAGAAGGAACTGGGATGCCTTGGCAGAACCCGCATGATGGCCGCCATCGAAAGCGCCGAGGGCATCTGCAACGCCTTCGCCATCGCCAAGGCCTCGAAGAGGATGATGGGCATCGCCCTCGGGGCCGAGGACTACTGCGCCAACCTCAAGACCCAGCGTACCCCGGGCGGAGCCGAGCTGCTCTATGCCCGCGAGACCATCGTGGTGGCCGCCAGGGCCGCAGGGATCGACGCTCTCGACACGGTATATTCAAACCTCGATGACATGGAGACATTCCGCAAGGAGGTCGAGCTCATCAAGACTCTCGGATTCGACGGCAAGTCCATCATCAACCCTCGTCAGATCCAGATCGTGAACGAGGTGTTCGCCCCGACCGAGAAGGCCATCGAGAAGGCTAAGAAGATTCTCGCCGCCATCAAGGAGGCTGAGAAACGCGGCTCGGGTGTCATCGCCGTCAACGGCAAGATGGTTGACCGTCCTGTTGTCATCAGGGCTCAGCGCACCATCGATCTCGCCATCGCTTCAGGCATATTAACAAAGGAGGAAGTTTATGAGTAATATAAGGGAAAGGGCGGCGCTTGTCGATAAGGTTGCCGCCGCAATGGGCAAGAAGGTGTACTCGGGAGAGACTCCGAAAAACACCACATTCCGCAAGGATCTTCAGAAGGTTCAGTCCAAGGTGGTTACACTTGAGGATGCTATCAGGCTCAGCGGCCTGAAAGACGGAATGACAATCTCCTTCCACCACCATTTCAGAGGCGGTGACAAGGTTGTGAACATGGTCGTTGGCAAACTGGCCGAGATGGGATTCAAGAATCTCCACCTCGCCGCGTCCAGCCTCTCAGACGTCCACGCTCCGCTGATCGACCACATCAAGAACGGGGTGATCACCAAGATCTCCACCTCCGGTCTTCGCGGAGAGCTTGCCAAGGAGATCTCACACGGTCTGATGAAGGAGCCTGTGGTGTTCCGCAGCCACGGAGGACGTGGCAGCGCCATCGCGAAAGGTGACCTGCACATCGACGTGGCGTTCCTCGGCGCGTCCTCCAGCGACCCTGCCGGCAACGCCAGCGGTTACTCCCGTTCCGAGCACGCCAAGTCAATCTGCGGTTCCCTCGGCTACGCCAAGCCGGACGCGCAGTACGCTGACAAGGTCGTGATAATCACCGACGATCTCGTTGACTATCCGAACACACCGAACTCCATCTCCGAGCATGATGTGGACTACGTTGTACTCGTGGATTCGGTCGGAGACTCGTCCAAGATCTCTTCGGGAGCCATCCGTGACACCAAGAACCCTCGCGACATCCTGCTCGCGATGAACGCCGCCAAAGTCATTGTCAACAGCGGTTATTTCAAGGAAGGATTCTCGATACAGACCGGATCCGGCGGAGCCTCGCTGGCCGCTGTCAAATATATTCGAGAGGAAATGATCAAAAGGGGCATCCACTCCAGCTTCGCGCTCGGAGGAATCACCGCCCACATGGTCAAGATGCACGAAGAAGGCCTCATCGGACGACTCATTGACGTTCAGTCATTTGACCGCGTCGCCGCCGAGTCCATCAAGAACGATCCTTTCCATAAGGGAGTCTCCGCCAATGAATATGCCAGCGCGGATGAACCTGGATCAGCCGTGCACTATCTCGACATCGTGATTCTCTCTGCCCTTGAGGTGGATGTGAACTTCAATGTCAACGTGCTTGTCGGCAGTGACGGAGTCATCAGAGGAGCCGTCGGAGGACACCCTGACACAGCCGCCGATTCAGCCCTCTCGATCATCGTCTGCCCACTTATGCGTGGACGTATCCCTTGCGTTGTGGACGAGGTCACGACTCTCATCACCCCTGGCTCGACAGTCGATGTCGTTGTCACTGAATATGGCATCGCGGTCAACCCGCGCCGTCCTGAGATCGCCGAGCGTCTGAGGGAGGCCGGACTGAAGATCGTGGACATCCACGACCTCAATGAACTGGCTCTGAAGTCCATCGGAGTCCCTGATCCGCTTCCGTTCGGAGACAAGGTCGTGGGAGTCGTGATGAACCGTGACGGATCCGTCATGGATGTCATAATGAACATCGAGGACTAAGACTGTTTTTTTTATGGAGATTACGCTTGACCAATTGCTGGCAAGTCGTGAGGAACGGGCTTCTTTCCAGAAGGAACTTTTGAAAGGTTACCCTGGAAAGACCTTGGTCTGCCTTACGGTCATTATGCCGGGCAAGGTCAAGCGTAATCTGCAATCGCTTGTGGTCGCCCAGGCTGCTGTCACGGCTCTGGTCTCGGCTTTCGGAGACTCGATGCTCAAATTCAGACTGCGAGACTTGCCGACCGGCTACGAGGCCTATCTCGTCACCCCGCTTTCCAACGAGGAAGCCAAAAAGGAGACCTGCCGGATCGAGGACACTCATCCGCTCGGCCGCCTTTTTGATTTGGATGTGATTGACGCTGACGGAGTTCCTATGTCAAGGGAGTCGGTGGGCCTGAGTCCGAGAAAATGTCTTGTCTGTGACAACGAGGCTCGCTATTGTATGCGAAACCGTACCCACACTATGGCTGAGCTCACCGCGAAGATTGACGAAATGATTGAGTCCTATGTGCGATAACCGTCACTACATAAGCGAGGCTCCGCTGTCGTTGAACTCTGTCCGGAGACGGGTCGAGGCTTTCCTCGCCGCCAACGGGCTGAGACTGGCTCCGCTGGACCGTTATGTGGTGGTGACACGCGACGAGGACGGAGACGAAATCCTTGCCGGCGGCGGTCTGGACGGCAACGTCATCAAGTGCGTCGCGGTGTCGGAATCCGCTCGCAGCGAGGGACTTATGAATATTCTCGTGTCTCGCCTCATCGCCATCGCCCGTGAGGAGGGCAGGGAATCGGTCAAGGCTTTCACCAAGCCGGAGAATGAAGGAATATTCAAAAGCCTCGGTTTCGCCTTGATCGCGTCCTCGCCGAACGCCATCCTGATGGAAAACGGCAGGGGAGGGCTTCCGGAGTACAAGAAGTACTTGGCTTCGCTTGCCCGTCCGGGCCGGAACGGGGCGATCGTGATGAACGCCAATCCGTTCACTAAAGGACATCGCTATCTGGTTGAGCAGGCCGCATCGCAGGTTGACAATCTTTATGTGATTGTTGTTAAGGAAGATAGGTCGCGTTTCCCTTACGTCGAAAGAAAGGCTATGATCGAGGCCGGTTGCGCCGGGCTTGACAATGTGGTTGTCTGCGAGGGGAGTGACTACGCCATCTCGGCGGCGACATTCCCGACATATTTCCTGAAGAAGCTGGACGACGCGACGGACACTCAGATTGCCCTTGATCTGGATCTGTTTGTGAATCATATCGCTAAGCCTCTTGGAGTTACGGTGCGTTTTGCCGGCAGCGAGCCGGAGGATGCGCTGACCCGCCGCTACAACGAGCTGATGGCGGAGATATTGCCTAACTTCGTAGAGATTCCAAGACTTGAACAAAACGGCAATCCGATCAGTGCCACCTCATTAAGGCGTGCTCTTGACAAAGGCAACCTCAAAGAGGCGATGGAATATATTCCAAAATCCACCGTCCCTTACTTGGTCGCCGACCTTGCCGAGCGTGCGTTGAGGATGGAACTTGACACAACCCCGAAACCAGGTCTTGTGGACAGGCGTGACAACGGTGCCCACAAGGATATGGACTACGCGTTGATGTCCAAAAGCATCTCGGCGTTAAGGCCTTACCTGACAAGACTGGCTGTGGAGTCCGCCAAAGACATTGACCCGGCAAAGATAAAGGAGATCGGCATCGAGGCCGAAAAAGCGATGCTGAAGGCCACCGGCGGAGTGAATACCCACAAAGGAGCCCTCTTCTGTATCGGCCTGTCAGTCGCCGCGGCCTCCTGCCTGGCTTGCTCCACGGGGGCTGTGGAGGCATATTCATTCAAGGAGCTTGTGTCCCGCGCCGCGTCGGAGATCCCTTCCGCCCGAGGTACGCACGGAGCCGAGGCCAAGAGAAGTTTCAAGGCTGTCGGCGCTCTGGAGAACGCCCGCGCGGCCTATCCGGAACTATTCACAGACTGGCTGCCGTACTATCGTTCGCTGGAAGGCGACCCTTTCCGCTGCCATAAGACGCTGCTTCACATAATGACGACCCTTGACGACACCAACATCCTCCACAGGAGGGGAGCGGAGGGCCTCGCCCACGCCGAAGCCGAGGCCGCAAGGCTTCTTGAGGACTTCAGCGAGAGCGGATTGTCGTCTCTGAACAAGGATTTCATCAGGGAGAACATCTCGCCCGGCGGAAGCGCCGACATGCTGTCCCTGACGATTTTTATAGAAAGCATAATTAACAATATTTATTAACACAAAACTAATTTACTATGGTTGAATTGATTCCTAATGGTGTTTATCTGAAGGGCGGCAAGACTCTCGTAAGTGATGCCGCGGGAATGCCATCTGCCGACGAGGCTCGTGAAAATACTATTGCCTACAGAATTCTCCGTGCCCACGATGTGGACGGAAGCAAAGGCAAGAAGATGCGCATCAAGTTCGATGCGATGGCTTCACACGACATCACTTATGTCGGAATTATCCAGACAGCCCGCGCCAGCGGACTTGACAAGTTCCCTATCCCTTACGCGATGACCAACTGCCACAACTCTCTGTGCGCTGTCGGTGGTACCATCAACGAGGACGACCATATCTTCGGACTCTCCGCCGCGAAGAAGTACGGTGGTATCTATGTTCCTGCCAACCAGGCGGTTATTCATCAATATGTCCGCGAGGCTCTCGCCGGTTGCGGCCGCATGATCCTCGGTTCAGACAGCCACACCCGCTACGGCTCGCTCGGCTGCATGGGTGTGGGCGAAGGTGGCGGTGAGCTTGTGAAGCAGCTCCTCCACAACACTTGGGACATCAACGCTCCTGAGGTTGTTCTGGTTTGGCTCGAAGGCAAGCCTAAGAAGGGTGTCGGCCCTCACGACGTGGCCATCTCCCTCGTCAAGGCCGTGTTCGAGAACGGTTTCGTGAAGAACAAGGTGCTTGAGTTCGCAGGCCCTGGCGTGGCCTCCCTTCCTACCGACTTCCGTAACGGAATCGACGTGATGACCACCGAGACCACCTGCCTCAGCTCTATCTGGGTTACCGACGAGAAGGTTGAGGAGTATTACAGGATGCACGAGCGTCCTGAGGCCTACAAAGAGCTCCAGCCGGGCGAGATCGCCTACTACGACGCGATGATCCGCATCGATCTCTCCAAGCAGGAGTCCATGATCGCCCTTCCGTTCCACCCATCCAACGCCTACACGATCCACGAGTTCCAGGCTGATCCGGAAGGAATCCTGAAGAAAGTGGAGGAGGATGCTAAGAAGCGTTTCGGCGACAAGATTACCATCGATCTTGAGAGCAAGGTGAAGGACGGCAAGGCGTTCGCCGACCAGGCCATCATCGCCGGCTGCTCCGGAGGTACCTACGACAACCTCAGCGAGGCCGCCGCAATCATGAAGGGCAAGACCATCGGCAACGACTACTTCACGATGTCCGCCTACCCTCAGTCAACCCCTGTCTATCTCGCGACCACCCGCAATCACATCGCCGAGGAGTTGCTTGAGGCCGGTGTTGTGATCAAGCCGGCGTTCTGCGGCCCTTGCTTCGGAGCCGGTGACGTTCCTGCCAACAACGGACTCTCGATCCGTCACACTACACGTAACTTCCCTAACCGCGAGGGCTCGAAGCCTGGCCAGGGACAGATCTCCCTTGTCTGCCTGATGGACGCGCGCTCTATCGCCGCCACGGCCGCCAACGGTGGAGTCATCACGGCAGCCACTGACATCCAGTACGAAGACACGCACAAGCCATATTCATTCGACGACCGCATCTACAAGAGCCGCATCTACTACGGATTCGGCAAGGCCGACCCTACCGTCGAGCTCCGCTACGGACCGAACATCAAGGACTGGCCTAAGATGTACCCGATGCAGGATAACATGCTCCTCGAACTCGCCGCTGTCATCCACGACCCTGTCACCACGACCGACGAGCTCATCCCTTCGGGCGAGACTTCCAGCTACCGTTCCAACCCGCTGAAACTCTCCGAGTTCGCGCTCTCTCGCCGTGTTCCTGAATATGTCGGGATCAGCAAGCGCATCCAGGCGGAGGATCTTGAGCGCCGCACCGGCAAGGCTCCGCAGCACGTTCTCGACGCCCTCGCCAAGGTGGGCGCCAAACCGGAGGACACCTCGTTCGGCTCATGCGTGTTCGCCAACAAGCCTGGCGACGGCTCAGCCCGCGAGCAGGCCGCTTCCTGCCAGAAGGTGCTCGGCGGCGACGCCAACATCTGCTATGAATATGCCACCAAGCGTTACCGCAGCAACTGCATCAACTGGGGCATCGTTCCTTTCACCATCTCAAAGGAGACTCCTTTTGAATATGTAGCCGGCGATTTCGTCTATGTTCCCGGCATCCGTGAGGCCATCCTTTCGGGCAAGGAGGAGATTGACGCCAAGGTGATCAGCGCCGAAGGTGTGAAGGACATTCATCTCTACTTCCAGAATCTGACCGCTGACGAGAGGGAGATTCTCGCCGACGGTTGCCTGATGAACTTCTACGCCGCCCAGAAGAGCAAATAATCATAATCGCGCACTTTAGGCTTGCGTCCATTTCAGGGGCTTGCAAGCCTGAGGTGCCCAGGTAATCATATTCGTAAAACACTTTAATTTTTAATATTCAGTTATGAAAAAAATTCAGATGGTCACTCCTCTCGTAGAGATGGATGGTGATGAAATGACAAGGATCCTGTGGAAGATGATTAAGGATGAGCTTATCATTCCATTTGTTGATCTGAAGACAGAATACTATGACCTCGGCCTCGTTCATCGTGACGAGACCGGCGATCAGGTGACAATCGACTCCGCCAACGCCACCAAGAAGTACGGTGTTGCCGTGAAGTGCGCCACCATCACTCCTAACGCCAAGCGTATGACCGAGTACAACCTGCATCAGATGTGGAAGAGTCCGAACGGAACGATCCGTTCGATGCTGGACGGAACGGTGTTCCGCACTCCTATCACCATCCCTTCCATCTCTCCTGCCGTGAAGTTCTGGAAGAAGCCTATCACCATCGCTCGTCACGCCTACGGTGATGTCTACAAGAGTGTTGACATCCGCGTTGAGGAGCCTGGAGTCGCCAAGCTCGTCTTCGAAGGCGAGAGCGGCAAGAGGGAAGAGCAGATAGTACACACCTTCAAGGGCCCTGGTGTTCTCCAGGGAATGCACAACACCGACGCTTCCATCCGTTCTTTCGCCCACGCTTGCTTCAAGTACGCCCTTGACCTCAAGCAGAGCATCTGGTTCGCCACCAAGGACACCATCGCCAAGAAGTACGACGGACGTTTCCGTGAGATTTTCGAGGAGGTGTTCGCGGAGTACAAGGACGCTTTCGAGGCCGCCGGCATCGAGTACTTCTACACCCTTATTGATGACGCGGTCGCACGTGTGATGCGCAGCGAGGGCGGATTCATCTGGGCCTGCAAGAACTACGACGGTGACGTGATGAGCGACATGGTCTCCACGGCATTCGGTTCCCTTGCCATGATGACCTCTGTTCTTGTCAGCCCTGACGGCAAGTACGAGTACGAGGCCGCCCACGGCACCGTGACCCGTCACTACTACAAGCACCTCCAAGGCGAGGAGACCTCCACGAACCCGATCGCGACGATCTTCGCGTGGAGCGGCGCGTTCCGCAAGAGAGGCGAGATGGACAACATTCCAGAGCTTGTCAACTATGCCGACCAGCTTGAGGCCGCCTGCTTCGACACCCTCAACGCCGGCATCGTGACCAAGGATCTCGCCAACCTCATGGAAGGCGTGACCCCTCAGGTAAAGAACTCCGCCGACTTCATCGCCGCCATCCGCGAGCGTCTCGAAAAGCGTCTCGCGTAAGTGATCTGTCCGTCTGGTCGCTTAGCTTACCATTCGGCCACTGTGCCTATAAGTTCGGTCGCTGAGCCTTTCGAAGCGTCTTGTGAAAGGTTACATTGACACGTCGCTGAGCTTCTGGTTCGACAACGCTAACCAACCATCGAAGCGACATTCATGACCGATGATTATGCGCAGCGGCGACAAAAAAAGAATTTTCAAATTTTGCACGTTACCAAAATTTGAAAATTCTTTTTTTGTCGCCTTGTTCCGCTGTCTGCTTTACGCAACACTTGCCCTATCCCCACCCATTGACTTCCCACACTCCGGTCTCGCATCAAATTTTGTCCATCGGAATGTCTTTTTACCGGAGAAGTCGAACCACCGTTTATGTTTGTCCGGTGAGAACCCTATTTATTGGACAAACTGGTGATATTGCACAGTTTCTCCGGTGGATTGCCGTTTCGATGGACAAACTGCTTAATATCGCAAGTTTGTCCAGTTGTGTTATCTCTTCCAGGTCGGCAAGCCACAATGCATTCTCGGGTACCAAACAGTCTCGCCATCCTTTGGTACACCACAGTGCGTTTTCCTGTACCAACCACTGTCCCAGGCCTCGATGGTACCCCAGGAACCCATTTTCTGTACCAACTGCTGTTCCGTGTCCATTTGGTACCTCAGGAACTCCTTTCCTGCACGAAACGCTAACTATGTCCAAACAACTGTCTTGTGTTCCAACCTAATATTCACTTTGTGACTTCTATCATTGAACGTCCTTCCTCATGGCCTGAGTGACAATTTTTCGACCTGAATCTCCTTTGGCGGCATAGCGGAATCATTTTGATGTACATTTCTCTTCATTGCGACAGATTTTATCGCTTTTGATTGTTATATTTGCGGCAAACACTTCTGAATATGTTGAACCAGATCAAGCGGTTAAGCGCGATAGTGAACAAGCTCAGCGGCATCAGTGAATATGTCAGCAAAGAGGATCTGCTGGAGTCTATGTCCGGTGATATGGCCGAGAACGGTCCCTACGCTTTGCGGACACTTCAGCGGAACATCAAGACCATTGAGGAGATTTTCGGAATCGAGATTCAGAATGTCAAGGGGAGGGGTATCACATAGTGGACAGGGGATCCGGTTTATACCGATCGGTTCAAGGAGCTTCTGTCCGAGATTGAGATCCTGAGTACTGTCGGCTCGGACTCCGGGACGCGTGACTTTATCATCCCGGAGCAGAGAACTATGGCGTTCAGCGTTGATATTCATAAAGTTTTGGAGTCGATCAAGCAAAGGCGGCGAGTGCGGTTTTCATATTCATTGCCAAGGTCAGGCGGTAAGGAGGTTGAATATGTCGCCGAGCCGTATTTTTTGAAGCAGTCGCAGAATCGTTGGTATCTCGTGGCGATGGTTGAGAGCGTCCTTAAATGCTTCGAGCTGGGTGGGTTTGTGGATTTTAAGGTACTGGATGAGGATTTTGTCCAGGGTTCTGGTGTCCGTGCGGAGAACCTCTTCCGCGATTGTTTCGGAATATGGGATGACCCGAAGATGCCCGTCGAGGACATCCTCCTGAGGTTCAGTCCTTTGGACGGCCGCTTCATAAAGACTCTGCCGATTCACTCCTCTCAAAAAATCGAAGAGACCGATGAATATGTGGAAGTGACCCTCCACTTGAAAATCACCAATGATTTCGTGATGGCCCTTCTCTCCCGAAGCTCCTCCATCGAGGTTCTCGCACCCCAGTCCCTCAAGGACCGGATGAACGCCATCTGGGCCGCCGCTTTGGAGCGGAATAAGTAATTTGTTAATTTTATATTGTTATGGATCAATTTGATTTAGAAAAACATTTTGCTGAGGTGAACGCTGCCCTTGGCATTAAAAACAAAAGAAGCGATTCTGATGAGTTCTATGTGATTGACTTGTGTGATGAAGTGTTGGAGAACTTGCCTTAAGGCAACATACCTTTGATTTCTTACGTGGAGATCCAAGTGAGTCTTGTCCGTCCGGTAAAAAACTACCTGTTGATGCTTATTATCCGAATAAGAATATTGTAGTTGAGTACAGGGAAAAGCAACATACAGAGAGTGTTGCGTTCTTTGATAGGAGGTCTACAGTATCAGGGGTCGGAAGAGGTGAGCAAAGACGAATCTATGATCAACGTCGTAGGGATATTCTTCCACAATATGGAATTAAGCTGATAGAAATATCGTATTCATCTTTTAACTATGATTCTAAAAAGAAGATTATCCGGAATAGACAGAGGGATATTCTTGTAGTAAAAAGACTCTTGTTGAAGTAATGATGTTCAACGACCTTGAGGAGACATATTCATTGAAAGAGAAGTTGGTGGTGGCGGCGGTGCTGCTTCTGCCGGTGGCGTTGGCGGCGGTGGCTATGATTGGGGAGAAGAGGCACTTGAAGGAGGTGGAGGCGATGAAGGATAGGCCGGTCCGCTACTATGAATATGCCATCCGGCCGGTAGACACAGTTCTGAACCATCCGGTCGGGCTGAGGGGAAGGCCGTTGATTGAGGATGACGGGCGAGGGATGGTGTGGTGCTGAACTCTGGCGGGAAGAAGATCGTCACCGGCCTTTCCTCAGAAGAGATTCTGGAGCAGCTTGACCTTGACTATCAGGATGTCTATGACTATTACGGAGGTGCGGAAGAACTCAGGTGAAACGGAACTTTGACACGGACATTTTGCCTGTAATTTATCCTCTGATTCTCGTTGTTTGAAGAAAAGTTATTAGTTTTGCGTAAAGCACCAATCTGTCTGATTTTTTTGGACAGGAAACTATAAGGTGCTAACGTAGAAAGAAATGAAGGACAACGGGGTAATGGAGAACTATGAGGATATATTCAACAGGCTCTGGGAACATTCCGAGAACGAGATTGTAGAGTTCAAGAAGGCGGAGACTGGTTTTGATATTGATGAGCTTGGGAAGTACTTCTCGGCTTTGAGCAATGAGGCAAACTTGCGGGAACGTGAGTGTGGTTGGATAGTGTTCGGGGTTTGGGACAAAAAACATAAAATCATAGGAACCTCTTTCAAGGATAGTGAGTCTGCCCTGAACAAACTGAAGCAGGACATGTCGCAACATACCTCTGACGAGTTGATATTCAGAGATATTGTGCCAATAGAAGTAGAAGGGAAGCGAGTGCTGCTTTTCAAGGTGCCAGCATCGCCCCGCAATATTGTGATGCGTTGGAAAGGCATTCCGTACGGGCGTGACGGTGAGAGTCTGAAACCTCTTAACCAAGCCAAACAGGATGAAATCAGACAACAATCACCTTTGCCGGACTGGACCGCTCAACTTGTACCCAATGCGACAATTGAGGATCTTGATGAATTAGCTCTGGCGACAGCCAAAGTTATGTTCAAGAAAGTGCACTCTTCGAATATTCCAGTTTCAGAAATTGACTCTTGGAATAATGAGGAGTTCCTTTGCCACAGTATGATGATGCGCGATGGTCAACTGACACGCGCGGCCATCTTGTTGCTTGGCAAGCCTCTGTCCATACTGAAGATATATCCGGCGGTGGCGCAGATAACGTGGACTTGGCAGGATGAGGAAGGTATTGTGCAGGATTATGAGCATTTCACCATCCCGTTTATCCTGACGGTGGATAAGGTCCTTAGCAAGATACGTAATGTGACGATGCGCGAACTGCCAGGTGGAACGTTGTTTCCGGACACGATGAAGCAGTATGATGAATATACCATCCGCGAAGTCTTGCACAATGCCATAGCACATCAGGATTACACGCTAAGGCAGAGAATCATCTTCGTGGAAAGCCCTGGAAAGCTGTACTACGAGAACGGTGGCACATTTATCCCCGGTACGATAGAGAATGTCCTTGAGCACAAAGGACCTCAGAAGCACTACCGCAACGAGTGTCTCTGTCGAGGAATGGTGAATTTCAATATGATAGACACCGTCGGGCGTGGCATCAAGAAAATATATACCGAGCAGCGCAACCGATTTTTCCCCATGCCGGATTACGAGATTGACAATGAGCATCGTAATGTAGGGGTAACCATCTATGGAAGGATGATAGATGAGAAATACACTGATCTTTTGAAGCAAAGCAAATCTTTGACTTTAAAGGAATGTATTTGGCTTGATGCAGTCCAAAAACATCATCCTATCACGAAGACGGCCGCAAAGCATCTTCATGGCAAAGGACTTATTGAAGGGCGTTTCCCTAACTTTACCATATCTCTTTCCGTGGCAAAGATGACAAAGCAGATCGGTGTTTACACGATGGAAAAAGGCCTTGAGGCAAAGGCGATGGAAAAGATGATCCTTCAGTTGGCGAAAGATGCAGGTGTAGATGGCTTCAAATTATCAGATGTGTTTGATGCTTTGCATAGGAGTCTTCCTTCTGCAAGTACTGACGAATCGAAGAGGCGGTTTTTAGGACGTATGTTGGCCAAGATGGCTAAAAGAGATCTTATCTCTATTGATGGCCGTAAATGGTATATAACCCCCAAAGGGTTAAGTCTTTTTTAGATTCGGTTATAATTCGGTTATAATTCGGTTATAATTCGGTTATAATTATACATCTCGGCATATAGGAAAATAATATTAACGATCTCTATGCAAGGAAAATACAAAGTCATTACCCTGTGCGGAAGCACACGGTTCAAAGATGAATTTTTGAGAGTTCAGAAGGAACTTACCCTTAAAGGTTATATAGTGATTTCGGTCGGGCTTTTCGGGCACAGTGGCGATAACGAGGTTTTGGCTGACGGCGTGAAGGAAATGCTGGATGATATGCATTTGGCGAAGATTGATATGGCCGATGAGATATTCATTGTCAATCCTGGCGGTTACATCGGGAAAAGTACCGCGAGGGAGATTGCCTATGCCCGAAGCCAAGGGAAAGCGGTGCGGTCATTATGCCCGCTTACGGATGATGCCGAAGAAAAGACTGATGGCCACCAAAGGCGTGTAACACCAGCTATGATCACTGCGCTGAAGGATGGCGAGGTGTTCGTGTTCGGCAGCAACAAAGAAGGCTTACATTGCGGAGGCGCGGCAAGAACTGCTTTTGAGAGGTTTGGTGCCAAGTGGGGTGAAGGCATCGGGATGACTGGCCGCTGCTATGCAATCCCGACTATGGATGGCAGCCTTGACATCATCCGCCGCCACGTGGATGATTTTACTGAATATGCAAGGACTCATCCCGGATTGACATTCCTTGTCACTCCGATTGGCTGCGGAATCGCCGGATGGCGCGTGGCCGAGATTGCCCCGCTTTTCAAGGAGGCCTCGCGGCTGGAAAATGTCACTCTGCCGAAGAGTTTCTGGACAGTTTTGGACTCATGAAGATCGAGGAGGCCATACTTTATGTACTTGCCGAGAGAGGCGGCGGGTTGAGGACTGAACAGATCGCGGAAATCATCAATCGGCACCAGCTGCACATCCGTAAGGACGGACAGCCGGTGACTTCGGCGCAGGTCTATGCCGTGGTGATGCGTTACCCGGACACTTTCGTCAAGGCGGAGGGACGGATAATGCTGATGATCTGATTTTTCGATTACTTTCAAATAATGACTATTGCAGACAATCCTATTATTTAACGTGAGTTCGATGAAAATTAAATAATTGATTATTAAGAAAATAGCGAAAGTTTTTGTAAATTTGTTAGAGCAAATAAACTATTACAAACACTTTCGCTATGACGATCGCCAGAGACAAAATTACGGAAATTTTCTGTATGGCGGATGACTTCTGCCACATTTATGACAGATTTATCAAGATTAACGGACTTGCTCCAAAGCGGGACAAGTCTAAAAGGAAGTACCACCGTGACAGCACGCTGTCCGATGCCGAGGTGATAACCATCATGATACTGTTTCATCTGATGGGCTATAAATGTTTGAAACACTTTTACTTGAATGAAGTTTACAAGAATATGACCGACCTGTTTCCTCACACCGTCTCCTATAATCGCTTCGTTGAACTGGAGCGAAAGGTTGCTGTACCTTTCATCCTGTTCGTCAAGAAGTGCTGCCTGGGCGGCTGCACGGGGATCAGTTTTGTCGATAGTACGGCTTTGCGCGTCTGCAAGAACCAACGCATCCATCTCCACAGGGTTTTCAAGGGACTTGCCCAGCGGGGCCAGTGCTCGATGGGATGGTTCTACGGCTTCGAACTGCACCTCATTTGCAACGAAAAGGGAGACCTCCTGAACTTCATGGTCACACCGGGCAATGTTGACGACAGGGAGCCGCTCCGGAACAAGTCCTTCATTGAGCAGATCTTCGGTAGACTTGTCGGAGACAAGGGATACATTTGCAAAGAACTCTTTCCAGGCTTTTTATTGATGGTATTCAATTGATTACAAAGCTGAAGAGTAACATGAAGGGACAAATAATGACCATTGGAGACCGCATTCTCCTCCGGAAGAGAGCGCTCATTGAGACCATCAACGACGAACTGAAAAACATGGCTCAGATTGAGCACTCCAGACACCGGTCCGTCGTTGGCTTTACGGTCAACCTGATGGCAAGCCTGGCAGCCTACTCGTTATTCCCGAAAAAGCCGATGATTGATGTGGAACGCGTCTCGCCGTATGAGAATGGAGTTATTCAATTGTCACTCTTTTAGTTGTAATTCGTCGAACTCACGTTAATATAGGAAATTCAATATCTCCGAAGTATTGGAATTAATATGGAATAAAGCCATGAACAGGGTGTTGTCAGGAAATATTTTTGAGGTAATAGTGCCTAATGATCAAAAGCGCTATTTTCAGTATGTCTGTAAGGATCTGTCTCTGTTAAACGGAAAAGTGATACGTGTTTTTAGTAGATCTTACGCGATGACCGCTTCTCCGACAGTGGAGGAAATCATTTGCGATGAGGTTGATTGCTATATGCATACAGCGGTGGGAGCTGGAGTGAAATTCGGTCTTTGGACTTACTATGGTCGCAGTAAGAACGTAGGCTCAAAGGAGGTATACTTCCGTGATGCGAACGATTACGGCCATTATCCGGGGGAGCGTATTGTCTCTCATAATTGGACCGTGTGGAAGATAAATGGGGAAAGGAAATATGTCGGCACGCTTCCCGAGGAATATTATTCCGCATATATCGGACTGCTGTTCAGCCCTTTTTCTGCCGCATATCGAATAACTTATGGTCGTTATAAGATGCTTTATTATCCTTTGTATAGGTGACAAACGCAATGAAGGCCTCTGTCTTGTAACTGGTTGAGAGTCGCAGTACGAAGCTCCACCATTTTATAATCAGAACAATCAGAGCTTTACAAAATCGTATATTTCTCTTCAATGCGACAAGATCTGTCGCTTTTGATTGTTATATTTGCGACAAACACTTCTGAATATGTTGAACCAGATCAAGCGGTTAAGCGCAATAGTGAACAAACTCAGCGGCATCTGTGAATATGTCGGCAAAGAGGATCTGCTGGAGGCCATGTCAGGTGATATGGCCGAGAACGGTCCCTACACTTTGCGGACTCTTCAGCGTGACATCAAGACCATTGAGGAGGTCTTCGGAATGGAGATTCAGAATGTCAAAGGGAAGGGGTATTGCATAGTGGGCAGAGATCCTGTTTACACCGATCGGTTCAAGGAACTTCTTTCCGAGTTCGAGATCCTGAGTACTGTCGGCTCTGACTCCGGGACACGTGACTATATCATTCCGGAGCAGAGGAGGATGATGTTCAGCGTTGATATTCAGAAAATCCTAAGGTCGATAAAGCAAAGACGGAAGGTGCGCTTTTCATATTCGTTGCCAAGGCTTGGAGGCAAGGAGGCTGAATATCTCGCCGAGCCGTATTTCCTGAAGCAGTCGCAGAACCGCTGGTATCTCGTGGCGATGGTCGAGGGAGTCCTGAAGTGCTTCGAGTTGGGCAGGTTCAAATCCTTCAAGGTTCTTGACGAGGATTTCATCCGAGACGAGAGTGTCCGTGCCGGGAATCTTTTCCGCGATTGCTTCGGAATATGGGATGACCCGAAGATGCCCGTAGAGGACATCCGATTGAGGTTCAGCCCTTTGGACGGACGTTTTATCAAAACCCTTCCTATTCATACCTCTCAAAAAATCGAAGAGACCGATGAATATGTCGAAGTGACTCTCCGCCTTAAGATAACCAACGATTTCGTGATGGCCCTTCTCTCCCGAAGCTCTTCCGTCGAAATCCTCGCACCCCAGTCCCTCAAGGACCGGATGAACGCTATCTGGGCGGCAGCGTTGGAACGGAATAAATGATTGTTAATTTAGTAATCATTAAAAAATAACTTGAACAATTTGTATATCATTATGGTCTATATTTCTTTTCTCATCAGTCATGTGCCACCGGCACACTCCTTCTT
>ERZ1034719.628-NODE-628-length-19613-cov-3.840065_pt1 | contig 19613 bp, 11 predicted proteins | sample MGYA00520703_ERZ1034719 | MGnify/ENA primary metagenome ERZ1034719 (study PRJEB33766, sample SAMN09781716) | gut metagenome | biome: gut microbiome | host: Homo sapiens | place: Madagascar | study: EMG produced TPA metagenomics assembly of the PRJNA485056 data set...
CTCCTCGCCAATCTTTTCAATGCGCTGATAAATCGCCTGCATTTCGCAGCTTCCGCCTACCATTAAGATGGCATCCATCTGTCCCAGCGCGACACCGGCTTTATCAGCTGCCGAAAAAAGCAGCTGAATTGCTTCGTTGACTTTTGCATCAATCAGCTTTGAAAATTCATCCAATGTCACATTTTCTCGTACAGTGGGTCTTCCCGCGTATTTTATCAGCATCACAGGCGCAGATTCATCGGAGGACAAGCGTTTTTTGGCTGCCTCTGCACGGTCAAGAAGGCCGTCGCGTTCTTTCGGGGATAAGTCATCAAAAGGACATGCCGTCGATACCTGCCGCATAATTTTCGCATGGATATGGCGTGCAAGCATCTGGTCAATATCATTGCCGCCAAGGCGAATCCCTGCAACTGCAAGCTCGGAAACCTCCCTGTTTTCAATAGAAATCAAGCTGATGTCCAGTGTACCGCCGCCCCAGTCGAAAACAGCTACATTGCTTGCCCCAGCCAATTCATCCCGACATTTTACATACGCTGCTGTTGGCTCGCTTACAAACGACTTGATACATATTCCTGCCCTATGTGCTGCCTCACGCAAATCAGCGCGCTGCTCGGATGAGAAGTCAACAGGAATTGCCATGACTACCTCATTCATGGCACAGCCAGCCATTTTCTCTACACGCTCCTTGATATAGGCAAGGAACAACGCAGTTACATCGAGCGGACTATACTTTTTCTTTCCGACAGCGATACTGTTTCCCGAACCCAGAATTGTTTTGAAAGATGCGAGAACCGTGTATCCCTCGGAAATCAGCTGACTTCGCCGTTTCTTCACTTCACTGCCAAAGAGCGTATCTTTTTCCGGATGCAACGCCACCAAGGAAGGAAAAGGCTGATTGTTTTCGCCATAAGCTGTCGTCGTCAGTCCGTTTTCTGTTGTTAAACAGCCAACAACCGCTGTGTTTGTCGTCCCAAAGTCTATACCAAACGAAATCATACTCATTATTCCTCCGCAGAAATACCATTGCTTGCGAGAACGTCAATCATTTCTTCAAGCAATGCTCCATAAATCTCCGCCTTTTCATCCTCTGCACAGCCGTCCTGATAGCACTTAATTGCATATGACATTTCTGATGACAGCTTTGCCTTAAAGCCTTCCAGCTCCTGTTTTGCAGAGTTTCCTGCCATCTGTTGAACCTGTGCAATGGTATTTTCCGCTTTTTCTTTCGCTGTTTTTAGATTTTCGTTTTCGGATTTAGCCGTCTCAATGACCGATTCAAGATTGATTTTTATCGCAAGCAGCTTTTCAGTACGTTCTTTCAGCTCTGCAATCTGCGCAGCTTGATTTTCAAGCACTGCTTGCTTCTTTTTTAGCTCATATGTTAGTTCCGCAATCTGCTCTGCTTGACTTTGCATTTTCTTCTTTTGCTCAGAAGTCCATGCCAATAGTGCTTCAGCCAATGCAACCCCATCGGACAGTTTTCCAGCTTGTCTTTGGTGTGCATTATTTTCTTCAGCCGCAGTAGCAGCTACTTCATCCTGCTTATTCTCGCATTCACTTTCCTTGCACATTGTTTTTTCGGAAGATAATGCTCCCGATTCCGAATCTACTGCTGACTGCGGCAGCAATAAATTTTCCTCGCCATTTTGCTCGGTCTTTTCAGTTTCATCGGCAGCATTCTGTTCTTTTTTCAATGATTGATTATTTCCATTCCGTGCAAGGAACTCGGAATACAGCTTTTGTGTGCTTTGCTCCTTGCAGTCGCTAAAGATGATACTGTACATTTTGAAAATTTGTTCTTTTCCATTCGGCCACTCATTCATATCAAGCGATAAGAGCTTCTGTAAATCTGGTAACGTGCTGTTTTTGCGAAGCTTCATAAATTCAGAAGCCGATCTGTCATCCCCATTATTAGACAGCCAGCGAAGTTCTAAAAGCACTTCGTTAATTGATGTGATTTTAGAAAGCTTCATTTGAATAATTGGAACGATGCGTATCGTTGCGCGTATTGACAGCTTTCCCGTATTTTTCTCCGCCCAACGAATCATCGCTTGATCCCAGTCAGCGCGCAATTTTTCCTGATAATTCCAATAATGTTCTTGATAAAACAGTCCAACAATTTTAGCATCAAAACGGCAAAACGCTGCTACACACTCCTTAACTGAAGCCGTGCCATCTTCCAGCGCAGCATCAATTCTGCGGAATAATTCATTCTGCAAAGACTGGTTTGGCTTATTGCGAACACTCGCATTAAGCGTCTCTACCCATTCAGTGATTTTCTCCATAACACACCTCTATTATCATATAGATAGCAATTGTGAAATTGTTCTTAGGTCAAGTATGCGCTTTCTGCACAAAGCAAAATTATTAGGCATACTTGACCATGTAAATTATAGCACAAAATTTCTCAAAAAACGACATGCGAATTGTATTTTTTCTGGTGTACTTTTTCCATCTGCTTTCAAAGCAAATGCCACATTGTGCAGCCATTGGTTTTCCGTCGGTGCATAACTACATTATAGTATTTTCCTATCTGACGGCATTACTGTCTTTCTATGTGGAATTTGGTTGGCTTGCTGCACGCAAAGCAGGAATCGAAAAGAACACCATGCTGCAAACGGCGGAGGAAAACAACAATCAATGGGAATCTGAACGCTATTATCCGCTCTTCTGTATTCAATTGGGCACCAACTGACCCAGCTGCAAGCCACAGGTCGCGTAGACATCAAAACCTTGCAGAGCATTGCCGGACATTCCAAAATTACGATGACCATGAACACCTACGTCCACAAGGACATCGGCAATGTCGAAAAAATCAGCCGGACGAGCTGCGGACTATTCAGCCGCGCATGGCCGTATAAAAATACATCGTTATGCAAATATGAGCCTCCTGATTTTGCACAGATTTCGCGCTTGAAAAGTCCGGAGAATGCCGACTCTGCAAGGTTTTCCGCGATTTTCGCACAGGCAAATCTTTTGCACAAAATCAACTGCACACAAAAACGCCCCATGACTGCCATAACAGCCATAGGGCGCAAAATACTTGGTACTGAAGAAAACTCAGCGCTTGCTGAACTGGGGCGCGCGACGAGCGGCCTTCAAGCCGTACTCTTTCTGAAAAAGAAGGCGGCTGGATGTGGATGTATATTCATACAAATCGAGAAAGGAGAAGGTGGACGGGTGAGATGGTTTGGGGCTGCAGGGATTTTCAATCTTGATTCCACCGATTCTTACAGCAATCTGTTACACAGAAGTCACGACCGCATACCCACCCGCAGGTATACATACCTCGCTGTACGGCTGCGTCAACATCCCCTTGCCCGTTTCAGCGCCAAGGCAATCATATGCTGTATAGCTTGCATTCACGCTATGCAGCAGCAGTTTTTCCGCACCGGTCGCATTGAACACATACGTCCGTTCAGCATCGCTTAAATGCACCACTTGATTCGCATCGTAGCAAACAATCGCTTCCGTTTCGTCTTTGCGGGCGCGCACCAGCGGATACAGCAGGTGCGGCGCTTCGGCACGCAGAGGCGCCATCCGTACAGCCTGCAATTGTTCCATCAGCGCAAGATAATGGCGCAGCATGGTTCGGTGTGTTTCCGGCACACGGTCGGGGCGCACGGAAATCTGCGGCACAGCGAAGAATACGTTCAGCAGCTGGCGCGCCGCGTTTTCTACGCTGTCATCGGGATGCCACATCAGCATATCCGAGTGCACCGCCGTATCACCGCTGAGCAGGCGCAAATCAACCATGCCCGCACGATTGCTCAGCCAATCTGCCGGGCAGTCCGTCACGCGGAACATGTTGCCGAAGCCGCGAATCGCCGGGCCGATGTAGTTCTGCCGAAATTCAATGAGGATGTCGGGCTTTATGGCAGTCAGTGCTTCCCGTACGTCCGTCAGCAGACGGCACACGGCTTCCTCCACCAGCGCGTAGTCCATCCCATCGCGCATGGGCGGCGCATCAGAGCTGACCCCAAAGCTGTCGATGAAGTCCAGCTTGAAGCCGTCCAAATTCCAATTTCGGAGCGCCTTCACATAGGTATCCACCAGAAACGCACGCACCTGCGGGAAACGCGGGTCAAGAATGCCTGCGTGCGCCCCTGTATCGTGGCGCAGGAGCATCGACTGGAACGTTGCCCAATGCCTCGAATATTCACCCACATAAACTACGCTGTACCACAGCATATATTTCATGCCCAGCGCATGAATGCGCGCCACATGTTCCCGCATATCGGGGATTTTGTCCGGCGCGGGCTGCCAGTCGCCGCAATAGCCGTAGCCGCGGGTGCAGTCGCTGGTCTGCCAGCCGTCATCCACAATCACGGTGCGGAAGCCGTCTGCCGCCGCAAGCGCACAGGTTTCCTCCAAATCCGCTGCCACGGTCTGCTGATGGAAAGAATACCAAGTGGAGTACAGGGGCTGCCGCGCCGCCTCCGGTACGGGTATGGGGGATGTTGCACAATGCTGCTCCCACCAATCTGCAACTTTCCGCAAAGCCGTTTCGTAGCGCACCTCTTCGCGCAGACGCAGGAGCGTCACGCTGTACTGTACTGCGGAGGATGCCATCGACAGCGGCACTTCCAACCTGCACAGCAAGTTGCCGTCTTCCTCATGCACGCCATAGCTGTGCAGCGTTTCCAGCCGCACCTCGGACAGTGCGATGGTCAGCCGATTCTGCCCTTCTTCATTATAAAAGCAGAACACCGGCGCGCCTGTCGAGAAGCTGGTGTGAATCGGTGCATCCCAGTCGGTACGCAGCGCCCGGTCACGTCCGCAGAGGGGATACCATTCATATTGGATGTCTTTCAGCGCTGTTTTCCACGTCACGCACAGCGCAGGCGCATCATAGGGCTGCTTTTCCCAGCGGAGCGTAATGCGCGTTTCGCTCCTGCTGATTTCCTCGCAGGAAATTTCTGCGGGGAAATTTGCAGTCAGCGCAAGGTCTTTCCAGTTCATATGATTCCTCCTATTGTGTCACTGATAGTGTCACGTTTCCCGTCAAGCCGCTTGCGGGAATCGCCATGTACGAAGATAGTCGATCCTGCATTCGCTGCACCAGCGTGTTTGCCGCCAGTACCTCAATCTCGTTTTCTCCATTCCGAACAGCATCTGCAATGTCCCAGCAATACGGCGCACAAATGCGCTGCCCGAAATCTCTACCATTAACAAACAGACGCGCTGTCATGCCAACATGCTCTATGTTCAGCAGCATCCGTTCCGCTTTTTCCAGATTTATCGTTGTACGATAGCGCATTTCGCCGGAAAACTCCCGTTCGCCCTCCGGCCCGGTGATGTTGAACAGCTTGGATTTTTTGCGCAGCGGGCGAAAATTCTCCTCTCGTCCCGTTTCGCGAAGGTCAATATCCCATCGGACATCGAGAATCTGCGTGTGCAGTTTGTCCTTCTTTGCCGGGAAAGCCGCCCATTCTTCTTGGGACAATCCCCCAAACAAAAGCATCACCGACTGTCCGGCAGCTAATTCCACCGTCACTTCGCCCTGCGCAGTTTCATCCCGCACATACTGTTCATTCAGGAAGTCCGCTGCAATGTACCGCCCGCAAATCGGCAGCTGCACGGTTGTTCGCACGGTCTGCAAGGATTCATTAAAGAGGAAGAACACGGTTAATTTATCGCGAGTGAATTTTGCAATGCGCAGCAGCCGCACCGATGTTTGATAATCATACGCAAGATGCTGTGCTAAAATGCGCGATGCAATCTGCTCCAGCGGCACAAGTTCCTCCGGACGGGCGTTCATCCCTGCCAGCGCTTCATTGATAAAGAAGATTGGTACACCTGCCCTCCGCAGACGTTCCAGAATTTCTGCGAAGCGCGGCGGGAGCTGCTTGCAGGCTGGCACAATCAGATAGCGATAGCCGCGCCCAAATTTTCCGTCTCTTATTTCTGCTGATTGCAGATAGTCCATCGGCACAATATCATAGGAAATATGCGCATCATAACAAACTTTCGCCGGTTTCTGCATCAGCATTGCGTCCGCATCCATCCACGTGGCTTCCGCATGATAGAGGATTGCGCCTGATGCTTCCATATCCGCCTCCGAAAGCAGGTGCGCTGCGCGGTTCACATAGTGCATCAATTGCGTAAAGCCGGAAAACTGCGGATTCTGACCGTTTGCATAAAAGTGCGGCGGACAATCGCTGTCTGGGAACTGGTCGTCGAACGCATGAGGCACAAAGTGATTCACGCCGCGCACCATCAGGAAGTCCATCAGCCATTTCATCAGCGGTGTTCCTTCTGCCCATCCATATGCGCCAAAAACCTCGCACATCGCCTGCCCATTCATCCTTGGATTCTGACGTGCATGAGATGCTCCCAGCTGTGCCAGCACATAGTGATAAAATTCGCCGTCTGCCATTCCGCCTTCCACAGAAGACGGCGTGCAGTAATCCGCCATACCGGGCATCACCTGATGCAGAACAACGTCAATCCCGCTCATGTCCTGCCCGTCTAAGGCGCGAAAGTAATGCCCCGCACTGCCGCCAAGCCGTGCATGAGCGTTTATGTCCTCAATCACATGTCCAATATACTGCACCCCATGTGCGCGGCACCAGCCGCCAAGCTGATAGGAGAAATTCTCCTTCCAGAGGTTCGTCACCGCATCCATGTAAGCCATGCGCACCTGCGCCGTTTGCTCCGTATGCGGATACCACAATAGCGGCAGTGCCTGCAAAGGGGATTCTACCTGTTCCGACATGCGCTCCGCCACCGCCTCGCGCCACGGCAGTTCTACCCCCGGCTGCCCTACGGTTCGCTGATAAATGCCGCTGTCATAGCCAATATAGCCGACATGCTGTGCATCAAATCGCGGTTCATCAGAGAAAAATCCTGCAATCGTATTGCCGAACAGCGGTGCATAGTGGGCATAGTGCGGCTCATAAACAGCTTCAATGAGTTTATGCACCGATTCCTGCGACAGCATATCGATATAATCCGTCTGGGAATTTGCGCGTGTAAACGACGCTGAAACATAGAAAACCCGCCAGCAGCCCTCCGGCACGTCCAGATAAACAAACTTGTCTTCCTTTTTCGCGTTCAGCACAATCGGGCGTCCGATCAATTCTTCTTTCCGCCCCGTGCGGCGATACATCACCACCGTCAGCAGCTGTTCTTCCGGTGTAAACGGCGGCATCAAGAGGGTGATGTCCTTTGCCGGGCCCATCACGTCTACATGAAATTCCCGCAAAAACCTTCGCCGCAAACTCGGTTCGCTGTGTGCCAGAATGCCATTTGCATAGCCTGTTGGGAAATGCTTGTCATCGAGAATCCACACACGCATCTGCCGCTTCTGCGCTTCCCGCAGAACAATGTCCAAGGTTTTCCACCATGCTTCTTCGCAGAAATGTTCATAAGGGCGCGACTCTACGCAAAATGCTCGGCAGCCGCTTTCTGCAATTTTCTGAATCTGTGCGGGAAGCTCTGCATCATGCCCTTCATGCAGCCAGAAAAATGGCAGCAAGTAATTGTCGGTTTGGCCGTCCAGTACGCTTTTCAAAACAGCGTCCATTTTCCACCCTCGCCTGTTTTTCAGCCTTTTTTCAGTTTCATCCACGCTTCCATCTCGCTGTCCCGCCGCCACGTCTGCCCAGCAGAGGCGTAGTCCACCATCAGCAGCCGTTCCTGTCCAGAGACAACTTCAAACATTCCCTGACACAGAATCGGCGGATTCGGCATCCGGGTTACTTCCACCCGTTCACCCAGCGCCACAGGCGTTGCAACTTCGCTGATGCGCTTGTCCCGCGCCAAAACCAATGCGCCATACAAAACGGCCCCGTGCATCGGCGGATTTTCCTGCCCATAGACAATGCGCGGATGCAGATCGAGCAGCAGTCGGACGCTATCGCCATTCTTCCAGCAGCGCGTAATATGCAGGAACTGTCCCGCCTGCACAGAGGGAAGCTCCTCCCCCTGCACCCATGCTCTGCTGTTTTCTGAGAACGCCGGAATGCGCAGCGACAGCGTGAACGTCTCCGCCACGCCTTGCGGAAGTGACAGGCTGATGTCGATGTGTCCATCGCAGGGGTAATCCGTACGGATGGTCAACTGCACAGGCGTTTGTTCCATCATCAGGTGGATGCTGCCCGGCAGATACAGCCCGATTTCCACTTCGCGCCCCTGCTGGCTTGCGCTGGCTTTCGGCACAAGCGCCGTACCCGCCGCACCGATAGCAACGCAGCAGCCGCAGTACGCCGTCCCGTTTCTCATGCTCTTGAAGCCGCCCACTGCCCTGCCGCGGATGCCTGCGCGGAGCGTACTGTAACTGTCAAACACCTGACCGCCCTGCACCGCCGTCGCACAGTCGTAGACTTGCCGATAGACGGGTTCATCGAAGGTCGTTTCTGCGCCGCAAGTGCAGCCCTGCGTGTTGACCGCCCCATAAAGCGCATTGTACGCGGCAATCTCCAGTTCATCCAAATACTTGGGCTGATGCGTCATCCGATACACCCGGTGCATCAGCTTCATCCAAGTGACCGTCACGCACGTTTCCAGCATCAAGCCGTCATAGCTGTCATCCGTCTGCATGAGCGAAGAATGATTGAACAGCTCGTGCTTGCAGCCTGAACCGCCGACAATCGTCCGTTCGGATTGCAACAGCTTCTCCGCAAAGCGGATAAGCGCCGTACGCCACTTGTCACTGCCGGTCACCTCGGCATACTCCCCCAGCCCTTCAAAGCAGGACATGAGTTCATACGCCTTGACGACGGGGTATTCATACGGGTACAGCTTGTCCTCATAGGCGGCTTCAAAGATATTGAAGCTGTCCGCACCGCCGTTTTCGACGATGTAGTCCGCAAATGCCAAATCGCACGGGCGCATCAAAACCCGATACCAGCGCACGACGGGTTCAAGAATGCTGCTGGAATTGATGCCCTGCCAATGCGTTGATGTTCGGGTGATTTTCTTCTGATTGACTCCTGCGCCGATGTGCGCCTCAATATAGTCCAGCTGACGGCAGACAGACTGCTCAATCCGCTGCTTTTGGCGCGCATCCTGACAAATTTGATGGAAGTGCCACAAGCCCAGCAGGACGTACTTTCTGCACCACAAATCCCAGCCTTGGAACTCCTGGGCGGGACTGTATGTGGAGATTCGCCCTGCTTCATCCTGACAGCCCAGCAGCACATCCACCGTGTCCGCCAGCAGCAGATACAGCGCCGCAGCCTGCGTATATTCCCACGTCATGCACGCGCCGCGCATGAGTTTTCCCCAATATTCGCCGCGCCAGCCCAAATCAGCGTCATCCACCGGCGCGGTGAACTGCTCCGCCGCCAGCTGCCACAGCTGCCGATTTTTCAGCTGTTTTTCCTGCACAAAGTGAATCATTGCATCCGCCCGTCCGGTATATGCAAAGAACATTTTTGCACCTACATTTCTTTCTCGGTCTTTGTTCGGCGTACCACTGCGTTTTGAACCTCGATGCCGCCCATGCTGAAGAAGCATTTCAGGTAGAAGTTCGGCTGCCAAATCATCCCCAAATCCACCATGACGCTTCGCCAGCTGCAGTCGCTCCCCTTCAAGCTGATGGTCTGCATCAGCGAGCGGTTTCGGTAAATCGTCATCGACAGCTGCGCAACATCGTTTTGGCTCTGCGCGCGCACGTCAAAGGAGAGTTCATAGCAGCCAATCTGTTCTGCGAGAATGTGGAACATGCGGTATTCGCCGCGTCCGCATCCGCAAAGGCTTTCGCTGGGCAGCGTGCATTCCTGCTGCATCCGAACGACGGTCATCTCCTGCATTGCCGTTTCTTCCGGCGTGAGCGCATCCTCCGCTTCCTGCTTCTCTGCTGATTCTTCGCCGACCAGCCGCCGATATGCCGGGAGGCGCAGAATTGCCCGGCAAATATTTGCCGTACTGCGCTGCAATTCGCCGATGGTCAGCGTCCCCGCCTCCAGCGACACATGCAGGTTGTCGCCGTTGTTTTCCGCATCGGACGTGACCATGTACAGGTCATTCTGACTGCGAATCATGGCAGCGGCTTCCTGCTGGCTGCCGTCTTTCCCCTCCTGATTGCCTTTCGCCCACCAGTCCGTCATGACGACGCCGTCATAGCCCCATTCCTGCCGCAGGATGGTGGTCAGCAAGTCATATGCACTGCTTGTCCATAAGCCATTGACCGGGCCGTAGGTCGTCATGATGCTGAATGCGCCCGATTCCCGCAGGGCAATCGCAAAGCCTTTGAGATACAATTCCCGCAGTGCCCGCTCGGAAATGACGGTTTCCGCATCATTTCGGCGATATTCCTGATTGTTGCACGCAAAATGCTTGATGGTGCCGCTGACGTCGCTGCTTTGCAAGCCCTTGATGACTGCCGACGCCATTTTGCCCGTCAGCAGCGGATCTTCCGAAAAATACTCAAAGTTGCGCCCATTCAGCGGATGCCGATGCAGATTCATGCCCGGTGCAAGCAGCAGGTCAATGCGGTTGCGGCGCATTTCCTGCCCTGTGCAGGCATACAGGTCTGAAATCAGCGTTTCATTGAAGGTACACGCCAGACAAGTGCCGCTCGGCAGCAGAAACGCCTGTGTGCCGCAGTCCATGCGAATGCCGCTCGGCCCGTCCGCACAGCAGATTGCCGGGATGCCCAGTGCTTGCAGCTTCGGGCTGAGTCCGCCGAACGCACCTGCTGTTCCCGGCGTTACCTTGGGTGAGCACATGCCTTCGCCGCGTACCAGCGTGCAGAGCATGTTTTCGTCCATTTGCGCAACGAAATCCGCCATGCTGATTTTGCCGTCTGCCACGTCGCACAGGCGGAATCCACGATTTCCCGTCATCGGAAGACTTTCCGGCAAATGCGCCTGCACGCGCTGCTGCAAATCGTACTTCCGCAGCGGCACGTCCTCCCACGTCAGCTTGCCGCCGCAATTTTTCATGCGCTGGAAGGGGACAACGGGCGCTAATGCCTGTGTTCGCTGTGCCGTTACTTGCGTTTCCATGAGCGTAAATGTGCCGATTTCTCCTGCACTGCGAACGTCGCCGCCAAGGAAGAAGCGATATGTGCCTGCCTCCAATACCTCGCAGAACGGATGCCCGGTCACGCCGCTGTCATCATACGATGCAAGTTCATCCTTGCGCACGGTCAGCGTCAGCAACTGTTCCTCTCCTGCCGCCAGCAGCTTCGTTTTCGCAAAGGCGCAGAGCGTCCGCGCGGGTTTGCCGAGCATCCCCTGCGGTGCTTCGCAGTACAGCTGCACCACCTCTTTGCCCGCGCAGTCTCCTGTGTTGCGGACAGAGACGGTCACAGTCACCGCATCCGCCATTTCAAGAAAATCCATCATTTTCATGGAAAACGTCGTGTAGGACAGCCCGAAACCGAACGGATACAGCACCTTTTCCGGCGCAAATGTCTCGAAATAACGGTAGCCAAGGAAAATATCTTCCGCATAGAAGTTCCGTTCTGCATTTCCGAAATTCGCATTTGCGGAATAGTCTGACAGCTGCTCTGCAATTGTGTCCGGCAGCTTGCCGCACGGATTCACGCGCCCCGTCAGTACATCCGCCGCGCCGTTGCTGCCCTCCTGTCCACCGTGCCAGACATACAGAATCGCTGCTGGATTGCAGCGCTTCACCCACGACATGTCGATGATGCCCGCCGTATTCAGCACGACAATGCTGCGCGGGAAATATCGGCAGACGAGGCAAATCGTGTTTTCTTCCTCTTCGGTCAGCAGAAAACTGCCCGGCGCGGCTGACGAATCATGATCTTCGCCAGCCGTGCGGCCGATGCAAATCAGCGCTGCGTCCGACGTTTTTGCCGCTTGCTGCACCAATGCTTCCGGCAGCGGCATTTCCGCCTGACTCCACGGTTCTTCGCCCCACTCGTTGCAGCCTTCCAGCGGATGCGTCTCGTGCCATGCTTCATAGGCGGACAGAACCGCTTGATTCAGCACAATGTCCGAATCCGCTTTCAGCGCATCCAAAATGCTGATGACATAGGCGCTGTTGACCATGCCGCCTGAACCGATGCCGCATCGGTAGTAATGCAGCTGATTCCGCCCGAAAACCGCCACGCAGCATCCCTTTTCCAGCGGCAGCGCGTGCCGATGGTTGCGCAGCAGCACAGCGCCCTCTGCGGCGGCTTGCCGGGCAGTCGCAGCGTAATCCGTCTGCGCAAAATTCTTCTGCATGTTCACCGTGCCTCCACAAAGCGAATCGCCTGAATATCCAGCACGTCACTTGCCGTTTCGATGGACAGCGTTTTCAGACTGCCCGTCCACGAAGCAAAGTCCGCAAAATCCACGCTTACAGTGTGGAAACCGTCCGCGTCTGCCGGATAATCCGACAATTGCAGCAGCAGTGTCGTTTCGTCTTCCCCTGCATCCGTTTTGAAAGTAATCGTCAATTCACCCTCGCCGCGGCAGACGATTTCCAGCGTGTGCAGCACGGCGCAGTCCTGCCCTGTCTTGGTAAGCGTGAAACACGGCGTGCCGGTGGCATCCGTCATCAGCTGCACATAATCCACGCCATAGCCCACTGTACCGCATTCCGCCTTCCAGCCGCGAAGCTGGAACGCCGAAGTCTGCCCGAAGTAGCCCAAAGTATCAAACACCCAGACGTTCTTGCCGGACGCAGACTGTGCCGCGCGGGAGAACAGCGTCTTTTCCGGCGTGTCAATGCTGTAGTCCTTCTCCTGCCGGACGCACGGGAATCCCAGCACGCGGGCGAAGCTCTCAATCGGCAGCATCGGAATGCCGCTGTTCATGAACACCGTGCCGTCCAGCGGAATTTCCTCTGTGCCGTCTTTCACCGCCACGCTGCTGCCCGCCGCAAAGCGATAGCTGTGACCGTCCCGCGTAAGCGTCAGCACCTGCGCATCGTGATTCCACTCGTAGTAGGTATACAGATACTCCTGAATCAGGCTGACGGTCGGGTCAAAGGGCATGTAGTCCACGCCGTCAACCGTCTGAATCTGCATGGTATTTTCCAAGTGCAGACCGTTCACGATGATTTCCGGCACTTCGTCCTGCAATTCCAGCGTAATCGAGCGGATGGTGAAGCTCGTATTGGCGCCGCTCAGCGGGTCGAGGCGCAGGGACGTAATCTGCCCATTCCAATTTTCCACGCTGCTCAGTTCAAAAACGTATTCGTGCTCTTCGTCGCTTTCGGCATAGATGCGGATGGAATTGCCCTCGTTCAGTCCCGTGCCGTTCACGCCGAAGAACAGCTGCATAAATTCGCCCTTCGGAATGGACGCCACCACGCGAATCGCCAGCACATCCTTCGCTGCAAGTCCTTCATAGAACTTCTTGGAGAAATTCAGCTGCGGGTCATCGTGGTCGCCCACATACAGCGTCCGCCCGCTTTCATCCACGGTTTCATCTGTCAGAATGTGATTGGTGTCCATCCAGTCGTGCCAGCTGTCCGCCGTCATGTCCACCGTTCGGACATTGCTGCTCATCGGGCGCTGGTAGGTGCCATCCTGCCGCAGCACGCGGCGATCCTGCGGATAGTTGTGCGTGATGCGCGCCAGCTGTTCTTCGTTCGGCACAATGTCCTCGTGCGCCCCGCCCGTGGTGTACATTTCCCGCAGGATGTCCAGATACCCAAAGCCGTGTGTCCCTTCGCAGGGCATCAAATACGTTCCTTCGCCGTATTCGTTCCAGTTGGACAGCATAATGAGCTTCTCCTGCCACGTTCCCTTCTGCGCATAGGTGGGCAGGTAGACGTTCTTCACCCATTCATTCGTCTGGCGGAACTCTTCCAGCGTCATCACCGGCGTGCGGATGCCCGACCAGCCAATCGCATTGAAGCCCGTGCTGATGGTCGGAACGGTATAAACGTCGTTCTGATTCACCGCGTACATGGTCATGCTCTCGTTTGCGCTGAAATAGCATCCCTGCTTGCCCCAGTTGTACGCATACCAGCCGTCAAAGCCGTATTGCTTCAGGCTTGTGTTCATGTAGCTGTTGCAGTCCAGAATCAGCATGTCCTCAAAGCCCAGCTTGCGCACTTCGCTGCGCAGATAGTCAAACTCGTCTTTCAGCGTATTGCCGAACTTGTTCACCAGCGTCTGCGCACCGAAAATCATGAACACAGGCTTGCCGTCGATGGTCATGTAGTTGGGATTGGAGAAGTAGTATTCCAGCCAGTATGGGACGAAGTAATTCCGGAAATCCGTGCTGGTGTTGGGCGTAGAGCCGTTCTGCGCTTCCCAAATGAGGCAGAATTTCACGAAATTGCTGTACTTGGCTTCCAGATAGGCATCGTTGAGCTGCGTGGAATCCCATGCGATTTTCATGGGCTGATTGGTATCCCGCCCCAGCCAGCAGAACGCCTCGAAATTGATGCCGTGCGCCGCCATAAAGCGGATTTCCCAATCCGCCGTTTCCGGCTGACCTTCGTCATAGTACCCCAGCACGGATTTCAAATCGTCATAGGGCGTAATGGCAGACCAGCCGAAGTGTTCGCCGTTGCGCCACAAAGAGCAGACATTCATCCCCAAGATGTAGTCATTTTCCTTCTCCGGCACAACAGGCGCGGGCACATCATAATCCACCAAGTCAAAAACCTGCAAATCATCAAAGCCGATTTCCGTGTCGCCCGTGTTGACCAGCTCAAAGCGGTTCAGCGCCGTGATGTTTTCCGGCAGGGCGAATGTCCCTTTCGTCTGATGATTCACCTTGACCGTCACGGTATGCGCATCCAAATCCGCTTCCAGCCGCAGATGATACCACAGCTTGTCGCTGTACGCTTTCAATTCCGTATCCGCCGCACGGAAAGCGCCGTCACACATTTCGACGGCAAACAGCTCCTGTCCGCCATCCGAAAGTCGAATGCTTCCCGTGCTGTTTTCCGGCAGATAGACATACGTCTGGAAGACGACTTTTCCGCCGTGGCGTGCAAAAGTACGCGCCGTCTGCACCCCTGCCGGAAGTTCCATCGCCTGATTGCGCAGAATCAGCTGATTTGCGTTCTCAAACTCGCAGCTGATGATGCTGACCGGGTCGTCAAACGATTCGTAAACGGCATAGTTCGCCTGCACATAGCCGCCGATGACCTGCGTTTCGTTGAGCGTCTCGTCGCTGGTTTCAAAGGACAGGCTGCGAATGCTGCTGCCCAGAAGCAGCGACGTGCCGCAGTCCACATTGTTAATCCAAGTGTGTGCTGTGCCGGTGTCCAAATCAGCCACCACGCGGAAAATCACCTTGTACGGTGCCATACAGGTTTCCTGCGTGACGTAAGTCAGACTGCCGTCGGGCTGCTGAATCGCAAAACATCCCTCGGATGTAATCAGCCGATAGATGCTGTTTCCATCCGCATCGTTCAGGCTCAGCACATTGCCGTTGAAGTTATAGACATAGTTGACCTGAAACTGCAAATCAACGCTGCCCTCGGACACGACGTTGAAATAGCGGATGAGCCGCGAATGTTCATCCGTCATCACGTCGCTGAGTACGCCGCTGCTGCCCAGTTCCGTTCGTGGACGGCCAGCGCGGTTGTCGATTTCCCAGCCGGACTCAATGCCGTTGGGGGCATGAACTTCATTCATCGAATCCGCAAAGCAAAGCTCATAGGGCTGACGCGGCACACGAACCGCCTCCTCTGCATGTACGCTCTGTGCGCCCGCAATCACCAGCGCGCCTAACAGCACGCAAACGCCTTTCAGCATCATGTTCATCATGTTAAATCCACCTTTCTGCGCAGGAAAGCAGGAGCATTTTCCCCTTGCTTCCGAGGTATAGGAAGGAATCCGCACTGCATCAGCCGTTTTCCGCCAGCAGCGCCGCAAAATCCACATACACGCCCGCCGTCCATCCCAGCATCGGCGGCATTTGATATTCGTCAGTCACATTCAGTGTGCCGTCCGTCACGTTGTACTTTTCCCACAGCGTGCCAGTTTCGGCAAACGTGCGGTCAATCGCACGGATGTACTTGCGAGCAATGCGCTCCGCTTCCGCATGATAACCATAGCGCATCAGACCATGCACTGCAATGAAATGCAGCGGTGCCCATCCATTGGGATAGTCCCACTGGAACGCGGATGTACGCGCACCCGGCTCACAGGTCGCCAGTCCGAAATCGTATTCCAGCCGCGGCAGCTGTGCCACGGTGCTTGCCGCCTCCGCTTCTGTCGCGACACCCGCCCACAGCGCATAGAAGGACGCCACGGAGAAAATCGGGCTGAACGCTCCTGTCGTCATGTCGCGGTCGCGATAGACTTTGCCGTCAAAGAGCAGCTGACGCATCAGCTTTTTCCGCCGCTGCGCTGCCTGCGCCCACTTGTCCGCTTCCGCCGTTTCACCCAGTTCCTGCGCAAAGAAGGTCAGGTTGTTCTCCATGCCATAGAGAATCGCGTTCAAATCAACGTAGGCGCAGTCGGTTTGATGCCCCATGCAGCGCGGCGAAAAGTCCCAGCCGCTTTCTGCATCTGCCATCACGTTCTCGGCAATCTGTGCATCCATCTTGCCGGAAAAGTCCACGCCGGGCAGCCGTTTGGCGACATCCAGCCCCATTGCAATGCCGTCCGGCGACAAATCATCGAAGCCGTAGCGATTCAAGCCGCAGGGCAATTGCCGCTTCTTCATCCAGAAATCATGCTCTTCTTGCAGGATGCGGTACGCCGTGCGCAGCCAGACCGGGTCTTGATAAATGCCGTACAGCTGCCGCACCAGCTCGCTCAAAAACGGCGGCTGGGAGCGCCCCATCAGCACCTTGGCATTGCCGTTAGGCATATAGCCATAGCGGTCGATGAGATAGAGCATATCATCCACCGTGGATTTCACCAGCGCTTCCTGCCCGTGGCGCAGCATCCCCTGCGCCGTGAAATAGCTGTCCCAGTAGAACAGATTGTTGAATCCGCCCGTGATGCTCGGCACAAAGTACGGGTAAGGGAGACCGATGTTGCCATCATGACTTTCCCGACAAAGCCGCGCCGTGTTCTTCCAGTTCTCTCGAATAAAGGTCATGGTGTCCATCGCTTGTCTCCTTTGCCGCTATATGTGTCACTCTTTTACTGCACCAAGGTTCATGCCGGTGGTGAAGTACTTCTGGATGAAGGGATACACGCACAGAATCGGCACCATCGCCACGATGACCTTCGCGGCATTGAGCGTCTTGTCGGACGTCTGCGCCATCGCGATAATGTCCTCGGAGCGCATAGTGGAATAGTCCAGTGTGACCGACAGGTTGTAGATGTAGGTCTGCAAGGGCTGTTTCGCCGGGTCGTTGATGTACAGTAAGCCGTCAAGATAGCCGTTCCAGTGTCCAACAAACTGGAAAAGGAACAAGCACGCAATCGACGGCACGGACAGCGGCACATAAATCTTGAAGAGAATCTGAATCGGGTTCGCGCCGTCGATGGTCGCGGATTCATTCAGGGCATACGGCACATTGCGGAAGAAGTTCATCATCAGAATCATATTCCACAGAGGCAGTGCGCCGGGGAGAATCAGCACCCAGAAATTGTTGAACAAATTGTACTGCCGCATCAAAGAGTAGAAGGGAATCAAGCCGCCGCTGAACATCATGTTCGCCAGAAAGAACCACTTGATGTACTTGCTCGCGGGGAATTTCTTCTCCGGCACGCACAGCGGATACGCCGTGATGATGAGCATGAACATGCTGACCGCGCAGCCCACAATCACGCGCTTGACAGACACCCACATGGCGCTGAAAAACAGGCTGTCCTTGAGAATCTTGCCGTAGGATTTCACATTCAGCCCCAGCGGAATCAGCCATGTGCGCCCCGCATCCACATACACCTTATCCGAGAAGGACATAATCAGCGTATACCACATGGGGTAGAAGCAGATAATCGCCAGCAGAACCAGCACGATGATAATCACCGCATGACCGCCCGTCAGCTTTTGCTTTTTCTTCGTCGTCATTCTCCTGCACCACCTTAAAAGATCTTGTAGTCGGCAAACTTGTATGCACCCCAGTACGCCGCAATCGTCAGCACCATTGCAATCACGCTGCGGAACAGGCCAACTGCCGTGCCAACGCCGTAGTTGAAGCTGATCAGGCCCTGACGGTACACCCAAGTGTCAATGACGTCGCCCGTGGAATACACCAGCGGATTGTACATGTTGAAAATTTGGTCGAAGTTCGCGCCCAGAATGCCGCCCAAGCTCAGCACCAGATTCAGCACGATGATGTAGCTGATGCCGGGAATGGTGACATGAATCGTCTGCTTCCAGCGCGACGCACCGTCGATTTCCGCCGCTTCGTACAGACCGGGGTCAATGGAGGACAAGGCAGACAGGTAGATAATCGCGCCCCAGCCAAATTCTTTGAGCGTTTCGGTGAGAATCATCAGCGGCTGGAACCACGCGGGCGTACCCAAGATGGACACCGTAATGCCCATTGATTTGAGCAGCCCTTCCAGCAGACCGTTCGTGCCGATGACGTATTTGAGGATGGTGGCATAAATAACCCACGAAACAAAGTGCGGCAGATACATGATGGTCTGAACCGTCTTTTTGAAGTGGACATTGCGCACTTCATTGAGCATCAGCGCAAAGGCAATCGCCATAAACTGCCCCAAGATAATCTTGCCCACCGCCATTGTGATGGTGTTGCGGATGATGCGCCATGCGTCCGGCTGGCGGAAGAAAATCTCGAAGTTGTCCCAGCCAATCCATTCCGATTTGTACCAGCCCAGCGTCGGAATGAAATCCTCAAACGCCGCCAGCACGCCCGGCCAAGTGCGCGTATTAAACATGAAGGTCACAATAATGCCCGGCAGTACCAGCAGCCAATAATATGCCTTATCCGGTATTGTCCATTTACGCAGTGCGACACCCTTTTTCATGCGCTTTACTCCCCCTCTTCTTGCCCTGCGGCAATGAAAAAAGCTGCCAGACCGTGGGCTACGCCTTCGGTCTGGCAGCATCCCTTACGGATTACTTACCCAGAATTTCCTGAACCTCAGCGGTGATTTCCGCGCCGCCCTGCGCCATGTAGTCGGCGACAAAGCTGTCGAAGTATTCGTCAATCGTCTTGCCGTCGGTGTTGCCCATAATCATCTTGATATAGGCATCGGATTCAAGACTCTGCAGGAAGCTGAGGTACTTGTTCATGCTCTTGGTCGTGCCTTGGAACATGGTGCTGACCGGCACAGGCTGTGCCTTCGCCAGTGCGCCGATGCCCACGGTGCACGCCACATAGTTGTTATAGACAGTGATTTCGTCCGCATCGTCCAAGGTGACTTCACGGGGGCTCTTGCCTTCCGCAATCGCGTCGGTCACAGGCACGCCGTACTTAAACATCAGCGTGTACTGGTCTTCGCTGCCCTTGATGAGGCCGTTGGTCACAGTCTGGATGTACTCGCGCATCTGCTCGATGCTGGTGATTTCATGCGTCACCTGACACTTTTCGATGACCTCGTTCATGGGGTAGGTCAGAATCGAGGGTGCATTGGAAGCGTTCATGGGGACGTAGGTGTTGTTGGTCTGGTAGGAGATGCCGTCGAAGTTAGAAGCCTCAGTGTCGATGGAGTAGCCATTGAGCATCATGTCGTAAGCGTAAACGAAGGCTTCGGGGTTGGAGAAGTCCTTGCGCACGACGTAGACCGTACGAACCGGGTTGCCGGAGACGGAGCGGATTTCTTCGCCTTCCTTGCCGGGCAGCAGGTACGCAGACCAGATGGCTTC
>ERZ1034719.631-NODE-631-length-19586-cov-5.725769_pt1 | contig 19586 bp, 13 predicted proteins | sample MGYA00520703_ERZ1034719 | MGnify/ENA primary metagenome ERZ1034719 (study PRJEB33766, sample SAMN09781716) | gut metagenome | biome: gut microbiome | host: Homo sapiens | place: Madagascar | study: EMG produced TPA metagenomics assembly of the PRJNA485056 data set...
AAACGGAGGTAAAAAACAATGAAAACAAAGCGAAAAAATATTTTCAAATCGCTTTTGGCGCTGACCCTTGCACTCATCATGGTGCTCGGCGTCGCGCCGATAAGTTTAGCTGTTCCTGCACCCCCGCATTCGGGAAGTGCTGCAAAAACAAGGATGTGTCCTTTGCTTGTGGATGACGCGGATATTTTGTCAAACGCAGAAGAGGTGTCTCTGCTTAATAAACTCGAAAACATCAGTTCAAAAAGTAAATTTGATGTGGCGGTAGTGACTGTTAAAAATATCGATGACAGAACCATGCAGGAGTATACTGATGACTTCTATGATTATTATGGTTACGGTCAGAATGAAGAAAATGACGGTATTCTGCTTTTAGTAAGTATGCGAGAGCGTGAATATCATATCACTACGGCAGGCCGCTGCATATCCATTTTTACAGATGCGCGGCTAAAGGATATTATGCGTGCAATCGAGCCCAAGCTCAGAAACGCGGATTATATCGGTGCGTTTAATGAGTTTGCCGTATATTGCGATAAAATTGCCAACGGAAGTGCTGTTGCCAGTACCAATAATACCAACAAAACCGTGACAAATACAAATAACCGTAAAGACAAAAACACAGCCGCCGTTATTTCTCCCGAAGCAGCAGTCGACATTTATATGGCGAACAAAAGTGTTTGGATGAAAAATCCGGAATATTCTTCGATGTACGGCTATGGATATTGTTTGTTGGACTTGGATTTTGACGGTGTTTTGGAGCTAATAAGCAGCGTATGTGACGGTAGCGCTAGATTTAGCTACAACAAGTTCTATAGGATTAATCTTAAAAATTTATCAGTCGAGGAATTTCAATCTGAGTTAGGGCAGGATGACGGCATAGATTACTATTATAATGCTCGCGATTCGAAACTTTTAAAAAATCAAACCAGCGGAAAAAAGTTTTATGTGTTTAAAAATTACGGACATGTCAGCTCGAAAGAAGGAATTCTATCTTATTCAGAGAGTTATATGGAAAAAACAAAATTTCACGAAAACTTCCTTTTCTCTGAATACTGGCATCCTGATTACGATAATAACATGGATGACACAGTCAGAGAATATACGTTCCGAGGTAAAAAAGTTTCAAAAACCGAATATGAACAAAGGACAGCAGCATTCTATTCAGAAAACAAGGATTTGAATTTGGTTTGGACTTGTATCCCGGGTGCGGATTTTGATAAATCGGATGATCATACAAAGAAGCGACTTTTGTTAAATGCATATTTAAGCTTTTCATACGATGGGTTCTCATTTGGTAATACCGTTATCCCTAATAATTCCAACAGCAATTCCGACACTTCAAGACATTTTCCCAAGGGATATAAATTTGAAGAGGATAGTTATAACTTCTCAAACTACGGCGATACAATATCAAAAAAATATTTCACCACGTTTTACGGCGCAGAAAAAGGCAAACTGTTGTACAAAAAATATAATAAAGCAGGTGGGCTTTGCTTTGGAATGGCGTATTCTACTGCGGCTATTTATAACGGCTATCCGTCATGCTCAAAAATAAGTACGCTTGACGACAGCTTATTTAAATATAAACTCTGCGAAAATATCAGAGATGTTCAAAACATAAAATATAAAAATTATATCAATGACGAAGAGAAAACATGGGTTTCTTCTAAACTGCCGATAGGCGAAAAAGTTATCGGTATAGAAGACTACATAAAGTATACATACATTCACCAATTCAGTAAAGAGGTTGCGGATAATTCCGTGTGGTGTGCAGATGCAAATGTAATTCTCAATCTTGCAAAAAAGTATACTGATGAAAATAAAATTGGTTTGATGATATCAATGGTAAGAAAAGACAATAAAGGAGGTCACGGAGTTTTAGTTGTCGGCTATGAGGGAAACGATATTTTGGTGGATGATTCCAATAAAAGAGACGGCTATAACCGAATTACAGTAAATTCCGACAGCTCGTGGTCTTTTAACGGCTTAACGAATTATAACAGTAAAACATGTTACATACGGTACAACACAGACTATCAACGCCCGTTTGAATTGTTGGAATCGGGAAAAAGCGAAACAGTAAGCGAAAGTTTTATTGGAGATGTGAAAACGGAAGAGACTTATATTGAGGGCATGGATTGCCAGGATAAGGATTCAAATTTGCTCGTTATTGATTCCGATTCGTATAATTTGGACAAGAGCAAGCTTTCGGCTGTATATATCGAAAGTGGTGAAGGAACCGGTGCCGACGCCTACTGGACTGACGAAAAAAGCGCTTCAATCGATAATGTCAGCGGCGGTAACCATGAAGTCAATTTTGCCGGCAACGGCTCAATTGTCTCTGCTGTTGTTGCAGATGCATCAAATGTTGCCATGACGATTGACAAAAATGATATTAAGGTGCAGGTCAACAGCAATAAGGGAAGCAGGTGTGCAATTTCTGTTGACACTTGTCGCGATGATGATTCAAGCAGAAAAATAGAAATTATCGGCACGGCTACGGACGGCGAAGTCACCGTTGAACGGATAAAAAAGGGAATAAGGGTTTACGGACTTGAAAACGGAACTGCAAATTATTATGTTGACGATAATGTAGCTTTTACCGAATCAACAGATGATATGGGTTCGAACTTTGATATTCGGTATGATACCCAAAGTGACGACGATACAGTGAAAATCAAAAAAGTAAGGTTTTCTAAACTGAGAAAGTTTCTAAAAAAAGTATTCAATGCTATAGCTTCACCGTTCAGGTCGCTTATCGGATATCTCAAAAAACTTTTCGGTAAATAAGATAACATTAATTTTTATTTTGTGAGGAGCTGGTATTGTGAATTGTAAAAAATGCGGAACTGAAGTTGCATACGGTGCGGCTTATTGTCCAAACTGTGGGGAGCAGATTCAGCCACAAGATTCAATAGGACAGGCGGCGGTGAAGGACTCAAAACCCAAAACGAGAGTGATATTGATATCGGTAGCGGCTTTGGTCGCAATAATTGTTATCGTGTTCGTAATTGTTGCAACTGGCAAAGGTAGTTATAAAAAGACATTGGATAATTGCTATAAGGCGATTGAAACGCAAGATATCAAATTGATGCAATCTGTGCTGGCTCAGTATTTTCTTGATTATCAGCTTGCCGGTCGTGATGAAGATGATTTAGAAGGAGATATTGCAGAATTAATAGATGATGACAGAAGTGAATATGAATGCGGAGACAACACAAAAATTACATATTCTATTTTAAGAGAAAAAGATGCTGATGACAGTGAATTAGAAGAACTGAAAGCTGATTTGTACAATTGGTTCGCATATTACGTTTACGACAGAGATGATTTTTACCGTTCCGTAACTGCTGCAAAAATTGTAACTGTCAGGCTCAGGGTTGTCTGTGATGAGGATTCGAATATTTTTACATCTCAGCTAATTTTGATTCGCGAAAAAGGCAAGTGGAAAATTGCTATTGGCGGACCCGATACTTCATTTTTCAGAAATAATTCAGACGGAGATTAAACAACATATCAAAAAATATGTAAGATACAGAACTGTTGAATATTTTTGAAAGTTGTTTGAAAATTTCGCGGCGTTTAATGACTTCAAAACATTTTAACAGCAATTATCTGTTTCCTCCTTTTCCGCCGCCAAGCAGACCATCCCTTTCAAATATTAAATTATCTTCCCGGCGGAGTTCGCGGGGCGGCGTCCGGTTTGCGCGCCGCTCCTTTTGATACCGAAAACTGCACATTTCTTATAGCTGCCGTCGGACTCCCGTCCGGCGGTTCGCTTTTTGTCTGCATTTATGACCTAACTCGCCGCCGCATTTCTGCAATTTTTGAGCACCTTGCCCTTTTTTTAAAATCTATGGATTTAACTTCCGCTTTGTGCTAAAATGCCTTTTGTGTTGTGCTTGGAAATCCAAATGGTTAATGATAAGCGCGGCACCTGTGTGCAATTCTCTGTTGGGGGAACGAAAATGAAAAGGATAGGATATAAACATACGGTTGCGGCGAGCTTTACGGCGTTCGTCGTTCAGGCGGTCGTCAACAATTTCGCGCCGCTGCTGTTTTTGACCTTTCAGGCGCAGTACGGCATAGAGCTCTCGAAAATAACCGTTTTAATCACCGCGAACTTTTTTATTCAGATATTCGTCGATCTGACGGCGGTGCTGTTCGTTGACCGCATCGGCTACCGCGCTTCAACGGTGCTCGCCCATGCGATGTGCGCGACGGGTCTTATTTTCATGACGATTCTGCCGGAGATACTGCCCTCGGCCTTTGCGGGACTTCTCATCTCCGTGTTCTGCTACGCAGTCGGAGCGGGTCTTTTGGATATCACGATAAATCCGATAGTCAACTCCTGCCCGTCAACAAATTCCAATCAGCTGCTCTGCCTGCTCCATTCGTTCTATTGCTGGGGCAGCGTCGCGGCGGTCGGCATATCCACCCTGTTCTTCGCCCTGTTCTCGACGGATAATTGGAAGATAATGTCGCTTGTCTGGGCGATACTCCCGATAGTCAACGCCGTTATGTTCGCCCGCGTGCCCATAGCGCCCGTTGTCGGCGAGGACGAGGAAAAGCTGTCAATAAAGGATATGCTTAAGACCAAGGCGTTTTGGATATTCATGGTGCTCATACTCTGCGCAGGCTCGAGCGAGCAGGCGGTCAGCCAGTGGGCTTCGACCTTCGCCGAAAAGGCGCTCGGGCTCACAAAGACCGTCGGCGACCTCGCGGGTCCGATGCTCTTCTCGATTCTTATGGGCGTTTCGCGCTTCATGTACGGCAAGTTTGGCAGCAGGATAAATCTCGATTCAATGATGCTCCTGAGCGGCTGCGTCTGCACAGCTTCTTATTTTCTCATTTCGCTGACCTCATCGCCTGTGCTCGGGCTCGTCGGTGTTGCCGTGTGCGGACTTTCCGCCGGTATCCTCTGGCCGGGCACGATAGGCAAAATGTCCTCGGCGCTCCACGGCGGCGGAACGGCGATGTACGCAATACTCTGCCTGGGCGGTGATATCGGCTGCTCGGCGGGGCCGACTTTTGCCGGAATGATGGCGAGCGCATTCGGCGACGACCTCAAAAAAGGCATACTCTGCGCCGTCATATTCCCGCTGACCCTGTCCGTGATAATGTTAGTGCGTGAGTTCATTATCCCGCGCCGCAGAAGGAAGGCGGCTTCATGAAGAAAAACTATAAATCGACCGTCAACGCCTGCTTTGCGGGCTATGTCGTCCAGTCGATTGTCAACAATTTCGTGCCCCTGCTGTTTTTGACATTCAACAAGAGCTACGGCATAGAGCTTTCGAAGATAACCGCGCTGATAACAGTCAATTTTATTCTCCAGCTCATAATCGACCTGCTCTCCGCGTTCTTTATAGATAAGATAGGCTACCGCGCGGCGGCTGTTGCGGCTCATGTGTTCGCGGCGGCGGGGCTTGTTTCTCTGACCGTCCTGCCGGATATCCTGCCGTCTCCGTTTGTCGGTCTGCTTATATCCGTTATGCTCTATGCGGTCGGAGGCGGGCTGCTCGAGGTGATAGTCAGCCCGATAGTCGAGGCGTGCCCGACTGATAACAAAGAGAAGATGATGAGCCTGCTCCACTCGTTCTATTGCTGGGGCAGCGTTGCCGTCGTCGGTCTTTCGACGCTATATTTCTCGGTGTTCACAACGGCGAATTGGAAGTACCTTGCTCTGCTCTGGGCGGTTGTCCCGGCTGTAAATGTCCTGAATTTCGTCCGCGTCCCGATAGCTCCGCTCATTGAAGACGGGGAGAAGGGACTTTCATTCAAAGAGCTGCTCGGCAACAGGATGTTCTGGGTGTTCATGCTGCTCATTCTCTGCTCCGGTGCGAGCGAGCAGGCGGTCAGCCAGTGGGCTTCAACCTTTGCGGAAAAAGGACTCGGCGTCTCAAAGACCGTAGGCGATCTCGCGGGTCCGATGCTCTTCTCCGTGCTTATGGGCACCTCGCGTGCGATATACGGTAAGTTTGGCGACAAAATCGACCTCGACGGCATGATGATTTTCAGCGGGATACTTTGCATGGCGTCTTATCTGCTCATTGCGCTCAGCTCCTCGCCCGTGCTCGGGCTTGTCGGAGTCGCCGTATGCGGCTTCTCCGTCGGCATTATGTGGCCGGGTACCTTCAGCAAGGCGTCTGCGGGGATAAAGGGCGGCGGAACGGCGATGTTCGCCCTGCTCGCTTTAGGCGGCGATTTGGGCTGCTCGTCCGGACCGACCTTTGCCGGAATTATTGCGAGCGCGTTCGGAGACGACCTCAAAAAGGGCATACTCTGCGCTCTTTTCTTCCCGGCGCTTCTGACGCTGCTGGCAGTTCTTACAAAACGCAAAAAAGCGAAAAGTTGATTTTCAAATGCGGCAAAATACGGATGATAACTCCGTGCTTTGCCGCATTATTTTTATTTTTACGGTTTACATTTGCAAGGATAACTGATAAGATATATTTGTGAGATTTCGGCTTTCTTCAAATCTCGCACAATGAAAGCTAAAATAAACGGGAAACTAAAACAAGGGGATTAAAAAATGAGTATAGCTAATATTCTGTCGATGGCGGGCGGACTCGGTCTGTTCCTCTTCGGTATCAGAACGATGGGCGACGGACTCGAAAACGCAGCCGGCGCCAAGCTCAAACGAATGCTCGAGGTGCTTACCGGAAACCGCTTTTTGGCGGTGCTCGTCGGCTTCGTCGTCACGGCTATAATCCAGTCGTCGACCGCGACTACGGTCATGGTCGTCGGCTTTGTCAACGCGGGCATGATGACGCTCGCGCAGGCAGTCGGCGTTATAATGGGCGCCAACATCGGAACCACCGTCACCTCGCTGCTTATCGCGCTGAACTTTTCGAGCGTAGCGGCGGCGTCGGTGCTTGTCGGCGTTATTCTGATGCTCGCATCGAAAAAGACGCTCGTTAAAAACCTCGGCTCCATCTTTACCGGCTTCGGTCTGCTCTTCCTCGGCATCGATCTGATGTCCGATTCCATGGCTCCGCTCAGAGAGAGCGCAGGCTTCATGAACTTTATCGTCGCAGTTTCCGACTCGCCTCTGCGTCCGCTGTTCGGCATACTTTTAGGTATAGTTATGACCGCCGTGCTCCAGAGCTCGTCGGCCTCCGTCGGTGTGCTCCAGACCCTCGCCATGCAGGGTCTTGTGCCGCTCAAGTTCTCCGTGTTCGTCCTCTTCGGTCAGAATATAGGAACCTGCCTCACGGCGCTGTTTTCGACCGTCGGCGCAAAGAAAAATTCAAAGCGCGCTGCGGTTATCCATCTGCTTTTTAACCTTCTCGGCACGGGAATGTTCATTCTCATCGCCCTGCTCACTCCGTATATCGAGTGGATAGAGAAAATTTCCTCCGACCCGATGGCGCAGATAGCCATATCGCATATCGTGTTTAACGTCGTCTCGACCGTTGTACTCTTCCCGTTTGCGAAGCTTCTCGTCAAGCTCTCCTGCCTCATTGTCCCCGGCAAGGACGACAGCGAGAGCGAGATGCACTGCCGTTTCATCGACGACCGTCTGCTCAACACGCCTCCCTTCGCTGTCATGCAGGTCGGCAAGGAGGTCGCCCGCATGGCGAAGCTCGCGCGCGATAATTTCGAGACGAGCGCCTACGCCCTGATAAACCGCAGCGATAAGGATCTCAACAAGGTCATGGAAAAAGAGGAGGTAATAAACTACCTCAACCACCATATAACCTCGTATCTCGTCAAGCTCAACGCCCTTGACATAACCGACAGCGACTCGGACTACATCGCCCGCGTTTTCCACGCGATAAACGATATCGAGCGCGTCGGCGACCATGCGACTAACCTCGCGGAAGCGGCGGAGCGCAATATAGGCGACGGACTCACGTTCTCCGATGCGGCAAGAGACGAGTTGAATCAGCTCTGCGGCAGCGTCATAACTCTGCTCGACAGATCTATAGAGGCCTTTGACCGTCAGTCGCTGGGCGACGGCGAGGCTAAAGAATTGTCCGACTTGGAGGAGCACATAGACGACCTGACCCTCACCTGTCAGGATGCGCACATCTTCCGCCTCAACCGCAATGAGTGCAACACCGAAGCGGGTATGCTCTATCTCAACACCATAACCGACTTCGAACGTGTCGGCGACCATGCCATAAACATCGCTTTTCTTGCAAGATCAAAATAATTTTAAAAATACCCTTGCTTTTTGCAGGGGTATGATGTACAATATCAACAGAACATTTGTGCGAACAAAAATTCAGCACTCCGAAAGGACGGAACAGTATGGCAGACAAACAGAAAGCGCTTGAAACCGCGATATCGCAGATAGAGAAAAATTACGGCAAGGGCTCGATAATGAGACTCGGTCAGAATACGGCGATGAATGTCGAGGCTATATCGACAGGCTCCGTTACTCTCGACGCCGCCACCGGCATCGGCGGACTTCCGCGCGGCAGAATAATCGAGATATACGGCCCCGAGTCGTCGGGTAAAACAACGCTTGCCCTCCATGTTGTCGCCGAGGCGCAGAGAATGGGCGGCGAGGCCGCGTTCATTGACGCCGAGCACGCGCTTGACCCCATATACGCCGCGAATCTCGGCGTTGATGTCGATGCTCTCCTTGTCTCTCAGCCGGATAACGGCGAGCAGGCGCTCGAGATAACCGAAGCGCTGACCCGTTCGGGCGCTATCGACGTTATAGTTGTCGACTCCGTTGCGGCTCTCGTTCCGCGCTCGGAGATCGAGGGCGATATGGGCGACTCCCATGTCGGTCTCCATGCGCGCCTTATGTCGCAGGCTTTAAGAAAGCTTGCGGGCGCCATTGCGAAGTCGAATACCATTATAATTTTTATAAATCAGCTGCGTGAAAAGGTCGGCGTTGTCTACGGCAATCCCGAGGTGACGACGGGCGGCCGTGCGCTGAAATTCTATGCCTCGATACGTATCGATGTGCGCAAGATAGAGCAGCTCAAGGGTCCCGGAAACGAGTTTATCGGCTCGCGCACAAGGGCGAAGATAGTCAAGAACAAGGTCGCTCCGCCCTTCAAGGAGGCCGAGTTCGACATCATGTACGGCAAGGGCATATCCAAGGTAGGCGAAGTGCTCGACCTCGCCGTTAAATATGATATCATCCATAAGAGCGGCGCGTGGTTCTCTTATAACGACAACCGCCTCGGCCAGGGCAGAGATAACGTCAAGAGCTATCTCAGCGACAATCCCGAATTATTGGCGGAGGTCGAAGCGAAGGTGCGCGAGCGCCTCAACGCGGAGAATAACGCCGCCAAGACAGCGGCGAAGCCCGCCGACAGACCCGCACCCGCCGCAGAGCCGGCAGCCGTCGTGCAGCCCAAGAAGCCCACGAGCCGTTCCGGCGCAAAGGCGAAGCTCGACATCGTTGTAGATGACGACGACTGATGAAGATAACGGCACAGCGGGGCAGAGGAGAAAAAATACATATACTCATCGACGGGGAGTACCGCCTGACCGTGACCCGGGATTTCTGGGCGGGTCAGAATATACGCTCCGGCGATGAACTTGACGATGCGGAGTTTGCTGCCTTTTGCGAGGCGGCAGGCTCCTGCCGTGCATTTAACGCGGCGGTAGATATACTCTCGCGGCGCGACCACTCTTCAAAGGAGCTTGAGCGCAAGGTAGCTCGGCGCTCGGGCGCGGAGTTTGCGCGCGAGGCGGTCGAACGTCTGGAGGAGCTGGGCTATGTCGATGACGAGCGCTACGCCCACACCTTGGCGCAGGAGCTCTATGAGCGGCGCGGTATGGGCAAAAAGCGCATAGAACAGGAGCTGCGTCAGCGCGGAATATCGCGCGAGACCGCCTGCGAATGCACCGAGGAGCTTGACGGCGACGATGCAGAGCGAATAAAAAATCTGCTTGAAACTAAATTCGCAGGGCGTTTTTCCGACGAAAAGGGGAGACGGCGCACCTTCAACGCCCTGACCCGCCTCGGCTACGGCTATTCCGATATCCGCTCGGCCATGCGGCAGGCGGACGAGGAATATGAAGATACGGACGACCAATTTTCCTGTTAGAAGATAAAAAAAGAAAGAAATAGTGTATAATTCTCTTTATCAAGCGAAAGGAAGAGCTGTTTGATGAAAAAAAGAAGAGTTTTATTCGTTTCTCTCGGCTGCCCGAAAAACCAGGTTGACGGTGAGCTGATGCTTGCAAAGCTTCAGGACGCCGGATTTGAAAACGCGGACAATTTCGAGCGCCTTGACGCAGTTATAGTCAACACCTGCGCGTTTATAGACTCCGCCAAGCAGGAGGCGATAGACACCGTTCTCGAAATGATCGGCCTCAAGCAGGACGGACTTGTGCGCGCCGTCATAGTCACGGGCTGCCTCGCCGAGCGCTACCGCGAGGAAATATTAAAGGAGATTCCCGAGGTCGACGCCGTCGTAGGCATCGGCGCAAACGGCGATATCGCCAAGATAGTCGACGAGGTTCTCGACGGCAAGCAGGTCAACGTGTTCCCCGACAAAAAGGAGCTTCCCATGTGCGGCGAGCGTGTGCTCACCACCCCCGACTATTGGGCATATCTCAAGATAGCCGAGGGCTGCTCGAACTGCTGCACCTACTGCGCTATCCCGTCTATCCGCGGAGCCTTTCGCAGCCGCGACGAGGAGAGCATAGTCGAGGAGGCGAGAACTCTCGCCGAGCAGGGCGTCAAGGAGCTTGTGCTCATAGCGCAGGATGTCTCGTCCTACGGCATTGACCTCTACGGCGAATACAGACTCGCCCATCTTCTGAATCTGCTCTGCGAAATCGACGGCATAGAGTGGATACGCCTGCTTTATTGCTATCCCGATAAGATAACCGACGAGCTTATGGACACCATGGCCTCTCAGCCCAAGGTGCTCCACTATATAGACCTGCCGCTCCAGCACGCGGACGACAGCATACTCAAGGCCATGAACCGCCACAGCAGCGCGGAGGAGACCCGCGAGGTCATAAGAAAGCTGCGCGAGCGTATGCCGGATATCGTTATCCGCACTACGTTCATCGTCGGCTTCCCCGGCGAGGGTGACGGCGAGTTTGAGACCTTGGCGGAGTTTGTCAACGAGCAGGAGTTCGAGCGCCTCGGCTGCTTCGAATATTCCCCGCAGGAGGGCACTCCCGCCGCGAAGATGGAAAATCAGGTTGACGACGATGTGAAAGCCCGCCGCGCCGAGGTCATCATGCAGGATCAGTATGAAATAATGAGCGAAAAGAACAACGAAATGATCGGCAAAACCCTGCGTGTGCTCACCGAGAGCTACGACGATTATACCGACAGCTATTCGGGTCGCTCCTATATGGACGCGCCCGATATCGACGGCAAGATAATCTTCACCTCGCCCGATTTCATAAAAGAAGGCGATTTCGTCGATGTCGAGATACTCGGCACGAACGAATATGACCTGCTCGGAAGAACAGTATAACAACCCGGGAAAGGGGAATAGAAATGCAGAAGCTGAATCTGCCCAACAAACTTACGGTCATCAGAATGTTTCTCGCGCCCGTCTATCTCGCGCTTATGCTTATTGAGTTTCCTTATCATTACTTAGCCGCGCTCGCCGTTTTCTCCATAGCGTCGATTACCGATCTGCTTGACGGAAAAATTGCGAGAAAGCGTAATATCATAACCGTGTTCGGCAAGCTCCTCGATCCGCTCGCCGATAAAATGCTGACCACCGCCGCCCTGCTTGCGTTCATGCGCGAGGGCTGGTGCAGCATCTGGATAATTATGATAGTCCTCACCCGCGAGTTCGCCGTCGCAGGCGTCCGCCTTATCGCCTCGGCGCAGGGCGTTGTCATCCCCGCCAACTATTGGGGCAAGGCAAAGACCGTCAGCCAGATGGTGTTCACGATAATCATCATGCTCCTTGCCGAGCTTGATGCTTCGTTCAATGTTTTCGCCAATACCGGCTGGTTCACGCTCGCGAGAGTGTCAAATATGATGCTTTGGATAACCGCCGTTTTGACTGTGGTTTCGGGCGTCACATATTTTGTGGACAGCAAAAAAATCATTGACTTTTCCAAGTGATTTCAATATAATGATTAGTGGATATGCAATGCGTATCTGTTGACGAAAACCAAAAAACGAAATGCGTTTACCGGGAGAAGTAGCCGGATACAAGCGGCAAAAGAGAGGGAGCCCGAAGCTGAGAAAGCTCCTTGCCGTATGAAAGCGAAATGCACCCGTCAGCACGCAGGGGGAACCGAAGTATCCCTGCGCGGAAGGCACCGTTATCGGCCGTGCGCGTATTGGCGCGCAGAGATATAAACAGGAGTGGAACCGCGCTCAAGCGCCTCCGTTGTCTTTCGGGATAACGGAGGCTTTTTGTATGTTATTTGTATATTGAGCGGCTGTAGGGGCGGATATCATCCGCCCGCGAAAATGCACAGACTTATTAACAGCGCATACGCACTCCAAACAACCAACGCCGCATCGCAGCAGCAATTTTATCCGAGCCCAAGGAGTTGATATTTATGTTTGACAGGCTCAAAGAGGATATAAGCACCTTCAAGCGGCGCGACCCCGCCGCGAGAAGCGCGCTCGAAATTTTCTTCCTCTATCCCGGCCTCAAGGCCATAAGGATGCACCGCAAAGCCAATTGGTGCTACCGCCATAAGCTGTTTTTCCTCGCCCGATGGATATCGCAGAGGGCGGCGCGCAAAACGGGGATAGAGATACACCCGGCCGCAACCATAGGCAGACGATTTTTTATCGACCACGGCACCGGCGTCGTTATCGGCGAGACCGCCGTTATCGGCGACGATGTTATGATATATCAGGGCGTGACGCTCGGCGGCACCGGCAAAGACACGGGCAAACGCCACCCGACTATCGGCAACAATGTCCTCATCGGCGCGGGCGCAAAGGTGCTCGGCCCCTTTACCGTCGGCGACAACTCGAATATAGCCGCGGGCGCTGTGGTTCTTGAGGAGATACCGCCCGACTGTACCGCTGTCGGCGTGCCGGCTCGTGTCGTGCGCCGCAACGGAATAAGAGTCGACGATCTCGACCAGGTGCATATACCCGACCCTGTCGCGCAGGAGCTTTGCAGACTCGAGCATCAGCTGTCCCAGCTGCGAAAACAGCTTGAGGAGCAGAAAAATACACAGGAAATTGACTGAAAGGAAGATATAAATGAAAGTCTACAACACTTTAACAAGAAAAAAAGAAGAGCTCGTCCCGATTACCCAGGGCGAGATAAAGATGTATGCCTGCGGGCCGACCGTGTATAACTATATCCACATCGGCAACGCCCGTCCGCTTTGCATCTTCGATATCCTGCGCCGCTATCTCGAATACCGCGGCTATAAGGTGACCTTCGTTCAGAATTTCACGGATATCGACGATAAGATAATCAGACGCGCAAACGAGGAGCATGTCGATTTCTCCGAGATTTCCGAGCGCTATATAAAAGAGTTCTGGACGGATGCGGACGGACTCAATGTCCGACACGCTACTGTTAATCCGAAGGCCACAGAGAATATCGACGCTATCATTCATATAATTTCGACCCTTATCGAAAAGGGCTATGCCTATGAGGCACAGGGCGATGTATATTTCAGCACCGAGAAGTTCAAGGACTACGGCAAGCTCTCGCATCAGCCGCTTGAGGACCTTGAGGCGGGCGCCCGTATAATGGTCGGCGAGGTCAAGCGCGAGCCCATGGATTTCGCCGTTTGGAAAGCCGCCAAGCCCGGCGAGCCCGCGTGGGATTCCCCGTGGGGCAAGGGCAGACCCGGCTGGCATATCGAGTGCTCCGCGATGAACTGGCGCTATCTCGGCGACACGATAGATATCCACTGCGGCGGTCAGGATCTTATCTTCCCGCACCATGAGAATGAAATAGCGCAGAGCGAGTGCTTTACCGGCAAGCCCTTCGCCCACTATTGGATGCACAACGGCTATATCAACGTCGATAATGTGAAGATGTCGAAATCTCTCGGCAATTTCTTCACCGTGCGCGACGTCGCCGAAAAATACGGCTATGAGCCCATACGCTATCTGCTCATCTCCGCCCAGTACAGAAGCCCGATAAACTACAGCACCGATATCATCGAGCAGTGCATTTCCGCGCTCAACAGACTCTATACCTGCCGCGATTCGCTCGACTTCGAGCTGAAGAATGCTTCGGACGCGGAGCATGACGGCGACAGGGCTATTATCGACGGCTTCGGCAAATACAGAGAGCAGTTTATCGACGCCATGGACGACGACCTCAACACCGCCGACGCCATAGCCTCGATATTTGAGCTTGTGCGCGACATCAATACAAACGTTGTCGGCAAAACCCCCTCCAAGGCGCTTGTCGAGGGCGCAATATCAGTGTTCGACGAGCTGACCGGCGTGCTCGGACTCGTCTATAACCGCAAGACGGAGACGCTCGACAGCGACATCGAGGCCCTCATAGAAGCGCGCACAAACGCCCGCAAGGAGAAGAATTGGGCTGAGGCCGACAGAATAAGAGATCAGCTCAAGGAAATGGGCATCGTCCTCGAGGATACCGCCCAGGGCGTGAAGTGGCACCGGGAATAAATTATATAGACAATATAGACAAAACGCATAAATTATTGTATAATACTATGTGGATTTTTAAATAAAATGCGGAGGTTGAGTAAGTGAACGATCTTAAAACAAGATTCTTTGACAGTGTGGACAAAAACTGCCCCCATTCGGAATATCCCCGCCCGCAGCTCGTGCGTGAGGACTGGATGTGCTTAAACGGCGAGTGCGATTACGAGATAACTCCTGCAGGCGAGCCCTGCCCGAAGAATTTCAGCGGCAAGATAATCCTGCCGTTCGCCATCGAGAGTCAGCTCTCCGGCGTTCAGCGCGTGCTTCAGCCCGACGAGCGCCTTTGGTACAGAAAGAGGTTCACCCTTGACAGCCGCTTTGACGGAAAACGCTGCATTCTGCATTTCGGAGCCGTCGATTGGCAGTGCAAGGTGTTTGTAAACGGCGAATTGACGGGCAAGCATACCGGCGGCTACTGCCCGTTCTCGTTCGATATAACCGACAATCTTGTCGACGGAGAGAATGAGCTTATCGTCAAGGTCTACGACCCGACCGACAAGGGCTGGCAGAACAGAGGCAAGCAGGTTCTCAAATCCGTCGGCTTCTGGTATACCGGAACCTCCGGTATATGGCAGAGCGTGTGGCTTGAGCCTGTGGCGCAGAGCCATATAACCTGCGTGCGCCTGACTCCCGATATTGACGCGGGCGAGATAGTCGTCTCTTGTACGGGCGAGGAGCTTGACGGCTGCACGATAGACGCCGAGATTTCGCTCTCGGGCGAGCGGGTCTATTCGGGCGAGATGAGCCTCAACGCGCATCTTCCCGTGCCCGACGCGAAGCTTTGGAGCCCCGAGAGCCCGACTCTCTATGACCTTGTGCTCACCGTGAAGAAGAACGGCGAGGCGGTCGATACCGTAAAGAGCTATTTCGGCATGAGAAAATTCAGCATCGGCAAAGACAAACAGGGTCTGCCGCGCCTTATGCTCAACAACGAGCCGTATTTTCAGCGCGGTCTGCTCGACCAGGGCTATTGGAGCGACGGCGGACTGACTCCGACTACCGATGAGGCGATGATATTTGACATTTCCGAGATGAAGCGCCTCGGCTTCAATATGCTCAGAAAGCATATAAAAGTCGAGCCTCTGCGCTGGTATTATCACTGCGACAGACTCGGCATGATAGTCTGGCAGGATATGGTCAGCGGCGGCGAGTATATCGGAAACATCCTTGCGGGCGTTCTTCCGAATCTCGGTATAGGCGTCAAGGACGATAAATATAACTGGTTCAGCCGCGGCGAAAAAGAGTGGCGCGACGACTACCGACGTGAGCTGTTTGAGATGATAGACAATCTCTATAATTGCACCTGCATCGGCTGCTGGGTGCCGTTCAATGAGGGCTGGGGTCAGTTCGACGCCAAGGAGATAGGCGACGCAGTCAAGGCATATGACCCCTCGAGAATCGTTGACCACGCGAGCGGCTGGTATGACCAAAAGGGGCGCGACCTCAAGAGTATGCACAAATATATCCTGCCCATTCATATGCCCAAGCTTGACGGCAGACCGTTCGTCATAAGCGAATACGGCGGATACAGCATGATTTCGGACGGTCACGTCTGGAACAGAAAGAAGAGCTTCGGCTATATCATGTTCAGGTCGAAGGAGAAGCTCTCGGCGGCATATAAAAAGCTGCACGAGAAGCAGGTCATTCCGCTGATAGAAAAGGGTCTTTGCGCCACGGTATATACCCAGGTCAGCGACGTCGAGTTCGAGGTCAACGGAATGTATACATATGACCGAAAGGTTCTGAAGCTCGACGAAAAAACCGTGCAGGAAATAAACTCCAAGCTGCACCTTTAAGGAAGAAGCGACAGATGAAGTCACTGATTAAAAGACTGATAAAAAAACTCGGCGATATGCGCCGCCGACTGCTCTATTACCGCATTTGGCCTGCGGTTTACAGACGCGCGGCGAAAAGGCCGATAGACGAAAAAAAGGTTCTTTTGGCGTCTAACAGCCGCACTCTTCCGGATAACCTGTCCTGCATGAAGCGCGAGCTTGAGTCACGCGGGATGCACTGCACCGAGCTGCTCATCCCCGCGGGAGCGGGCAGTTTAAGCGGCAGGGCGGCGGAGTTCAGGCAGAATATCCGTTTTCAGCGCGAGTACGCGACGAGCAGGCTCGTCTTTGTCGAGGATGCGTTCTTTCCGCTGTTCGCCAATTATCCGCGAAAGGGCACCGAGGTCATTCAGCTTTGGCACGCTTGCGGCGCATTCAAAAAATGGGGCTATTCCACCGCCGACCTCAAGTGGGGCGCGGACAGAAAGAGCCTCGAGCGCTATCCTATCCACAACACCTATACCGCCGTTACCGTGTCGGCCGAGAGTGTTATTCCGTATTATGCCGAGGCGTTCAACTGCCCCGAAAGCATAATAAAACCTCTCGGCGTGCCGAGGACGGACATATATTTCGATTCGAAGTTCGTCTCATCAGCCCGCGGAGAAATGCTCAAAAAATTCCCGCAGATAGGGGACAGGAGGATAATCCTCTACGCTCCGACCTTCCGCGGCAATTCGATTCTCAAGTCCTATATGGATTTGAAGCTCGATATCGAGCGCATGAATGCGGAGCTGTCCGAGGATTTTGTCCTGCTCTATAAGCTCCATCCGCAGACGGCGAAGAGCTTTTCGCTAAGCGCCGAGGAGCGGGAAAAATATGCGGATTTCGTGTTCGATGTCTCGAAGGATGTCCGCATAGACCTCGCCATGTGCGCGGCGGATATGCTGATAAGCGACTATTCCTCGGTCATATTCGAATACTCGCTGCTCGATCGCCCCATGATATTCTTCGCCTACGATCTCGAAGAATATGACCGCGACCGCAGCTTTTATAACAAATATGAGGATTTTGTACCCGGGCCGATAGTTCGGGATACCGAGGGAATTATCTCGGCCGTCAGGCAGGCTCAGTCGGGCTTTGACAGAGCGGTGACGGAAAACTTCAGAAACAATTTTATGGATGCCTGCGATGGGCACAGCACCGTGCGAATCGCTGAAGCGTTCATGGAAAAATAAGGTGGACAATATGAAAAAGTTATTAAAAACCGCAACGGCCTTTCTTCTTATTTTGGCTGTCGCCGCAGGACTGTGCGCGTGCTCCGGCGGAGCGGGCGGAAAAGCGCCGGGTAAGAAGATTGCCATAGTCACCGCGACCCTGTCGCAGAATCCCGAGGAATATCGGCGCGCGGCTCAGCTTGCGAGCAAATATTCCTATGTCGAGCATGTTGTCTATACCGACACGCGCATAGGCACCTCGGGCATTCTAGATTTCTATAAGCGCGTCAACGATGTCGCCGCCGACGAAAGCTACGGCGCGATAGTTATAGCGAGAGCGAATTTGGGCGCTGTTGCGGCGGTCAGGGCGGCAAAGGCGAAGAATCCCGATAAAATTATCGTCTGCACAGCACCTGTGGAGAATATAGAGACTCTTGCGAAGTCCGCCGACGCGATACTCGCCATTGATACGGCAAAGGACGCCGCCATGATGGTCGAGGAGGCTCACGGCCGCGGAGCGGAGGTCTTTGTTTATTACGCCACGGGAGTTCAGCAGAGTACCCTGAGCGTTAAGGAGTCGCGCGAAGCAGCAAAGCAAAAGTGCGATGAGCTCGGCATGACATATAAGTTTGTCAACTGCTACGATGTTACGCAGACCCTCGGCATAAAGGGTGCGCAGAGCTTCATGAAAGAGGACATCGCCCGCCAGCTCAAGAACTTTGAGGGCAAGAAGATAGCGGCCTATTGCGCCGACATATCTTCTCAGGCGGAGCTTATAAAGAACGCCTGCCCGAACGGCATCATCGTTGCCGGCACGAGCTTTCCGAGCGTCTATGACGGCTACACCGCCGCTTTCAATATCGAAATGGGCAAAAAATGGGACGACAAGTCCAAGGTGTTCAGCAAGGTCAGAGCCGCAATCAGAGAAAACGGCGGCACGAAGAATCAATTCATCGTCTGGGACGACCTCACCGCCGTGTCTATGACCGACGCCGCATTCGAATATGCGAGAGCATCGCTCACAGGCGAGCAGGCGGACATGGCTAAGGCCGTCAAGTCGAGCTTCCCGTCGAAGATAAAAGCATCGGACAAAAAGCTCGATAAGTGCACATTCATCTATACGGAGGATTACCGCGTATTATGAGAGGCAAGTTTATTGTAGTCGAGGGTCTTGACGGCTCCGGCAAGGGCACGCAGATGGCTCTGCTGTGCGATTATCTGAAGTCGCGGGGCAGAAACGTGTATCCGACCGCCGAGCCTACGGAGTCGGTGACGGGCGGCATGATAAGAGACGTTCTGAGCGGCGCAAGGCAGCGCACCTCGTCGGAGCTTGCCGCGCTCTTTCTCGCAGACCGCGTGGCGCACAATCTGAACCCCGTCAACGGCATAAAAAAGACGCTCGAAGCGGGAATAGACGTCGTGTGCGACAGGTATTATTATTCGTCAATAGCATATCAGGCGGTGGGCGAGGACAAGCAGTGGGTCATTGACATGAACCTCAACTGCCCCGGAATAATCAAGCCGGACATCTGCATTTTCTTCGATGTAGACCCGTACAGCTGCCACGAGAGAATAGAGCACGGGCGCGTGTATCTCGAAATTTTCGAGCGCGACCCGGAGCAGGTGAACGCCATACGCGAGCGGTATTACAGCGCGTTTGAGCTGCTTAAGGACAGCGAAAACATCGTTGTTATCGATGCAGCGCGCGACATAGACGCCGTCGCCGCCGACGTCAGAAAAACGGTTGATACCCTCATAAAGTAACATTAATCCGTCCGTATCACGGGCGGATTTTTTGCCGCTTGCGGCAAGACGCAGACGGTGATAAGCAGGATTTTTGGGGATTCATTACGTTCCCTGCAGAGAAGCCGAGACTGAGGGGTTTATCGCACGGGTTCGCCCACATTGTCTCGACTGTTTTGTTTTCCAATGTCCTTGTAGGGTGCGCGACCTCGACACACCGCTGCCGCCGCGTAATTCCCAATTTACGCTTACATATCATCAAACAGCATAAAACACAAAACAGCCGCGGCGAAACAA
>ERZ1034719.633-NODE-633-length-19558-cov-5.807568_pt1 | contig 19558 bp, 20 predicted proteins | sample MGYA00520703_ERZ1034719 | MGnify/ENA primary metagenome ERZ1034719 (study PRJEB33766, sample SAMN09781716) | gut metagenome | biome: gut microbiome | host: Homo sapiens | place: Madagascar | study: EMG produced TPA metagenomics assembly of the PRJNA485056 data set...
GTGCCGTCGTTACACAGACAATGAAACAGGGCGCATACTTTGCCATAACGATTGTACCTGCCATAAGCTGTCTGCTCGGAGTGATACCGTTCTTTTTCTATCCTCTGACGGAAGCGCAGGTCATAGAAAACGGAAATGCTTTAAAACAATTGTACTCGCAAAAGCAGGAAAAGAAATGATATATCTTTTGTTTTGTGCTATAATAACCACGGCAATTGAGCACCTTCGTTATGGTTTTTTTGCGCTTGGAATGTTGAAATAGATAACTTGCATCTTGCAAGTGGTTTTTTCAAATTAAGCGCACCTTACGGTGCATGAAAGATGAAGCAGGGCTTCGCCGCACGGATATGTACGGGTGCTTCGCTTCACGCGAGCGCAGGGAGAGATAACAATGAGTTATATAAGTGAAATGAGAAAATATATCGGTCATGCGCCGATGTCGGCAGTCGGCGCGACCGTTGTTGTGTTGAAGGACAATAAAATATTGCTGAATCTGCGCTCCGATACAAAAACATGGGGCATCCCCGGCGGAGCGGCAGAGTTGGGTGAAACACTCGAAGAAACGGCGGCAAGAGAGCTGAAAGAAGAAACCGACCTGACTGCGGAGAGATTTACATTGCTGCATTTATTTTCGGGGAATGATTTTTATTTCAAATATCCAAACGGAGATGAGCTTTATTCAGTCATAGCCCTTTACCTTGCGGAGGATGTGAGCGGCGAAATGAGGATCGCCGACGGGGAAAGCAACGCTCTGAAATTCTTCGGCAAGGATGAAATACCGACGCTCGAAAGCAGAGCGGCAAAAATAATCGAGTGGCTGATCCGTGAGAAAAACATATTGGAGCAGTAAAATAGAAGCAGAGTCGACAAACACCCATAGCCTTGAGCTTGTGGAGAAATGCTGCGGCCGTTTCCTGTTCTTTGAAAACGGTGAAATCACCTGCTCCGGCGGCCTGACTGCGGAGACGATCGCTCGGCTCAGAGCATATTTTGAAGGCTTCAATTGAGATATGTAAATCTAAATACAAAAAATGCCGGAAGGTCTCACAATGCTTCGTGTGAGCTTCCGGTATCTTTTTATATCGAACACCGCAACTCGTATTCACATAATTTTATATCAATCTATTGACAAATCAACTCTAATATGGTAGAGTATATATGAGCTCTAACGAATTAGAGAGGAGAGTTAATTATGGATACACCAAAGGTATTTGAAAGCGAGTATCGTTTTTGCTTGATTTTGTGGGAGAACGAGCCTGTCAAGAGCAGTAAACTTGTTGAACTCTGCAAGGAACAGCTTGGTTGGAAACCTACCACTACCTATACAGTAATCAAGCGTTTATCCGAGCGTGGTGTTCTGAAAAACGAAAATACCGTTGTTACTTCGCTTATCAGTAAAGATGAGGTGCAAGCCGCCGAATTGAATGAGATGGTAGAAAAAACTTTTGAAGGCTCTCTCCCTGCCTTTATTGCGGCATTTACAAAGCACCAAAAGATTTCCGACAAAGAAATAGATGCTGTTCAGCAGATGATAGACCGCTTCAGGAAAGGAGAAAATATAGATGGCTGATATATTCCTAAAAATTGTCAATATGAGTATATCTGCAAGTTGGATTGCACTTGCCGTATTGATTTTAAGATTATTACTCAAAAAAGCACCAAAGTGGATAACCGTTTTGCTCTGGGGGATCGTTGCAGTTCGCCTTGTTTGCCCATTTAATTTTGAAAGCGTAATGAGTTTAATTCCAAGCACCGAAACGATTAGCACTGATATTATGATTGACAAAACACCGACCATTGACAGCGGCATTCCTGTTATTAACAATACCATAAATCCGATTATCAGCAGCTCTTTTGCACCCGATCCGGTAGCAAGTGCAAATCCGCTACAAATATTGATACCAATATTATCCATCGTTTGGATAGTGGGAATTGTGATTTTGCTTGTATATACTGCTATCAGCTACCTACGTGTCAAGAGAAAAATCGATACAGCAGTTTTATTGCGAAATAATATTTACCAAAGCGAAAGCGTTGTTTCTCCTTTTGTACTTGGAATTATTAAGCCGAAGATTTATCTGCCATTCAATATGAATGAGCAGGATATGGAACACGTTATTGCTCACGAACAAGCCCATATCCGCCGCAAAGACCACCTATGGAAACCGCTTGGCTTTCTCATTCTTACAATACATTGGTTTAATCCATTGATGTGGCTTGGATATGTCCTGCTTTGCCGAGATATTGAACTTGCCTGTGATGAAAAAGTCATTAAAGAATTGAATACCGAACAGAAAGCTGATTATTCTCAGGCACTTTTAACTTGTAGCGTAAATCGCCGTATGATAGCGGCTTGTCCCCTTGCTTTTGGAGAGGTAGGTGTGAAAAATAGAGTGAAATCAGTATTGAATTACAAAAAACCTGCGTTTTGGATTATTGTTATTGCCGTTGTTACAAGCGTTATAGTTGCAGTATGTTTTTTGACTAATCCAAGAACAACGCTTAATGAAGAATTATCGCTATTTCTTGATGGGCAAATTGCTGAACATCATTACAGCGAAGGAAATACTGACGATAACTTTATTGCAATACACTATAAAGTGCTTGATGTCGATAAATCTATAAATAAAACAACCGTGTATATGTGGGTGCTGTATCACGAATATAGCGAGGAAAACGGAGAGATAAAATTAGAAAGCGGTGCTCATATACCAACCGTCATTACTGCCAAACGCACCGGTTCACACGGGCATTATGAACTCGTGGAATATTGGGAACCTCGTGACGACTCTTACTATGCGGAGGATATTAAAGAGAAATTTCCTTGGCATTTACACGGCAAGGCACTTGACTCTCAAAGATATATAGAAGAGCAAACTGCTTTTTGCGAAAATGCCGCAAAAGAATATTTTTCATCAGTTTCAAATGTAGGCGAAGCAAATGCACCACAAAATATAACAACTACGAAAACCATTGACAAAATTGTTGACCATTCTGTAGATGACGGTGTTTCCTACGACACGGCGTTAGAACTCTTTTATACTGATGCTGAATATGAGTATTATTTTCCTAATGTTATAAGTCAGTATATAATAGTTGAATTTACCGATGGCACTAAAAACAATGTCAAAGATGCTTTAAGTAATGGCGATATAACCATTTCTGATTTAGATGCATTTGAAATAAAATATTCAAGACAAACAAAATCAGATGATGTCAATGTTAATCCCTATTTCAATGGCGAAGTAATTGAAGTTAAAGAAAAAAGTATTACTGTAAAGCCTGATGCTGATTCAAACGAAAGCAAATCAGCGGATAGAATAACAGTTTCATTAGATGTTATTTCCGAAATACCTGTTCCGAATTTCAATGTTGGTGATAGGGTTCGAGTAATATATAATGGAGAAATTGCAGAAACATATCCAGCAAGTATCAACAAGGTGTTTGTTATATACTTGTTGGGAGAAAATAATATGGTGTTATCACCAACCCCCGGAAATTGAAAAATTATATTTTTACCCAACAAATGATTGCACCCTGCAAGACCAAAAAATCTTGCAGGGTGTTTTATCGTCAAAATGTATGTAATTCCGCAGAGCAGGGTTTCTGCCCTGCGGTGTTGTTTTCGTAGTCAAAGTTACCTTTCTCTGTCAAAGGATTTTCTGTTTCGCAAGCGTCCAGCTCCGGCTTTCGGTCCGGAGCTGCACCATATGGGTAAAGATGCCGCCCGCTTGCAGCAGCTCTGCGGGCGAGCCCTGCTCGGCTACCGCGCCGTCCCTGAGCACCACGATCTTGTCTGCGCCGGAGACGGTGCGCATCCGGTGGGCGATGATGAGGACGGTTTTGTTTTTGATTAGGCGGGACAGCGCCTCCTGAATGGCTGTCTCGTTCTCAACATCCAGGCTGGCAGTTGCCTCGTCCAGCAGAATGATAGGCGCGTCTTTCAGGAAAGCGCGGGCAATGGAGATACACTGACGCTCGCCGTTGGAAAGCTCACAGCCGTTCTCGCCGATGTTGGCGCTCCAGCCGTCGGAAAGCTTTTCGGCGAACCTGTCCACATTGGCGAGCCTTGCCGCCGCGATCACTTCTTCATCCGTGGCGTCCTTGCGACCGATGCGGATATTCTCCAAAATGGTATTGTCGAACAACGTCACATCCTGAAACACGATGGAATATAGGCTCATCAGCTTTTCCGGGTCGATTTCGGACACATCCATGCCGCCAACGGAATTCCTTATGCCTACACGGCATAAGGAATTCCCGCCCTGCCGCACAGCAGGGCGGGAACACTTGACCGAATGCTTTGCTTTTTTCTTCTGTCTGCCTGACAGGGGCACCCCTCAGAGAGCAATTCTGCGGGAGGTGTGCGTTTCACGGCTGTTTCGTCGCTATGAGCCGTTGAAAGCATTAGATCGCAGTTGTAATCACAGCTCCGTTTTCTGCGATGATTTCCAAAGAAAAGCCATCCGGCTTTCTCGGCCTTGGTAAAGTCCATACCGTACCTCAGTTGTTTTTGGATCACCGTTAAGCCCGCACAGAGCTGTTCGGCAAGTGTCTGCCGGATGCTCCGGTATTTACGCGAATATAGAAGCAACTGTTCATAAGCTCCCACGTTCTCAAATCTCCGCCTTCGGGGCCGCTATTTTATCGTCTCGCTGTTATTTATGACCGAGGCGGAATAAAGGAACAGCACGTCGGAGACCCCGGAAAAATCAACGAGCCTCGAAAGGGCCGAGGGCGAGATATAGCGGATATCGACGAGCGTTATCTCGGAATACCCTGCCGCAAGAAGCGGAGCTATACTGCTGCCGAACGAATCACGAAAAATGACGAGTCTGCGTTCACGCACGACGTTTGGGTTTGTGATTTTGATGATCGAACGCGCACCGCCGAGAAACATCTCGTATGGATCGCGTCCGCTTGCCGCCTTGAGGTCGTAAACCGGTATCTCGGACGCTGTCTCGGCATTATATACCTTCAGGCTGCGTATCACGGAGTTGTCAAGATACCTAAACGGCTCCGATGCGTGCGGAAGCGCCGATTGACCGTAGTAGACGCCGTAAAAAGGGACGCCGGTGTCGTGCACCTCGCATTCCCCTATCGGCTCCGCACCCATTTTTTTTGCAATTTCGGCGGCAGCCGTTAAAATTTTCTCCTGCCGCCAATGCGAATCGGTGTAATAGAAATCATCCGGTGAAAGAAGCTTTGAAATGTCAATATATTCCGCCTGCGGAAATCCGCTTTGCAGACGCTTGACGAGCGCTTTGTAATCCTTGTCGGGATAGCCGTTCCGCGATGCAATAAAAGTGTTTTTGTCCGGGATCACACACAGATATGTTTTTGCTCCGGAATTCTTGATATAGGTGTCAAACACATGCCGAAAGCGACTTGCGGCATGGTCAACGGACGGGTAGTTTGTCGGGAAATCAAGCTTTGAGAGATGCTCCCCGACGGAATACAGCCCGTTGTTGTCTTTTTGCATAAAAACCTTCGCAGCGGCGGCTGCCTTCAAGGTACGGAAGCTGTCGCGCAGCGGAAACTGATCGAGCATATATTTTTCAAAGCCGCTCATGAAGCTGCCGTCCGCAACGGACGAAAGCGACAGCGCCGGACGCTTTGCCAGCAGGCGTCTTTCGGACTGTGATTCGGGAGCGTCGGGCAAGAGTATTGTCAGGACGGCAAATGCGGCAAGAAAGCCGAGAGACAAGACCAATGTCAGTATTTGTTGGAATTTTTTCATGGAATACCTCCGTCGAGCTTACACACAGCCGCAAATCAGAATCTGAAATAAACAAACGGATTAAAAGAGCCGTCTATAAGATACGCGGTGCAAACGGCAATTAACGCCGCCGCCGAAGCAGGCACGGCAACGGAAAAGATTCTTTTGCCGAGCGCCGTTTCTCCGATTTTTTCACAGATACGTTTGGGCAGCGGCGTCGCGCCTGCTGCGGAAACGACGAGCAGCACGGCGTTGCTTCTGAGATAATACAGCGAAGCCGCATCTGCGGCAGGGAGTCCGGAGAAGCCGAGCATTGCCTTGAAGGACACAAGCGCATCGCCGACAGTTGCCGAGTCAAACAGTATAAAGCCGAGGGCGACAAACAGCAGCGTATAGATATGCATCGGCACTTTAAGGCGCATATTCGGGCGCAAAACGTACTTTTCAAACAGCAGCAGCACGGCGTAGAGCAGCCCCCACAGTATGAAATTCCACGCCGCCCCGTGCCAAAAGCCGGTGGCTGCCCACACGACAAGAATATTGAAAACATGGCGCAGCGGCTTTACTCGGTTTCCGCCAAGCGGGATATACAGGTAATCGCGGAACCACCCGCCGAGAGAAATATGCCAGCGGCGCCAGAATTCCGTGATGCTTGAGGAAATATAAGGGTAGTTGAAGTTCTCGGAGAAGCGGAACCCGAAGATGCGCCCCAAGCCGATCGCCATGTCGGAGTATCCCGAAAAGTCGAAATAGATGTGCAGCATATATGAAATGGTATACAGCCAATAAAACAGCACTGTTTTTTCGCCTGACGCTTTGAATTCGGACACAATGAGCGCCGCCTGATTAGCAAGGAGGATCTTCTTTGCAAGTCCGACGGAAAAGCGCGTTATCCCCTCCGAGGCGTCGGCAAGAGAGGTTCTTCGGTTTTTCAGGCTTCCCGCGATGTCGGAATAGCGAACAATAGGTCCGGCTATAAGCTGCGGAAACATCGCCACATACATCGCAAGGTCGATAAAATTGCGCTGTGCGGGCACGTCGCCGCGGTAAACGTCGATAACGTAGCTCAGGATCTGAAAGGTATAGAAGCTGATGCCGACGGGCAGCGCGACCCTCAGGAGCGGGACGGAAAGGCCCGTCAAAGCGTTGAAGTTTTCGATAAAAAAGTCAGCATACTTACAGTACGCGAGCAGGCCGAGACTTGCAGCGGCAGAAAGAGCCGTCACAAGCCTTGCGCCTGCTGTCCCGCGCAGGCGCTCGACGAGGCGCGCGGCAATATACGACTGCGCGATCGACGCGAGCATAAATGCAAGATATTTCGGCTCGCCCCAACCGTAGAAAAGCAGGCTCGACGACAGAAGAACAAAGTTCTTCATGCGGTCGGGAACAATGAAATATACAAGCAGAACGCACGGCAGAAAGCAGTACAGAAAAGTTATACTTGAAAACAGCATGGCTCGTCTTTATGCGATGGGCACATCGACAAGCTGCTTGGCGGAGCCGTATGCGGCGGTGAGCTTTGAGGTGAAGGTGTCTATCAGCTCGCCGGCGCCGAACACGGAGATAACATAATCGCCGACGGTCAGGATGACGAGCTTTTCGGGGAAGCCGCACAGCCACTGCCTCACAAGGATATTGTCTTTGATCTTTCCTGCAAGAGCTTCGGCACCGCCGGAGTTTTTAACGTGATACACTCCGCAGGTAAACGTGTTCTGATTCATCATATGCGAGAGTGAAGCGGCGTCGTCGATCTCGGAGGCGCTCGCCTTCGGGAAGCCGAGGTCGTAGTCAAGGGCGTCTGCGTCCTTAACATCGAATTTTCCGGGCGCGTCGTCCTTCACATGCTTAGGGGAACCGCCCACCGCGGGGAATTTGTCATCGGGTGAATATTTGTCCCAGACATTTTCGAGAATTTCCAATGCGCTTTTAGGCTGATTTGTTTGAGCGCCGGAGGGCGACGTCGCACCGCCTTCGGAGCCCTTATCGGTGCAGGCGGCAAGTGAGAGAACCATAACGGCGGCGAGGACAAATGCAAGTATCTTTTTCATAAGTGGATTTTCCTTTCTCTGTCAATTATTTGCTGTTTATATATTATTGCCGCAAAAGCGGGCGACAATTAAAATAAAACTACCTGTTTTTGACCGGCAGGCTGATTTCAAACACCGCTCCGCCGTCGTTTTCGGCTTTTATCGTTCCCCTGTGCAGGGCAACTATCTCCCTTGCGAGGGCAAGACCGATCCCTGTTCCGTCCTTTCGGGTGCTGAAGAAGCGGTCGAAGATATGCGGCAGCAGCTCGGGCGAAATGCCCTCGCCGTCGTCACGGATACGGATGACGGCCTTTCCTCTTTCCTGCGTACATTCGATTTCTATTTCCTCTTCAGCATAGCGCAGAGCGTTGGTGATGATGTTTGTAAAAACCCTGCGAAGCTGAATTTCGTCACAGCTTACAAGAACGGGTCTGTTGTCAAAATGAGGTATGATGCGAAGGCTTTTTTGCTTTGCAAGAGTTTCCGTGCTGCGCATACAGTCATACAGAAGCTCTCGCACGTCGGACGAATGAAAGTCCGCCTTGATCTGTCCCGCCTCCAACTTAGAGAGCGCAAGCAGCTCCTCTATCAGAGAGGACATACGCTCGTTCTCTTCAAGAATCACACCGGACGCTTCAACAGGTTCGAGAACACCGGTATGTATTCCCTCCGCACAGCCCTGAACTGCCATCATCGGTGTTTTCAACTCATGCGACACATTTTGAAAAAACCAGTTTTGCGATTCATGCGCCCTCTCCACATAGCCGCCGAGCCTCCAACCGAAGAGGCAGACCAATACGGTCAAAACGGTCAGCACCGCAAAAAACACGGCGTTAAGATAAGACGCATACTGCATAACCGCACCGACATCCACATAAAGAATGTAAGAATAAGCCTCCTCATATTCGTCGGCTTCAACCTGAGTCAGGCGAAAAACAAAGCGGCTTCCGCCGATTTTCAAGGTGTGAAACTCATCGGCGGAGGGCTTCTCGCTCCGGCAGTATTCCCGAAGCCGCTGCTCGGCTCTCGAGAGATATTCCGTCTCGAAGAGCTCGCCCTCGATTTCAAGGTATCTGACGCTCGGCGTCAGAAAATGCTCCTGAGCATCAGCCTCGCCGCCGTAGATATAGGAGAACGGGACGGGAGGCTTTTGCTCATCCTCCAAAAGGATCGCCTTCTGCGCCTCCGCCGTCAGATATTTAGGAATAAAGATGTTGACGGCAGCGAGAAGTGAAGCGAAAACAAGCAGCATGGTGCCGAGAACGGAAAGCGTTATTTTTCTTTTTATGTGCTTCATTCTCCGCCCTCCCCCGAGTGCAGCCGGTAGCCGTAGCCCCAAACCGTTTCAATCAGCACGCTGCTGTCCGCCGAGGAAAGCTTGCTGCGTATCCGTCGAAGAGTCTCGTCGGTCACTCTGGTTTCCACATCATCGTTATATCCCCAGATGTGGTCAAGCAGCTCGTCGCGTGAAAAAGCCTTGCCCTTGCCATGCATCAAAAACAGCAGCATTTTCATCTCGTTCGGTGAGAGGGCGAGAGGCTTTCCCTTACAAAAGAGCTTCTTCTCCTTGCCCGAAAAGTGCAGATCGCCGACTGTAATATCCCTGTCCAGGGGATCCGTGCCGCGCTCCATTTCTACACGGCGAAGAAGCGCCTTTACCCTCATCAAAAGCACCGTCGGACGAAACGGCTTGGTCAGATAGTCGTCCCCGCCCTGCAGAATTCCGCTGACGTAGTCGTATTCGGTGTCTTTTGCCGTGAGCAGAATGATCGGGACCTTGTCCTTCTCACGAATGAGGCGGCAGCAGGTCAGTCCGTCCGTGCCGGGCATCATTATGTCAAGAATAACAAGATCGGCGCGTCTTTTAAAAAGCGCACCTAAAAGCGCGTCTCCGGTTTCAAACGCGCACACCTCGTATCCGTCATTTTCGAGAAATCGCTGAAGTGTCTCCCTTATGTTTTTCTCATCCTCTGCGATATATATAAGCTGTTTCATAGCGCCTCCGTTGGAATCCAGAGCCGTGCCGCCGGGACACGGCTCTGTGGTTATGACTTGTCCGTACCTTTTTCGCAGAGCAAAGGGCCGTAGCCGCCGAGCTTAAAAGGTCATATCCGGGTCGTTTGCAGCGACTTTAACATCGTACTCATCACTGACGCGCTCCCAAAGCTCTGCGTTCCTTTCAAGGACTGCCGTGATTTTGTCGTTTACGGCGTCGATCTCGTCATAGAGCTTGTCGGCATTCCCGTCGGTCATGCGGGCGTAGATCTCATCGATCTGCTTCTCAAGCCTTGCAAGCTCGTCAAGGTCGGCAATAAGAGCCGCTCTTTCCTTTTCGGTCAGAGTGTCGAGATTTCTGACAAAGCTCTCATAGGAATAATCCTCCTCGCAAAGATCGTTGAGATCGGCTTCATTCAGCTCAAGGGTCATGTCCGTTTCGTTTGCGGCAATCCTTTCGTCGTACTCATTGTTGACGCGCTCCCAAAGCTCTGCGTTCCTTTCAAGGACTGCCGTGATTTTGTCGTTTACGGCGTCGATCTCGTCATAGAGCTTGTCGGCATTCCCGTCGGTCATGCGGGCGTAGATCTCATCGATCTGCTTCTCAAGCCTTGCAAGCTCGTCAAGGTCGGCAATAAGAGCCGCTCTTTCCTTTTCGGTCAGAGTGTCGAGATTTCTGACAAAGCTCTCAACGGACGGCACACCGCAGTCGTCGGGCGACTCGACGGAGATGATTTCCGGCAGCGTCTCGATCTTGTCGCTTCTCCTGCCGTTTGCCGCAGCGGCTGTCGCCGAGGCGGTAACAACACTCAAAGCAAGGATAAGTGCGAATACTGTTGCAAGAATGTTTTTTTTGTTTTTCATAACAAGTGCTCCTTTGAATTTATTTGCGGATTTCCTTTCCGCAACACAAGCATAGCAAAAAAGAGAGCCTTATTCACCGAAAAAGCGCTTGAAAGTTGTCACAAAATTGTAAGAGTTAAAAGAGCACTGCATAAATCTATATAAACGGTTTCCGACAAAGACAGTGCGTGCTATGCGGGCATCACCGTAAATTCTACGGTCTTTTTGCCTTCTTTTACGGTTCGGTATCCCTTTGTTTTATAGCTGACAGTCAAACGGTAGTTTCCTGCTTCAAGAGGCATGGGAACAGCCTGTGAGTAAACCGCTCTTTGCTGGAAAAGCACCTGAATATCTGTTTTTTCTCCGGGATAAAGCTTTGAGGGATAAACAAAATCAACATCGTCAAGCATCTGATCAAAGGGGATCTCTTTCCATTTGCCGTCTTTTTTCATTTCAACAGACTCTACAAATATATTAAGGTCAAGAGTTTTTCCCGTTTTGTTTTCAAACATAAAGACAGCGGAGGTATCTCCGGCTTTTATCTCTTTTTCGGGCGTTATGTTCACTTTTGTCATATCTCCCGCAGAGAAAAAGGAAATGATTATCAAAAGAATCGTTATTATTTTTCTCATTGTCTAATCCTCCCGTAGGTAGTATTAAGGAGCCTTGTCGGAAACCGTTTTTATCTATAATTTTTGTGTTTGCAGAATATATACAGCCTTTGCCTGTCAGTCAAAGACGGAAAGCAGATAGCCGTAGCCCTCGGACTCCATTTTTTCATATGGGATAAACCGCAGGGCAGCGCTGTTGATGCAATAACGCACACCGTTTGGAGAGTCCGGGTCATTTTGAAAAACGTGACCGAGATGAGAGTCCCCGGCGCGGCTGCGAACCTCGGTGCGGCTCATTCCGTGGCTGTTGTCCTGCCGCTCCACAACGGCAGGCGCTTCTATCGGCTTTGAGAATGCCGGCCAGCCGCAGCCGCTTTCAAATTTGTCGGTTGAGGAAAAGAGCGGCTCCCCCGTCACCACATCCACATAGATGCCCTTTTCAAACTTATCCCAAAACTCATTTCGGAAAGCGTGCTCGGTGCCGTTTTCCTGAGTGATATGATACTGCTCCGCCGTGAGCTTCTCACGTATTGATTCTGCGGCTGGTTTTCTGTAGTCGCCCGGATCGATTTTCAGCTTGGAGAACAGTTCGATTTCGGCAAGCGGGATATGACAATATCCGTCCGGGTTCTTTTCCAAATAATTCTGATGATATTCCTCGGCCGAAAAGAAGTTTATCAGCGGCCCGAATTCCACGAAAAACCTTGTGCGACGGCTCTTTTCAATGTCATAAATGCGCTGTGCCGTCTCCTTTGCCATATCATTTGTATAATAAATACCTGTCTGGTACTGGCTGCCGACATCGTTGCCCTGTTGGTTTTGCACCGTCGGGTCTATCACATAAAAGTAGGCAAGCAACAGAGCGTCCAGGCTGATCTTTTCGGGATCATATTCCACCCGCACCGTTTCACGGAACCCGGTGTCGCCCTTGCAGACCGTTTCATAGTCGGCATCCGCCCTGCAGGTGCCGTTGGCATAGCCGTTTTTTGCGTCGATAACGCCGGGGATCGACTGCATCAGGTGCTCCAGCCCCCAAAAGCAGCCGCCTGCAAGATAAATCACATTTTGCACTTCGTTTGAAAAATCCATTTTGTATATCTCCTTTGTTTCTCCGCCCTTCTCCGTGTTACCCGTTTCGGCACCGCTTCTGCAGCCGAAAAAGAGAAGGAGCGCTGCTAAGGCAAGGGATAAAAGGCTGATACTCTTTTTCACGTCACATCCTCCTTTTCACATTTTCACATCCGGGTCAGCACATATTGAGTTGTCGGGCATTCCCGGGACTGCATCACCTTTGATAATACGAAAAGCTCAAGAAATCTTTGCAAAGAAGTAATCTCCCGCAAATATTTTCACATAGTATTTACCGTCCTTCAGGGTTACATCCCGACTCCCCTCAAGCGGAATAATACAGGAACAGCTTTTCAAGTCAATTTCAGCTATACGAATCGCGTCGGTGATTTGTTTTTCGCCGTTCTCAACGCTTTTATCTATACCGTCGTTATTGAATACGGTCAGATACCAGCCGTCACTTATCCTGTTCATAAACCAATGAACTCCGCCGACAACCTTCACGGGCATTATTTCCGGAATAAGCCGCTTCGCTTCTTCAACGGTAATCGCATTTGAATGCTTCTCAGCGAAAGCGCTGTCGCCGGTAAGGTCGACAAGGTATTTGTACCTGCGAAACGCTGCTTCACAGTCGGCATGAATAATATCAAACGCATCCGGTGTGTCGCTGTTGATAAGTGTTCCAGTTTCGTTCCCATACAGTGAGCACGATGCTCCCATAAGCTCTTCTATTCCGTCGCGCATAGCCGCATGGCTTTCCTGCTGCTGCTTGTCGATATACGGGATGCTCTCAAACCATTCATCGCAAACCTTGTTTTCAAGAATAAGCATGTCCTTCGGAAGGACGGCAGCCATGGGAGAATAAAACTCTCCTGCAGGATATTTCTCTGCAAACCGCAGAAAGAGCCGCTTTGTTTTCCCGTACGGAGAAAGAGTGAAGTCTTTCAGGTCATAAAATGTATTATAGCCGCCCCATTCCTCGGCGACAAACTCGGCGCCCGCCAGATAAGCATATATTAAAAGCCGTTTTTGCAGTGAGCGAGAGCTTCCTCCGTTACTGCCCGCCGATTCAAACGGAAACTCTCCGCCGTGAATATTCCACTCATTTTCACCGTCAGCATTATAATTGCACACAGAAAAGGGCTGTCCTCCCCACGGCTCATAATAGGCTCCGAAGCTTTTTTTATAAGCCCGTGACATACCTCTTGCGTAGGAAAGCTGGATAGCTGCCCTCGGTGTCTGTGCTCCTATTTCCGGCATTATGCGTTTAACTCCGAGCTTAAATTCAAGCTTCGGCGCCATCATAACGCTGTCACAGGGCAAAAGCTGTCCGGATGTGATTTCCTGACGCATTTCAAGCAGCTTTCTTGCATTATCCGTCAGCTGTTCAAAGTATAAGGGCACAGGAAAAAGCTCTGCATATTCTTTTGCGGTAGCCGCTTCAAGAAAAATATTCTTAAAGGGAAAAAGGCGCAATATTTCTTTTACAATCAGCTCCTCACTCCAAGCGGCAGCATCAAGGTTTTTTTATTTGAAATAATCGGAACGCATATTTGATATCCATTCGTGCATTTGAAAACCGTAAAAATTGCCGAGTGAATCTATAAGCTCGGTATTATACTGATACTCGTCTATATATCCGCCGCCCTGAAGCCGATCGATATACCACGGATAATTATTGTCGGATATGAGCTTAAACAGCTTCCCGTCTTTTTTGCAAGCTCATTAAATTTTTTCTTTCGGGCAGCAGCAGGGACCGGCAAAAGCGAACCCCCGCGAATTCGTCTATCAAGCCGTTCTTTTCATATCCGTGCCAGAGGAGCTCGTCATATCCGTGAAAAAATATGAATCTGTTTTCGCTCATTTTTTGCCCCCGTCTGATTTTTTCGGCTTTTATACAGGAAAAGTCGCAACGATTGTTGTTCCGACCTCAGAGCTTTCCTCCACCCGAACCTCGCCGCTGTGCAGTGCGGCAATTTCCCAAACAAGCGACAGCCCCAATCCTACGCCGCCATATTCCCGACTGCGGGATTTATCCACACGGAAGAAGGGCTGAAAAATGCTTTCCCTGTACTGCTCGGGTATGCCGTATCCGGTGTCGGATATGCGGATAACAAGAGCCTTTCCCTCCTCTGCCGTCTTGACCCACACCGTTCCGTTTTGACGGTTGTAGCGTATTGCATTCTCGGTCAGGTTAAAAAGCAGCCGATATATCAGCGTATCGCTGCCTGTCATAACACCGTTGCCGTCGCACTCAAGAGCAATACCGTTTCTGTCCGCAAGCGGGGAAAGGTCGGCAAAAATCTCTTCAACCATCGGAGCTATCTCGATCCGGTCGTTACACGGAACCATGCGAAGCTCACTCATTTCAAGGAGGGTTTTCGTCATTTGAGACATCCGCTCCGTCTGCTCACGCAGCAGGCGAAGGAAGTCCGCCGTTTCCGGAAGCACGTCGGGGTGCTCGGCGGAAAACAGCTCAAGCTGAGCCTGCATAAGCGCAAGCGGAGTGCGAAGCTCGTGGGCGGCATTTCCGGTGAATTGCCGCTGGGCGGTAAAGCCCTCGTCAAGACGGTCGAGCATACTGTTGAACGATATGCTGAACTGTCGAAACTCCGGCAGAACTTCCTCGGTAATCTTCATATCCGTCAGGTTATTAGGCTGCACTTTTTCTACTTGAGCTGCAAAGGTTCGCAGAGGCTTCAGCGCACGGCCGCTGACGAAATATGCCAGCACGCCGCCGATAAGCGTCACCGCCGCCGTAATATACCAGTTAGTGGCGATAAAGGAATCCTGCACGCCGTGTATGATAATAGTCAGCTCCTTATCGGCCTTTTTTTGCTCCGGATCGAAAAAGCCGGGCTCTCCCTCCTCTGTGTCGCTGAATGCGGAAACATATGAACCTATGGAATCCATATAATATCTGCCGGAGTAGCTCAAAAGACAGTTCATTGCAACGCAGGTCAAACCGATCAAAACGGCGGTCATTAAGGTGATGCGCCATTGCAAAGAAAGCTTTTTCATAAGATGTTTTCCTCCAAAACATATCCTTCGCCGATGCGGTTGCGGATAGGATCGTATCCGAGAGCGGTGCGCAGTTTTTTGCGCAAAGCGGAAATGTGTACCCGAATCGAATTGCTGAAATTGTCCACGCTGTTATCCCAAACATGGTCAATAAGCTCTTCCTGACTTACGGGACGCCCCTGATGCAGCAGCAGATATTCAAGAATCGCCGCCTCTTTTCGGGTAAGCGTCAGCTTCAGTCCGTTGGCGGAGGCTATGCGTGCTTTGGTGTCGAAGGAAACGCCGCCGCAGTTCAGAACCACGTCGTTTTGCGTGAACTGTCGTCTGGTCAGGCTGCGTATTCTTGCCTCCAGCTCTTCCAAATGAAAGGGCTTGGATAAATAGTCATTTGCTCCGGCATCAAGTCCGTCCACCTTATCGGCGACCTCGCTGCGCGCGGAAAGGATCAGAACCTTGGTGTCTCTGTCCGTTTGGCGGAGCTTCCGCAATACTGTCATGCCGTCCGCGCCCGGCAGATTCAAGTCAAGCAGCACAAGATCATAGCTCTCAATGCCGAGCAGCTCGATCGCTTTGTTTCCGTCATAGCAATAATCCACACTGTAATCAAGACGGCGCAGACTGCGGACGATCGTCTCGCAAAGCGCCTTCTCGTCTTCAACAACTAAAATATACATGAAAAGCCTCCTTGCTTCACTTCTCGGTTTATTTGACGGTTCTATTATATCATACAAACATAAGATTTGTGTTAAGTTTTTATTCTTAACACAAATTTTATGTTCTCCGTGCTACAATGAGGGCACAAAGGAAAGGGGTGACCTCATTGGTTCGATCGAAAAAAGCTTTGCTTCAGTTCGCATTGATCGTCGGCGCTGCAGCAATGATCTGTTTCGGAGCCTTGCGCGGAGAGGCGGACACCGTGCTCAGCAAGGCGATCAGGCTGTGTCTGGAGTGTATCGGAATTGGATAGAAAAAAAACTGATAATAAGAAAAAGAGCATATCAAGGATTTTGTCACGCTTTCGGAGTTTGATACAAGCGGCAGCGACGCTTCTCACCAACATCCATCTGCCGAATTTTTTTAAGGGCGGAATTTATCAGGGCAAAGGGAAAGCCGTTTGCGTCCCCGGACTGAACTGCTATTCCTGCCCGGCAGCATCGGGAGCCTGCCCTATAGGAGCGTTTCAGGCGGTGGTGGGGTCGTCAAAATTCGCCTTCTCCTATTATATTACGGGCTTTCTTATTCTGTTGGGCGTGCTGCTGGGGCGCTTCATCTGCGGCTTTTTGTGTCCGTTCGGTTGGTTTCAGGAGCTGCTGCACAAAATTCCGACCAAAAAGATTTCCACAAAAAAGCTGAAGGGTCTGACCTACATAAAATACGCCGTTCTGCTCATAATGGTAGTTTTACTGCCCGCCCTTGCAGTCAATGATGTCGGTATGGGGGATCCGTTCTTCTGCAAATATCTTTGTCCGCAGGGAGTGCTTGAGGGAGCTATTCCTCTCGCAGCCGTAGATTCCGGTCTCCGCGATGCACTCGGAGCCTTGTTCTCATGGAAGTTCGGCATTCTGATAGTTACGATTGTGTTGAGTGTGCTGTTCTACCGCCCGTTCTGCAAATGGCTTTGTCCGCTCGGTGCTTTTTATGCATTGCTTAATAAGGTATCCCTCCTCGGTATGAGGGTTGATAAGCATAAGTGCGTCTCCTGCGGAAAATGTGCAAAGGCGTGCAAAATGGATGTAGACGTTACCAAAAGCCCTGACCATACCGAATGCATCCGCTGCGGAATGTGCGTACGCGCCTGCCCCACGGAAGCAGTAAAATTCCGTTATGGATTTTGTAAAGGAAAAGATGACATCTGTTCTGCAAAAAAAGCGGAGCAGCAAAAAATATCCAATAAAGATAAGGAGTAATCATTTATGAAAAGAACAAAAATACTGACCGTGCTTGCTGCGCTGCTGCTGATCCTCGGCCTTGCCGCCTGCGGTATGTCGAAAGACGGCAAAGAAAATGAAGGCAGCAAGGAAACCGGGATTGCCTCGCTGCTGGCAGCAGATCCGAAAACAACGGACGAGGCGTCCGAACTGCATCAAAAGCTGATGCAGCAGGAAACAGCGATCCTGTCCGAAAACAACTCCCTCTGGGAAAAGGTGTTCATGTCCGCCGACAAAGGTATGGCAATGATCGAGGACGGCGGCAATTACGGCGATTTTTTACTTACAACAATTGAAAACTCAAAGGATCAGTTTACCGACGATGAGCTTAAGCTGCTCAAAGACGGAGCGGAACAGATACGCGAAATCGAGGGCAAGCTGACCGTTCTTGAGCAGAAGTTCCCTGATTGCGGAAAAAAGCCGTCCGAGGGCGATATGAGCGTTCCGGCAGAAAACGGAAAGCCCAAAGAAAACAGCGACCTGATGAAGTTCCCCTCATTTGAGGGCAAGGACCTTGACGGAAACGAAGTAAAGAGCAGCACACTGTTTGCCGGCAATACCGTCACCGTGGTTAACTTCTGGTTTACGACCTGCAGCCCATGCGTGGGCGAGCTCAGCGATCTTGAGGCGCTTAACAAAAGCCTCTCCGAAAAAGGCGGAGAGGTAGTCGGTATCAACTCCTTCACGCTGGACGGCGACAAAACGGCTATTTCGGAAGCAAAGGATGTTCTGACAAAGAAAGGTGCATCATACAAAAATATCTGGTTTGAATCCAACAGCGAGGCCGGAAAATTCACTTCGGGGCTGTATTCGTATCCCACCACATATGTGGTTGATAAGAACGGTAACATCGTAGGCGATCCGATCACGGGCGCCATCACGGGGAAAAAGCAGTCGGAGAAGCTGAACGAGCTTATCGACCAAGCTATTGCAAACAGCAAGGGTTAAGCCGGCTGAATACCCGCTTATATATGCCCTCTGCGGATTTTTCCGCGGAGGGCTGTATTTTTCCCTCTTTCGGATCCGGTTCAGACGCCAAAGCAAGGCCCGACCGGAAACGGGTGACAGATTCAACCGAAGTCAATCCGGTCGTGCAGCGGCAGTCCTGTCCGATTTCGGATTTGCACGGCGGAGATACTGCGTCATATGATTTACGGCGAACCGCCTCTCAGCATGGTAACGGAAGCTGCCAAAGGACAAAGGCAGTCGGCGGAACATGAGCCGTAAAGTGCTCGTCCGGACAATGCCGTTATGTACGCCTTCTCCGTTATACCAAGGTCGGAGCTTACATATCCGCAAGACCCGGATGCGCTCGTCCGATTCGGAATCGGATATTATCCGGATTATTATAATAACCGCGGGATCAGGCATAAATTGAATGGCCTGATACCTGCCCAACACAGATCTCAAGCCATTCTTGCTGCTCAATATTCAATTTGCACAAGGTTTTCAAAAAGCTCTGTCAGGCTTTTTTGGTGCCCCTTCGGTTCCCGTGGGCGAGTAAAATCACTTGCTCTGCTGCAAAAACAGAGTCTTTAAAGCCGCGAAGCCAATTTTATATTTTATGCCCAAGGATCTGCCGCTTTTGGGGTACGCACGCCGGTCAGCAGGTACTGCTCCCATAAGAACCATTTTCCGTCGCTTCCGCGTTGACGAAGCTTTACGGGACGGGGGTCATCTGCACCGCCGCACGGTATAAAGAGCTTCATATAGCCCTGCTCTTCCGCCGAAACATGGTTGCTTTCGACAACTATGGTGTAGGGCTCGGTTGGGGTATAATTATTATCGGGTGTCGAACCGACAAAATAGGTAAACGGAAGATAGGTCTTTCCGTCACGAAAACGATCGTTCAAAAATGAAATCTCCATTCCGTTCAGCGGACGGGGGCCTCTGAGCCAATTAAGCATCTCTGTTCCGATGTTTTTGTCGGCGGCGTATGCACACAGTGCAAGCACGGTGAGTGCAGCGGTTTTGAACGGTGTGTCAAGGCTTGCCTCGGGAAGCGCTTGCATTTCGGCAAGGCTTTCGGGCAATGCTCGGAATGTAAATGTTTCTCTTTTGTTGCCCGCAGACTGTACTGCAGAAACAACTGCCTTTTGTGCTGTGTTTTTTAACTTATCAAAAATTCCCATTTTATTCTCCAATCTGTTTTCATTCATTGCCTTAATCGGCATTGAAGGATTTTAACAAGATTCAGCTTTTTATTTTCCACTTTATGCTATCTTCGTGAAGGGTATAACCGCAATAAGAGCAGCATCCGTTTTCATCGGGCAGGAAGTTTGCTCCGCAGCTCGGACATTCTTTTTCAGTAAAGAAATCACCGTCAGTCTTTCTTTTTTCCGGATT